>QMCE01771569.1_pt2 | contig 10659 bp, 6 predicted proteins | sample 1821851 | NCBI WGS metagenome assembly QMCE01 (sample SAMN09453174, study PRJNA476694) | Termite gut metagenome, whole genome shotgun sequencing project. | isolation source: worker | host: Odontotermes sp. | place: South Africa:Pretoria | collected 2016-01-28
TAAATATCGCCCCATCCACAATAGCGACTCAGGAACTGACCGGCCAACTGACCTGTAAACAGTACATTATCGAGTCTTTTAGAACCGTCCGGTTCACAACCATAGGCAAAGAATCTTCCGTTCCACAACTTCGCAAGAGCTTCTTTCTGCGATGCTGCAAACCATTTTTGTGACAGTTCTATTATTCTTTCATTTCCTACAGCTTTTCCTATTGCTTCATAAGCTTTCAAAGTTGTCAGCCACACTCCCGCATAATAAGAATATAAAGGAGGGTGCACAAAGTCATCATAAGTAGTAGGGCCAACAGGAATGGTGCTACCTTCGGGTGCCCGGCTATATAAAAAAGCCATCGCTCTATTTATATCCGTCAGGTGGCTTTTCAGATATTCAATATCCCCTGTCTGCTCATAGTCCTTAACAAGTTGTATGATCCAGCCCGAAGAATTATCCAGCATCCAGCCTTTTTCTGTCGGTACACGTCCACCTACGCTACCCATACCTACATAATAATGCCCGATAAAATGGAGTATATATCCTTCCGGATCCATTGAACCCGCAAAGATGTCCATCTCCGAACGATCTAACTGAGTAAAGAACTTCTGATAGAAAGGATGCGAACTCAGGCGTTGGTCCATTGTTCCGGCAAAGCCGCCCATAGCTCCTTCATTTACCATCACGTCTCCCCCTTTGGTTAGTACCATATTAGTGTAAATAACGTACCCACTATTAATCAGTTTAAATTTATACCAACCGGGAAGAGAACTATCAAGAACAGGTTTCTGCCATTCTGTAGTTTGCTGGGCAATTCTCGCCCTGTTAGATGTGGCATAGCGTAGCATCGTTCCCATATTACTGAAGTAATTATGGTAGAATTTATTATAGTCGGCTCCGCATGGCCAATAACTTCCAATAGAAGCTACCGTTGCATCAATATGAAGTTCCGGAGCATACCATGCCAACATAAAACGAATTGTTTTCTTCTGTCCCGCTTTCAATTGGGTTTTAACAGCCAATACTGATGCGGAAGAAGACTGCGCCTGTTCCGTTAATACAGTCTTTGCCGGTGATGAAATGAATTCACCATTTGACCTGAACTGTTCCCAAGCATCACCGTCCGTATGGCAGGCTGGAAGGTAGGATATGTTTTTTTCTCCTTCCACAGCAATCACAACCTGATTCACATAATTCTGGAAAGTCAGTTTACGAGGTTGCAGACTATCCGCTGCATATTGTATCAGACCTTTCAGATTATCTAACTGATAAGGTTCTACATACGTTTTTGCTTTCTCACGCAATGGCCAGTTCTCTCCATTATTCAGATTGGCTCTTCCTTCACTCAGCAATTGTCCATTATCAAATCCTTTCAAACTTTTCGGGTCTTTGAACATTCCGATAAAATCTTCCCAAGAGAAAGCCAACGATGCTTCCATATCTTCCTGAGATACTAAATCGACCTCAAACCACACGACAGGCAAAGAAGAGTCTTTCACATTGTGCGGAACCAATCCGGAATAAGCACGGATAACGGGGACTACTTTCAGGTTATTACCCTCATAACTTAACTCGGCAGTCGGAAACAATCCTTTATATTGAGTATGTTGCACTCCTTTCATCCCACACAAAGTGGCATTGTCTCTAACTAAACGGAGTGCTTCCTTTTCACTCCCTTTTCGTGTCCATAGAGAAAAGAAGGAATATTCCGAGCGTTTGATAGGAGTATGAATATTATTAATTCCTATTCTTGTGAATCTACCACTCGGAGCAAAATTAATATAGCCAACTCCAATACCTCCTAAAGGGACTCCACTTACATCCTCGTGATCTTTTAACGAGAGGTAATCATAATTGGTTTTTCCACCTAATATTCCATTTTGAATGCTGAATTTGGTATTAGCCTCTTCGACACCATAATTGTTCTGATTTTCTTCTTGCCCATGCAGTGCAAACGCTCCTGCAAGACAAAAGGCCAAAGAGACAAAGGTTCTTTTATTCATACTTGTATTTTTAAAGATTAATAATAGAGCTTGGAATCTATTTCTGCTTTCGTTATCGTTCGAAGACAAAAATAGGCGCTGATAGATTACAATAGCGGTTACATTAAGGTTAATTGGAGGTTAATTCTACAGGTTAGTTTATTAATTATCCGATTAATTAAGGGAAATATGTGTTTTAAACCTAAAGCTACAGGTACAAAGAAGACTGTCTCAAAATATAGAGACTTAAGTAGCTGTTCATAATTAGTTTATACTATGAATGATAATATAGCGAAACGGAATCTCAATCCGGTTGCTGCGCAATACAAGCAATTCTTTAGACGCCGGATAACGCGGATGACGCGGGTTCTTAAATGCTGCGCTACGTTATCCCACCCGGAAGATAAAAAGAGATCCGCGTCATCCGCGTTATCCGCGTCTAAAAAATGATAGCATAAACTAATTATGAACAGCTACTAAACAGTCTGTTTCTCCGATTATTGAAAAGATATTCTTAAATCATTGTGTATAATATCAGAGTAAGAATACGGATAATTATTCCCCATGCTTTTATTATATTCTGCAATATAAAGATAGTATTTCTTCATAGCCTGATCTTCTCTCTTTAATTTATGGCAAGCATTCAGCATATACCATAAAGCCATATCATTCAATGGATCAACTTTCAGCCAGATTTCTGCCAACTGAATGGCTTGCTCATAAGTCGCTTTTGCATATAAATTATTCATCTCGATCATGAGCATTTTATGCAGTTCATCTTCTTGTTCGCTTTTAAAAGTGTCAAACATAGAATCATCTACTGACTTCAGGAACTTACCTCTCGACAATATTCCTATTAACACTTGGCTCACTTCCTGAGATGCATTGCTCTGTCGCATTCTGTCTATCTGCTCTAGAAATCTCTGATAATCACAATAAAAATTATCTAATAGTTTAATAGAGTAGCGACTGTTGGCATAAATCAATTCAATGCCTTCCAGATCATCTAATATCTTTCTCAATCTGTTGATAGTGACCCCTTTCAGATTCTTAGCACTGCTTAAATCTTTCTCCGGCCACAACAATCCGTAAATATAACTCGAAGTGATGCCTTCCTTATCACCTATCGTATTCAGGAAAGTAAGTAAGAAAAGCTGTTTTATTTTAGAACTAAACAAGTAGGTTATATCTCTTCCCTTCTTATCCAATATGGTAAATTCACCAAATAAATACAAAGCATTTGCCCGTGAGGTTCTTTCCTCGTCAAGCGGAGTATGTGCTTTATATCTGATTACTTTGGAAATTGGTTGTTTGACTTTTCTACTTTTCAGATAGTACCCTATACCTATAAACAGCACAAGGGCTGCAACTCCTCCAATAGCAGCAAAATACCATGAAAGATTCTGTTCTGTAGAATACAAAAACAAAGCATCCTTTGCAATAGCTGGTGCCGACAAAGAATAGAACTGAGTAACGGAAGACTCTCCGCCATGTTCATCAAACTCCTGCGTGCAACAATAAAGTTCCTTGGTATCCTTATTATAGTAAAGGTTCGCATTTGATAAAATAGCCTTTGAGTCCATAGGAATCGAATTTCCCAAAACCTCATAAGAATCATTTTGCAGGGAAAATTTATAGAGCTGCAAATAAGAAGAAGCTTCCTGCATAGGGTAACACAGCGTGTAGAAAGCTGTTTTATCATCAGATAAAATAAGATTCCTTACCGGAACAATCTGAATACCAGTATAAGAGTAATCCCTCACTTTCTTTACCGTCGAATCTTGTAGATTGATTTTATAAAGATCATAATAATAGATCTTTCCCAAACTCTGATCTCCGCTGCTATTTCCGGTTCCTCCGAACAGGAACAACTCATCGGGATTCAATGCTCCCATAGAAGAGAAGAAGCGGGGAGCAACAAAATCCCCCTTTAACTTGACAGTATTCCAGGTCTTCTGATTCAGATCATATACCTCCAGCGTATTGGTATATTTACGTAAACCGAAACCTCCAAAAATATAGAATTTATTCTGAATCGTATCCAAATAAGAAGAGTGATGATGCCGTTGTGAGGATAAGAACTTGGTATCTACCTTGTTCGTCTCTCCCGTAAGTATATTCAAAGAGCAAATTGTACAGGAATCCAAGCGATTATCCACCTCATAAATATAAGCAGAATGTGTATCCGGGTGAAGGAAATTCGTTCCCAAATACATTTTCATAGGGAAAGGTTCATGTTTGTATCCCTCCCATTTGCTCCGGCGTATATCCAAAGTGTAAAGGGAATCACTGTTGAAATAAACAAAATTGCCGGACTGGGCATCATAATTATAGCCTGCTGTTGTTTCAGATGACTGTGAATGGAGCAAGTTCCAATAGTAAAACCTATTAATCAGCCAAACAGGATTAATCGCTTTTCCTCTTACTTTCCCCTGATTATCATGAACAAGGGTGCCTGCATTCTCATTTAAAGGGAATTCTATCTGTTGATAAGTATCAGAAACGACCAGATTCCGGATAGCAAAAGAAGGTATCTCCTCAGAGAACCTGCTACTTCCGAACATTATGGAAGGAGTCATTTCTTTGGGAAGTCCTAACTTTCCAGCATGATATTTGCGTTTGTTGATAGTCAGGCATACTGAATCATCTTTAAGGGAAAAGAAGATTTTTATGGGTATCCAACGCCTGGGACCAAGATTCTTATTGCATAAAGTGTCTGCAACCAGGCATTCTTTTGTTTCAATGTTGAATTTCAGATAGCTACGCTCATTATTATCATAGGAAAAAACAAAACTGTAAATATCGGAATTCTCATTCTTAGAATCTTTCAGCCGGAATATATAACCAAAAGAGCCATAGTCGTGAATAGCTGAATAGCCAGATCATAAGCTATAGTAAAGTCATGTTTAAAGGTCAGAGGATTTTCATCGAAAACAGAATAACTTGTTTTTTGTATGGTTTCAGATTCGTATGTACTAAATTCAATACCTTGAGCATTGCCTCGCAGGCATAAAAAACTAAATAATACTATGAAACATACTATACACCTCATTCTCATTTCTTAGTCATGATTAATCAGACAAATATATAATATAAAAACCGAACTTATGAAACATAAGCCCGGTTTTAACAAAAATGTATTTTCAATTTTAGTTCGCCATTTCAGAAATGAACTTGATGCGCACCAAACGTACTTCTTCTTCGGTGAAGTCATCACCAAGTTCATCAAGTGCGTCATCAATCTTGTCGGTAACGGATTCCTTGAAATAATCATAGATATCGAGCATGTGGTCTTCATCCATTATTTCGTCCAGGAAGTAGTCGATGTTCAACTTCGTACCGGAGTAAACGATTGCTTCGATTTCGTCCAGCAAGTCACCGAATTCTATTCCTTTGGATAGTGCGATATCGTCCAAAGCCACCTTACGGTCAATTGATTGGATAATGGATACTTTCAGTTTGGACTTATTGGCGACTGTACGGACACGCAGGTCTTCAGGGCGTTCAATCTCATTCTCTTCGCAATGGCGCTTGATGAGCTTACAGAATTCTTCACCATAACGCTTCGCTTTGCCTGCGCCTACGCCCGGAATATTCTGCAATTCATCCTGTGTCACCGGATAAATAGTAGCCATAGCTTCCAGTGAAGGATCCTGGAAGATTACATAAGGAGGAACTTCCAGCTTCTTGGAGAGCTTCTTACGCAAATCCTTCAGCATGGAGAAGAGTGCCGGGTCTACAGCACAAGAGCCAGTACCCCGCGCCGGTGCTTCGTCTTCCGTTTCTTCAAAATCATTATCTTCCGTGATTTTGAATGACTTGGGATGTTTGAGGAACTTTTCACCTTCAGCTGTAACTTTCAGCAGTCCGTAGTTTTCCACATCCTTGCTCAGATAGCCGGCAATGAGCGCCTGACGGATAACGGCATTCCAGGTTTTATCTTCTTCTCCCATTCCGGAGCCGAATGCATCCAGATCTTCATGCAGATGTGCCTGTACTTCAGTAGTTTCGCGTCCTTGTATAAAATCAATAATATAGTCTGCTTTAAAATTTTCTTTCACCGCGAGAATAGCTTCAATCACGGTACACAATAACTCTTGGGCTTCCACTTGTTTTTTGGGGTTTAAACAGTTGTCACAATTTCCACAATTTTCTTCCGTGTACTCTTCACCGAAATAGTGCAGCAACGTCTTTCGGCGACAAACGGATGATTCGGCATAAGCAGCGGTTTCCAACAGAAGCTGCTTGCCAATTTCCTGTTCTGCTACAGGTTTGCCTTGCATGAACTTTTCCAGTTTCTGCAAATCCTTATTCGTATAAAAGGTAATACATTGTCCTTCGCCTCCATCTCTTCCGGCGCGTCCGGTTTCCTGATAATATCCTTCCAGACTTTTCGGAATGTCATAATGGATAACGTAGCGTACATCAGGTTTATCAATACCCATACCGAAAGCGATGGTTGCAACAATCACATCAATCTTCTCCATCAAGAAATCATCTTGATTTTGTGTACGGGTGGCAGAGTCCATTCCTGCATGGTATGCACGGGCGTTAATGCTGTTTGCTTGCAGGATTTCAGTAAGTTCCTCAACCTTCTTCCGGCTCAGGCAATAGATAATGCCTGACTTCTCCGGATTGTTTTTGATGAACTTAATGATGTCCTTGTCTACGTTATTGGTTTTAGAACGTACCTCATAGTAGAGGTTCGGACGGTTGAACGATGATTTGAACACCTGCGCTTCCACCATACCCAGATTTTTCTGGATGTCATGTTGCACTTTAGGAGTTGCAGTTGCCGTCAACGCTATTACCGGAGCTTTTCCTATTTCATTGATAATAGGACGAATGCGGCGATATTCCGGCCGGAAGTCATGTCCCCATTCTGAAATACAGTGTGCTTCATCTACAGCATAGAAGGAGATTTTCACTGTTCTCAGAAATTCCACATTTTCGTCTTTCGTCAGCGATTCGGGAGCTACATACAGTAGCTTGGTCTTTCCGCTGGTGATGTCCGCCTTCACCTGGTCTATCGCGCTTTTATTAAGGGAAGAATTGATAAAGTGGGCAATACCATCTTCTTCGCTGAAGTTGCGCATCGCATCAACCTGATTCTTCATCAAGGCAATCAATGGAGAAATCACAATACCCGTGCCTTCCATCAAAAGCGAAGGCAACTGATAACATAGGGATTTCCCTCCACCTGTAGGCATCAACACGAATGTATCGTTACCTGCCAACAAGTTTAGTATGATTGCTTCCTGATTTCCTTTAAACGTGTCAAATCCGAAATACTCCTTCAGTTGGTCTGTCAAATTAATCTTCTTCCCTGCCATGATTCATTAGGTTGTTTTTTGAATGATTGTTTAAACTCCCGGTTAACCTCTCTTTTTGCAAGAGCCCTAACAAAGTTATAAACAACTTCTCAATTTTCAAGCATAATCCAATGAATATTTTTCAATAGAAACAAAAAAAGTCTGTCTTATGTCTCTTTACCTTTTGATTTTAAGCTGTTTGCAGTTTTGCAATGTTTGCTTTTTCCAGTTGATGTTTGGCGTACTCCAAGGTCACAACAAAGTTTTCTTTGTGTTCCGAGGGTATTTCAAACATCGCATCCATCATGATAGTCTCCACAATAGAGCGCAGTCCGCGGGCGCCGAGCTTATACTCTACCGCCTTATCTACAATATATTCGAATACGTTGTCTTCAAACGCGAGCTTCACCTTATCCATCTCAAACAGTTTGATGTATTGCTTGATAATAGAGTTTTTAGGCTCGGTCAGGATGGAGCGCAGAGCATTGCGGTCCAAAGGATTGAGATAAGTCAGCACCGGCAGGCGACCGATGATTTCGGGTATCAGCCCAAATGACTTCAAATCCTGGGGGGCAATGTATTGCATCATGTTATTTTTGTCGATAACTGCAGTATTGCGTACCGCACCGTATCCTACTACATGGGTATTGAGCCGTTGGGCGATTTTCTTTTCAATGCCGTCAAATGCGCCGCCGCAAATGAAAAGGATATTTTTCGTGTTCACCGGAATCATTTTCTGGTCGGGGTGCTTACGTCCGCCCTGAGGAGGGACATTCACTACGGAGCCTTCCAGCAGCTTCAACAATCCTTGTTGCACTCCCTCGCCACTGACGTCACGGGTAATGGAAGGATTATCTCCCTTGCGGGCAATCTTATCAATTTCATCAATGAACACGATGCCTTGTTCGGCTTCGGGAACATTATAGTCCGCTACCTGGAGCAGGCGTGTCAGGATGCTTTCAATGTCTTCGCCCACATAGCCGGCTTCGGTAAGTACCGTGGCGTCTACAATGGTAAAGGGTACGTGAAGCAGTTTGGCTATGGTGCGTGCCAGCAGTGTTTTTCCGGTTCCGGTGCTTCCCACCATGATGATGTTGGACTTTTCAATTTCCACATCATCTCCTCCGTCTTTTTGCAGCAGGCGTTTGTAGTGGTTGTATACCGATACGGAGAGACGTCGTCCTGCCCGATAACGTACTGGTCAAGAAACTCTTTTATTTCCAGAGGTTTGGGGAGCTTTTTCAGGTTCAGCTTTTTGGGGTTGACGTTTCTTTTTATGCCTTCCATTGCTTCCTCGGCAATCATGTAGGCCTGGTTAGCGCAGATATCACAGATGTATGCGTTCATTCCTGTAATAAGAATGCCGACTTCATCTTCCAGGCGCCCGCAAAAGCTACACCTATTATTATTATGTTTTGAGTCTGCCATATTTATTTTTTAATCAATACCTCATCTACCATACCGTATTCTTTGGCTTCCTGCGCAGTCATCCAATAGTCGCGGTCGGAGTCTGCCCATACTTTATCAAAAGGTGTATGAGAATGGTCGGCAATGATGGTATAAAGTTCCTTTTTCAGTTTCTGGATTTCGCGGGCTGTGATTTCGATATCCGAAGCCTGCCCTTGTGCGCCTCCCATCGGCTGATGTATCATTACACGGGCATGCGGCAAGGCGGAGCGCTTGCCTTCGGTGCCTGCCACCAGCAGTACTGCAGCCATGCTTGCTGCCATACCGGTACAGATTGTAGCTACATTGCTTGTGATAAACTGCATTGTGTCATAAATACCCAGCCCGGCATATACGGAACCGCCCGGCGAGTTGATATAGATGGAGATATCCCTGCTCTGGTCTACCGAATCCAGATAAAGCAACTGTGCCTGCAGAGTATTGGCTGTATAATCGTCAATTTGGGTACCCAGGAAAATGATGCGGTCCATCATCAAACGGGAAAAGACATCCAATTGGGTTACATTGAGTTGGCGCTCTTCCAGGATGTATGGATTCAAGTAACTTGCCTGTGATTTAATCACACCGTCCAACGCCAAGCCATTCATACCTAAGTGCTTGGTAGCGTATTTTCTAAAATCATCCATAAACTTCTCTTTTTTTAGGTTTAACTGGTTTGCAAAGAAACAAAAAAGAACACAGAGACACAAAAAACACAGAGTTATATAGTGCAAAACTCTGTGTTTCTTAATTATTTTAAACTGTTTTGTTTTCCAACTTAACCTGAGACTTCAAGGCAGCGCCCAACTTCGATTCGATAACGCGGTTTACCAAGCCTTCAACGCTTTCTTTCTTCTTCAGCATTTCTTTTGAGTAGTTCTCCAGGAGTTCATCAGGAATACTCATCATGCCGTATTGCGCAAACTGTGCACGTGTAGCTTCTTTTGCCATAGCGGCTATGTCTTCCTGCTCTACTTTGATATCGTTAGCCTTCACCAACTGTTCCTTAATCAGGTGCCAGGTCAGTTCTTCGATGCTCTTATCGTAGTTGTCTTCAACAAACTTTTCGTCCTTATCCTTATTATTCAGGTGCATGATGCGTTTCAGCAGTGCATCCGGGAATTCCAGCTTGCCTACTTTCTCTATCAACATCTTGCGGACGTCGATCAGGAACTTATAGTCACTGTCGGCTACGAATTGATTGGCAATGCCCTCTTTTACTTTATTGCGGAACTCGTCTTCGGTTGTCACTACGCCTTCGCCAAATACTTGGTCGAAGATTTCCTGATTCAGTTCGCCATCAACAAAGCGTGTGATTTCTTCTATCTGATAACTGAAGTCCGACTTCACTTCAACAGCTTCTTCTTTCTCAATCTTCAGCAAAGAGGCCAGTTCGGCAGCATTACCGTCCCACGCAGTGTAAGGATTGAACACGCATACGTCGTTCACCTTTGCCTTTGCGAAGATAGCTTTCTGCTCGGCATTCTTCATGTAAGACGGCATCATAACAGCGGCTTCTACCTCAATGCCGCTTTCTTTAGTATTACCGTTTTCATCCAGTTCCACAAGCAGGCCTTTCAGCATGTCGTTATCCTGGTACTCATCTACCTGGTCATATTTACCGGCGCGCTGAGTGTATGATTTTACCTGATTGGCGATCATTTCATCCGTAACGTCAATCGTGTAATAGTCTACCTTATCATTGGCGCTCAGTTCTACTGTAAATTCAGGTGTCAGGGCAATGTCGAACAGGAATTCAAATTCATCCATCGTATCAAAGTCGATCTCCGGCTGCTTATCTTCATTTGGTAACGGCTCACCAAGAATGTTCACCTTATTTTCCTGAATATATTTGTACACAGCATCCGAAAGTATTTTGTTTACTTCTTCGGCTATAACAGATTTACCATACATTTTTTTCACCAGGC
>QMCE01002246.1_pt1 | contig 10656 bp, 5 predicted proteins | sample 1821851 | NCBI WGS metagenome assembly QMCE01 (sample SAMN09453174, study PRJNA476694) | Termite gut metagenome, whole genome shotgun sequencing project. | isolation source: worker | host: Odontotermes sp. | place: South Africa:Pretoria | collected 2016-01-28
ATAGTTTGGTTTAATAGAAGGGTATGTAGAAAATCGAATACAGACAGGGCAGGATACTTGCCGAATCGGTCAGGAAAATAGTTGTTTTCCTGACCGATTCGCATTTTAATTTTCTTTTTTGTATTCAAAAAAGTCTATATCCACATAACCTCCCGGATTTTTAGTCGCATAATTAAAAATTCCAAAACGGTTACCCATAAAATGCTTCAGGTTATAAACCATCTGAAATTCAGTTCCCAATTTGTTCCAATCCTTCCTGTTCAGGCTATAATAGAAATTTGCCTTATCCGTACCTTCTTTGAAATCGCAATCCAGGCGAAGGTATACAATATTCCCGTTTAACTCTACGCGTTCTTTTTCCGTATCCCGGTCAATCATCAGGATGTATTTCTTATCTCCTTCCATGTTGACGGAAATAATGCCGGGTTCGGAACAATAAGCGCTCAATCCGGCTATATCGCCGTCCTGCATGTTTGATACATCTATTGAAATGATACCGCTGCACGCCGGACCTTCGGTTCGCTGCGACAGCATATTCCGGGCCTCAAACAGGGTTTGTACTACCTTGCCGGTTCTCAGGCGCATGTATCCTTCCCGTTCGGTCAGCGACCACAAGCTGTTATCCGGATTGTGATTCCATTGCCAGTTAAGCGCCAGGTTCGATGATTTGAAATCGTCGCTGATCACCAACGGCGTTGCTTTTTGTCCCGAAACAGGTAAATCCATCACCAACGGAACTTTGCCGTCCGCATCGCCAAGCACAGGCCACCCGTCTTCCCACCGGCAGGGCATCAATACCGGAACACGCCCCACGGCCCCACGGTCTTGGAAAAGAAAACCATACCAGTCTCCATCTTCCGTATCGATAATGCAGCCTTGCGCCACGCCGGCACCCTTGCGATCCATGTCGTCGGACAAAATCACTTTCTGCTCATAAGGTCCTTCTATCTTGTCCGAACGGAAAGCAAGCTGCGTACGGATACCGCCCCGCGGCCACCAAATCAGGAACATATAGTATTTGCCATTGTATTTACAAAGATGCGTACCTTCCAACAATCCTTTGAGATCGCGTTCGCCGCCATTAATAATTTCGATATCAATGCCGTCCTTATTTACGCCCGACAAATCGCTTTTCAACTCACGCAAACGAATACTACCGGCTCCTCCGGCGATATAAATCTTGCCGTCGTCATCGAAGAACAAGGAGGTATCATGGTACAACTCGTCCAGATCCATCACTTTCTCCCATTTCCCGGCCGGATCCACCGCGCTATAGATATATGTTTTCTGAGGGCGGTTGGTTGCAAAAAGCACATAAAATTTACCGTCGTGATAACGGAGAGAGGTGGCCCATTGCCCCTTCCCGTATACATCTCCGCCTTCCAGGTCGTAAGCCGGACTGTCTTTGATTTCAGGAACAACATAACTGATTATTTCCCAATTTACAAGATCTTTCGATTTCATGATAGGTACGCCCGGCATCAGATGCATCGTCGTACTGACCATGTAATAATCGCTTCCAATCCGGATAACGTCCATATCAGGCACATCGGCATAGATCACCGGATTGGTAAAAGTTGCCTGCGTTAGTTTGCTTCCCCCGCATCCCAAAAGAAGAAACAGAGAAGAAAAAATAAATACGGTCATTGTTTTCATGTCATTCATGTTATTGATTTTTTTAATGTAACTATACGTCGGTCAATTTGTTGCTTCATTTTTTTGCCGGACATTTAATTTTTATATTTCTGAAAGAAACTTCATCATTATGATCCTGTAATAGTATATGGCCCTTTTCAACGCAACCGAACACCGGTTCGGTATCTTTAAACTTACTTAATTTCCAGGCATCCTCATACGCCTTACTGCTACGGTCGTAACTCAATACCTTTTTACCGTTCAGGTAGTGTGTCACTTTTGAACCTTTCACGACGATACGTCCATGGTTCCATTCGCCCGTAGGTTTCATTGTTTTCTTCCCTGCCGGCAATAGATCATACAAAGACGCCGTTTTGCGGTTGCCGTCGCGCCCGGCCTTCGCGTCGGGATGAAAATCATCGTCGAGCACCTGGTATTCACTCCCCAGCCAACCGCCTTTTTCATATTTCGCAAAAAGGTATTTCACGCCGCTGTTTGCCGCTTTTGTCAGTCTGAATTCAAAACAAAGGTCAAATTCCGCATATTGTTCTTTTGTTATGATATCCCCGCCTCGCTGACGACCGCCTTTATTCACAATGATCGCTCCGTCTTCGACCGTCCATCCTTTTTCCGGAGGGGTACCTTTACCGGCAGACAGCCATCCGTCCAGGTTTTTACCATTAAAAAGAAGTATCCATCCCTGTTTTTCTTCTTTTGCGCTCAGGGTATTCAACGTCTGAGCGCTTATATTCGCAATACATAAAAGGAAACCGGTGTAAAATAATATAATCCGTTTCATACGATAATTGTATTTTAATATTAATAATATAGAATTGTTTTATGCTTTCAGCAGCCACAAAGAGTTAAGTCATCCTTATTTATGGCTTTAGTAAACGCACATAAAATATCCGTGCGCTTCTATTGTTATCATCCGCCGTAAATTTTACCGTGATATATTCTTTGGATTTCAGCATGCCGGCCGGAATCTTATATTCGACATTCACAAATTCGCCTTTATCCCATCTGCCGGAAATTTGATCGGCAGCCAATTGTTGGCCGTCAATAGCAATCGTGATTATGCGATGTTCCGGTTCTTTACCCCAATAACGCACCATTAACGACAGGTCTTCCCTGCCATCTGTTTTGAGTTGGTACTGGAAATACCCGCCGGGACGGGTTTCTCTCCACGGTTGTTCCATAAACACGCCGGTGCCAGTACGTTCCTGCTTCATTAAATGGTCAATTTCCGGCTGCTGTTCCGCTGTTTTTACAGCATCAACCGTGCGTCCGTCGAGAAGTATTTTCTGTTGTTCTTCCTCTTTGCGTTTCCGGATAATTTCGTCATACTCATGCCGGCTTGCGGTAAGCCAGTAAATCATGTACCGGCTATCGTGGATATTGAAAAACGGTTCTAATTCGAGATCTTTATATTTATCATCCGAAAAAAGACCCGGTACGGTATAATGGAACGGTTTTCCGGATACCGGCTGCATGTTTTGCAGTTTCGCCTGTATTTCTTTTCTGCTGCCTATAATAGGCGGAACGTCAAACATCGGCACAAGTGAACCATGAGCGATGTGTGCCCAGCGATGATCGTCGGCAATGAGTCCGCGTAGGTCGTGCGTACCCATTTTAGCCCCCATAACGATAGGCCCCCGCAGCATGGAAATATATCCGGGTTCGTTGGGCAGTTCTTCCAGCTTCATGTGCATCGGCGTTTTGACTTCAATGACATCGCCGTCTTCCCATTTCCTGTTTATTGCCACATACGAAGAGGGTGCCGAACCCGCCGCATAGTTTTTTCCGTTGCATACCACCTCCATTTCGCCGGGGTTTACCCACCAGGGATAACGTATCAGCATCGTAAACCGGCCGGCTTTATCTGTCCGGATCGTCAGTTTTGTTCCTTCTTCTTCGGGGAAACTGGTGTTTTGTATTATCCGGACATTTTTGTCTTTCCAGTTCAGTTCGGAGGCTACAAACAGATTCACATACAGCGAGTCATGCGAATGGGTGTAAATAAATTCACCGTATTTTCCGTGATTTTCCATTCCGGTTCCCACACAGCACCACATACCGTTGTTGGGCGATGAATACACCCGGTAGTGGGCAGAACGGGCAGGGGTGAAATAAACATATCCGCCGTGATGCGGATGTTGGGTAGAAAGTATATGATTGAACATGGCGCGTTCGTAGTAATCGGCATATTTAGCCTGCGGATTGATACGGAAAAGCCCTTGCGCCAGTTTCAGCATGTTATAGGTGTTACAAGATTCGGGTCCTTCGCGTTCTTCCATGTAGCTCATGCAATCGTCTTTTGACGGGAAATGTTCGCGGCGGCTGTTTCCACCGAAAGAAAGGGAACGGTTGTTGACCACCGTCTCGAAGAAGAATTCCGCCGCCGTCTTATTTGCCTGATCTCCGCTGACCTCGGCCGTACGCTGGTAACCTACTGCTTTGGGCACCTGGGTATTGGCATGCCGGTTATCCAGGCTATCTTTGCGAACGGACATATTTTCGTACAGATAATCGTTGCCAAAACGTTTGGCTGCTTTCAGGTATTTTTCGTTACCGGTCATCTGATACGCATCGGCATATATTTCGTTCATGCTACCATGTTCTTGCGCCACCATGCTCTTCATTTGTTCATCGGTGAGAGGGCCGGTTACGAAAATACCCCAATCGCACATCTTCAGAAACATTTCCCGAGCCTGATCACTACCGGCATACAGCCATGCATCGCGAAGGCCTGCAAAAGTTTTATGAACATTATACCAAGGAACCCAGTATTTCCAGACGATGAGCGGATTGCCGTTCCGGATTTCGTTCCATATTTTTTTGCCATCGGGTACCCCGCCTATGTATCCGTCACCGTTAGCATCCTGACATCGTTTCATTTCGGAAATTACATATTCCATTCGCTCCTTGCAATCCCGGTTTCCGGTTGCGGCATAGTGGATAGCCAGTGCGCTCAGGTAATGTCCGGCAACATGTCCGTCCAATCCTTCCCAGTTCGGAAAATATTCGGCTTTTTTCGGCAGCCCGGCTTCCTGCAGAAAAGGCGCCAGCAAACGATCGGTATCATATTGCATAAGCACCTCTATATTTAGTTCGCACGCATGCCTGAAAGGGCCGTCCAGTAATTTTACATCGGCCAGCGGAAAGGCGTTACGATAGAGTTTGTCCTGAGCATGTAAGCCGGTAAAAATCAATATAATCCATAAAAAACCAAATGCTATTTTTTTCATAGTCCCTGTATTTGTTTAAACAACACTTTAACAATATATTTATCAAGCCCGTAATATACTGACAATTTATTTAATAATCAAAGAAGTTACCCCGTAAAAGAGGTAACTTCCAATGTTAAAATATCAATATCCATAATTTTGCGGATCCGGATCCGCAGGATCTAATCGGTCAATGTGTTTTTGAGGTATGGGACGAAATCGGTGGAACGGTTTCACATTCGGACCGGCAAAATAATTGCGTTCCTGCAGCAATGATACAAAGAAGTCCGCGCCATTACGCACTAATTGCTCAAAACGATGCAGTTCGCCTTCTGTTTCGCGTCCGGTCTCATCAAGAAAGAAGATCATTCTTTCCCGCTCGCTCATGCCGCTGATGAAACCTGCCGTAACCCGCATATCTTCTACGGTTGATTTCGTGAAATCAGCGATATCCCCTCCGTCGTACTTGAAAAAATGTGTAAATTTTGCTTCTCCTTCTTTCCAGGCGGCACGCTCACGAACCACGTTCAGCGCTGCGGCGGCATTTGCATAATCTCCTTTCATCGCATATGCTTCGGCCAGCAATATATAGGTTTCAGCCAGACGAAAACAATAATAATCGCGGAACCCGGCCTGATCATTCGCCGACGCGCGACGAGTGTCCAGGTATTTTATCAGCGTAGGATACGTATTCGTAATCCCGTCACGATCTCCTCTGTTTCCGATATCCGTTTTTGTAATGGACTGCATCGGTATGTACCAGTAACGTTCCGCTGCGCGAGCCAGAGCGAGTTTCTCCGACATGGTCCCATTTGAAAACCGTTTATCCACGTTTTCCATTGAGAAAACGATCGCCGTATCTCCGTTTGAATAACGTTGGGTTCCCACCGTTTGTCCGATGCCGGCCGGGTCAAAATTTCCCGCCGCGTTCGAAAATGTTGTCCAGGGAGCATTCGGTTCCTGATTGGCATAATAAATCCAGATATGAGACTTATACAAGCGCGCATCTATTAATTTCCCGTGCTTCGTTCCTACGTAATGCTGCGGGCCATAGAGGCCATCGTCGGCATATAAATAAGGAGTCGGCGAAGTTCTTCTCCATCCGCGCCCCGTGATCAGATCGCGGCCGATCCCCATACTTGTTCCCCACGAAACACTTTCCGAACCATTGCCGTTGGCCGTTACCATCGGCATACCGTCGGCCTGTGTCGTAAACATCATGTGCAGCCAGTTACCTCCGTTGTTAAGGTCTGTCGGCGACTGATTATTAAAAAGATGATTGGTTGAGAACTGGATACTGAACAGGATTTCCGCCCCTGCATAATCGCCCGGAGTCGGCCCGCCCGTTTTCTGATCAAAGCGCCACAAGTCCGAAAAATTTTCCGCAAGCGAATGCTTACTGCCGCTTCCCGATCCCGCACCGAAATTACAAACGGCGCTTGCATATTGTATCGCTTTATCCAGATCGGCATCCGTACCGCCGCGATCTTCATTCATATTTGCGTCGGATTGGCCCTGTGCATATCGCTGGCAATACAAAAACAGGTGTGATTTTGTCAGCAAATGTCCGGCCGCCCCCTTGCTTGCACGGCCATAGTCGCCGGTGACCTTTCCTTCGGCGTCAGCCCACGGCAATAGGTTCCAGGCTTCCGTACAATCTGCTATAATCTGCGCCCATATTTCTCTCTGCTGTACACGCACGAAGTCAAGTTTCGGCTCATCGACAGGCTCTAATACCAACGGGCAGGAACCATAATGTACCACAAGTACAAAATAATAATAAGCGCGCAAAAACAGTAATTCGCCTTTACGGACGCTTTTTATATCCTCCGCCATGGTGGTATTGGCGTTCAGGTATTTCAAGCCGAGATTAGCCCTTGCTATTCCGTTATAACAATCCGTCCAGAACGAGGCAAATATTTCATTCGACGGGTTCATGGCCGATGTATATAGCGCGAAGTCCGTGCCGCCGTCGCCTCCTATCGTATACATATCCGTACCTATTTCCTGAAAAATAATGCCCGACGGCGTATTTGACGTTGAAAACATGCCGCGCCCATTCTGGTAGCAAGATGCTACCAATGCGTCAAGGCCGTTGTCCGAATCATAATGGGTGTAATCTGTTTTATATCCTTTTTCATCTAAAAAGTCCGAACAGGATGCCAGCAATAATCCGGCAATTCCGATTGTCAGCGTATATTTAATAAGATTTTTCATACTCATCTTCTTTTGTTTGATTAAAATGTTAAGTTTATTCCGAACATATAATATTTCAGCGTAGTTCCTTCTTCGAACGTCTGTTGCTTATTGGCATAATTGCGCGAACGTCCTTTGATTGAACCTTCCGGATCGTTAAACGGATAATCGGTAAATGTAAACGGATTTTGCAGTTGCGCATAAATACGGGCTCTTTGCAAACCGATCCGCTGCGTTAATTTGGAGGGTAACGTATAGCCCAATGTAATGTCCGAAATACGCATAAAATCTCCCTTGAAATACCAGTATGCCTCACGATGAGGTTGATCGGCGTCTCCTTTGGTCGGTTTCCGGTAGCGCGTCTGCGTATTCTCCGGAGTCCAATAATTGACATAATTGGTATTCATACGTCCGTCATGCCCTACACCCGGATCCGTATAGATCGTATGCCCGAACATTCCATACATGAAAATATATAAATCAAAGTCACGGTAGTTGAAACTATTGCCCATCCCGGCTGTCCATTTCGGCATTTTTTGTCCACGGTAGGTACGATCCTGGTCATTTATTCTATAATCGCCGTTGAGATCGACAAACCGTAAATCACCCGGTCTGTAAGATTCGCCGTTTTTCTGATATTCAGCTATTTCCGCCATATCTTCTTTTGAATAGCCCCAGGCAGACGGCGTATTGACATAATCATAGTACGTATCGACCGGACGTCCGACAAACCACATGTTCGCAATATCATCTTCTTTTCCGGACGCCAGTTTAACGATTTGTTCCTTATTCGTTGCAAACTGCAAATTTGTGCTCCATTTGAAATGTTTTCTTTCGAAATTAACCGTCTCAACCGAGACTTCCAACCCTTTATTTTCCGTTTCACCCACATTCTGAATGATACTTCCGAAACCGGATACTTCGGGCAGCACACGAGGCATCAACAAGTCATACGTTTTTTGCTTATATAAATCAATAGAACCGGATATGCGTCCTTTCAGTAAACCAAAATCAATACCCACATTGTATTGGTCGGTCGTCTCCCAGGTTAATTTATTATTGGAAAGCGAACTCGGGGCATATCCCATCACACCGGTTTCGCCCCATGTATAGCGACTACTGCTGATTTGTCCGATTGTCTGATAGGGGTTTACGGCAGAGTTTCCGGTCTTACCGTATCCCAGACGCAGTTTCAGGTTACTGATTGTGCCTTCATAATCTTTCATAAAACCTTCGTCGGATACACGCCATGCCAGTGCCGCCGATGGGAAAGCCACCCATTTGTGCCCGTCGGCCAAACGGGAGGAACCATCGTAACGCAAAGACGCCGTCAGCATATAGCGGTTATCCTTGAATCCGTAGATGGCGCGTCCCATCCACGACATCATCGTCCATTGCGTATAATCGCTGGTTACCGACTGAGCCGTTGTGGCCGCGCCCAGGTTATAATACCATTGCGATTCGATCGGAAGGCCTATGCCGCTTGCCGTAAGAGGTTCATTCATAAATTTCTGGGAAGACTGAACGGCTGTTACCGTCAGGTTATGTTCGCCAAATGTTTTGGAATAATTCAGAATATTTTCAAAAGTCCAGCCTCTTTCAAACACGACATTCTGATTGGCTCTCGCATCGCCAAAGCCCTGCGACGTTGAGGCCGCCGAATAGAACATCTGCTCTTGCCCGCTGTAATAGTTCGTACCGAAATTTGCACGATACGACAAACCGTTTTCCAGTTTCACCTGCGCATAGAGCGTAGCGTCTATCTGGTTTCGTTTGGTTCTACCTTGAGTGCCGGTGAAATCATAGAACGGATTCCACAACATACCTTCACCGGTTGGATGCGGCACTAATCCCAGTGCGGGATCGCCGTCTTGCGTCACATCGCCGCCTACTCCGTATTCGCCGCTTCCTCCGGGTGAATAATAAGGAGTTCCGAGCGGATTCCAGTTTCCTCCGACGCCGGTACCGTTAAAATATTCCCAATATGCAAAATTAGTAGTCGCCCCCATTGTGATGTATTTACCCAGATTCTGGTCCAGATTCATACGCAAGGTATAACGGGTTCTGTAAGAACGGGGCGTAATTCCTTCATTATCCATGAAAGAACCGGATATAAATACTTTTGTATCTTTGCCTCCGGCGCGAATGCTGACATTGTGATTGTGAGAAATGGCCTGGTCACGGAAACCGGCGCCCTGCCAGTCGAACCCACGCAGTTTTGACGGATCATAGACGCCGTTTGTCCACGCGCGGCGTACGGATTCCAATACATATCCCGACTGGTCTCTGGATCCGATGTATTCAAGTCTCTGGTCGTACTCCCAACTGGGTGTCATGGAAGCATACACCGAGGCGGGATCAAGCGCCCAGTTTCCCTGTCCGTCGTACGTATATTTACGTTCGGCCTCGCGCAGATAATCCATGTATTCCGACGGGTTACGCACTCTGCGATAGTTATCTATCTTTCCGATAGACAGGTAGCCGTTGTATTCGACATTTACTCTGCCTTCTTCTCCCTTTTTGGTCGTTACAAGAATAACGCCGTTCGCACCACGGGCACCATATATCGCCGTAGCCGAAGCATCTTTCAACACTTCGATGGAAGATACATCCGACGGGTTGATAACGCTGATACCGCTCGAAGACGGTATTCCGTCAATCACAAACAGCGGATCATTCGATGCGCTGATGGAACGGTTTCCACGGATACGGATTACGGGGTCCGCATTCAAACCGGCTCCGGCAACCGTCACTCCGGCAGCTTTACCGCGCAAGGCTTCTTGAATTGTGGTAGGAGCCGTAGCCATCAGCTTTTCCGAATTCACCTGAGTCACCGCACCGGTGAGATCACGCTTCTTCGCCACTCCATAGCCTATCACGACAACTTCGTCCAGCGCTTCCAAGTCTTCTTCCAATACAATAGTATACGCAGTCTGTCCTAATGAAAGCGTTTGTGTTTTATAGCCGACATAGGAAACCACGAATGTGCCGCTTGAGGGTGCGTTGATAGCAAATTTACCATCCAGATCCGTCATTGCGCCAAGGGTTGTACCTTCTATTTTCACACTGGCTCCGATAACCGCTTCACCATTTACATCCGTTACCGTGCCGTTAATCATTTTGTTCTGGGCAAATACGGGAAAACAACAAAGGTTCATCATTAGAAACAATAATCCGGCCAATAGTCTGGGAATGCCGAGTGGTTTTTATTCCGAAGAAATATGTCAAATAGCATGGTTTGCCGGATATAGTGACAAATTAACTTTATTTGGAATTTTTAATCATCTTCACGAATTCGATAGACAAAACACCAGTTCACATTTAATAAGCCAAATATTATGGCATTTTATTGAAGGTTTCTCTTCAAGACCGGGAGATTATCCGGCAAGTTCATTGGATAAATATACGGAATTACATGTTTCGGTAAAAAGCATTGATCAGGAATTAGTATTTTTAAGAAGCGATAAAAGCAAACGATTTTGGTTAAAATTAAATGATGGGAAAAAAAATCTTCCCGTCTCTTATAAAGAATACCTCGACGCCGTAAACAATGTTTTGTCCGATAGATTATTCCGAAAAATAGTCCATTTTAAGTCGT
>QMCE01002247.1_pt1 | contig 10653 bp, 9 predicted proteins | sample 1821851 | NCBI WGS metagenome assembly QMCE01 (sample SAMN09453174, study PRJNA476694) | Termite gut metagenome, whole genome shotgun sequencing project. | isolation source: worker | host: Odontotermes sp. | place: South Africa:Pretoria | collected 2016-01-28
TCGCCGCGAAACCATGCGGCGATGTTGTCGATCGTGCCCGAGAGCGAGAAGTCGCTGTCGTCGATCAGGGCGCGGGCCCGCGAGACGTGGAACTGCTGGGGGGTGACGTCCATCGCCAGCTCGGGCACGCGGACGGGATAGTTGAGCGACGGCACCGACACCCGCAGCCCTTCGGCCGCCACGCTGCCCCGCGGCGAGAGTTGCTGCCACAGGTCGGGCCGCGAGGGGTTGTACACGATGGCGGCGTCGACGTCCACCCTGTCGAGCGACAGGGCCGAAGTGCCGACGCGTCCCGTTTCCGGGGTTGCCGCGCCCCCCACGACTGCCGACAGGCCCTCGCCCGAGTGGTAGGCCAGCTGGATGCGTTGGGCGTCCGTGCCGCGGCGTCCGGGTTCCATCGACACCTCTCCGTCGGAGGCCCCGGCGTCGAGCGTGATGGTGTCCGCCCGCCCGCGAAGGCGATCGAAAGCGAAATCGAGCGCCACGGCGGGGGTCGAAAGCGTGTCGAGCACGTTAGACGTTTCGAGCGACAGGCGCGCACCCTCCAGAGCGATGCTCATGGCGGCGGGGGTTGTGGCGGCCAGGCGGTCGGTTTCGAGGCGGGCCGAGGCAAAGCCGGTGTGGCGAGTGGAGGGTGAGGCGTTGGGCAGAGCAAAGGCAAGGCGGGCCGAGGGGGCGGCCACGGCTATGGTGTCGTAGGTGGCGTCGAGGCCCGTTATCGTCAGATCGCCCGACACGCGCATCTTCTCGATCGCCATGGCCGTGATCTGCGACATCCGCACGTCGGCCTCCACGCGGCCCGCGACCCGTCCGGCGGCGGCAAGGCTCATCCCGGCCGGAATGAACGGCGCGGCGTCGGCCAGATCGGCGTCGAGGTCGGCTGTGAGCGCGGCGTGCGGGTCGCTGAAAAGGCTCGACAGCGTTCCCCGCGCCCGAAGCGATGAACGCGGGGTGCGGGCGCGCAGGCTGTTTACCGTCACCCTCGACGCGGCGTCGGTCAGGTCGGTCCTGACGGCGAGGTCGGCCGCCACGTCCCTCAGCGGCCACGGCAGCATGGCCGGATAGCTCACTCGACCGTCGGCAAACGTTACGCCCGCCTCCACGGTAGGCATCGACGCGGGGTGGGTGGACGTGGCGGCGGAGTAAAGTCCCCGCACCGTCCCCTCGGACGAAAGAGTGCCGGTGGCCGCGATGCCGTCGAGATAGTGGGTGAACGATGCTGGCACGAGGGCGAGGATGTCGTCGAGAGCCCAGCCCTCGAACCTGTAATGGAGGTCGGTGTCGATCGCCCCGGCAACCCCCTCGGCGTCGAGACCCACCGACCCGTCGAGCGCAAGGGCAAGTCCGGCGAGGGTGAGCGTCGCGTCCTTTATATTATAGGTACCCGCCGCGAGGTCGCCCCCGGCCGTGGCCGCGAGCGTAACCGGAACGTCGGTCAGGTAGCCCGCGCCGCCGTAAGCGACCCTCGCGCCCGCCACCGCGAGCCGCGTGAGGTCGGCCTCAACCGCGTCGCCCCTCATGGTGCCCGCCGCCGAGAGTGTCACCCCCCGCAGCGTGGCGCTGAGCAGCGAATCGCCGCGGCCAAGGGCGAAATCAATGTCGAAAGGCTCGGCCGACGCCGTAGCGACGCTCGCCCGCATAGCGCCCGCTACACCGCCCTCGGCCGAGGCCGTCAGGTCGGTCGTGAGGCCGGTGACGGTGGCGCGCATGGCCGAGGTGTCGTCGGTGTAGCGCACGTCGAAACGCTCGATCCGCACGCGGTCGACCTCAATGTGCGGGATAGTGAATCCGGTAGAGGTGGTGTCGGCGTCGGGGGTGGGTTTCACGATGTCGAAGTTGGTGCGCCCCGCGGGGTCGATGTAGAGGTCGGCCGAGCCGCCGCTCAGAGTCACGTCCGACAGGATGATCTCGCCCCGTTTCACCAGCGCCCTGATGTCGATCGCACCCTCCAGACGCCCGATACGCGCAAGGGTGTCGCCCGGCGCGCCCTCCATGGGGTTGGTCACGCCGACGCCGTCGATCCCGAGACCGAAACGGGGAAACGAACTGAAAAAAGTCAACTCGACGCTCTCGACAGCCACATCGCACGTCACGAACCGCGGCAACTGACGCTCGACGATGGGGGTCAACCGCGCCGGAGTGAACACCAGCCACAGCGCCACACAAACCGCCACCGCCACAAGGCCCAGCACCGAGCCGAGGCTGATCGCGAAAATTTTCCAAAATCTTTTCATAACAATTTTCAAGTTGGGCTAAAGCCCTCTTTCGTGGGCTTTCATCATCCGTCGGCTAAAGCCGACGGCAATATTAAGTTTGACGCTACCGCTTTGTGCAGGTAATGCGCGTGCCGTTCTCCGTCGTGTAGACCAGCGTCGTGGCGGTGAGGGTCACAACGGTGCAATCGTCGGGCACTGCGCCGCCCATCTCCACGTTGTGGATGAAGGTGAGCCTCGATCCGGTGAGCGACCAGGTGAACCGCTGCTCCTCCAACTGTTCGAGGGTGATGTTCTTCTCCCACCCGGTGCCGTCGGCGTTGAACTTGTGGCGCAACTCCTCGGGGCCATCGCCGAAATCGCGCGTGAGCGACCACTCGCCCGAGCCGGAGGAGAGCAGCGACTTGTCGAAATCGTTGCCGCCACCGCCTCCGGGAGTGGGCGTACAACCCACGGCCACGAGCGCCCCAAAGAGCGCCGCGGCCAGGTATTTCATCAACTTTTTCATCGTCTCACGTTATTGGTTCGCGGGAAGTTTCCGCCACAGGTTCGGCAGGAAACGGTAGTAGAGCAGGTGACGCCACGCGATCAGGTCGTGCGCGCCGCGGCTGCCCACGTAGTATTCGTGGTCTACACCCAGCTTCACAAGCTCGTCGTGCAGCACCTGGTGGCGCGCCGTGGGCGAGGTTTCGTGCGTTCCGGCACCGAGGAAGAAGTAGTCCAACTGCCCGTTGAAGTCGGCATTGCGAAGAACAGGGGTTTCATCGACCGCGATGGCGGCGCTCAGAATACCGACGTTGGCAAACAGGTCGAGGTTGCGCAACCCCACGTACTGCGCGTGGCGGCCACCCATCGACAGGCCCGAGATGGCCCGCCAATGGCGATCGGGCACGGTGCTGTAATGGCTCTCCACGAAGGGGATGATCTCTTCGAGATATTCCCTCTCGATAAGCGGGAACGACAGCTCGGTGTGGCGCGGGTGCGACCGGTGCACCATCTGGTTGTTGGGGATGGCGATTATCATCGGCAGGGCCTTACCCTCGGCCAGCAGGTTGTCCATGATGAAGTTTGCCTGGCCGTGCATGGTCCACGTTTCGGGCAGGTCGCCCGAGCCGCCCATCAGGTAGAGCACGGGGTATTTTTTGGCCGGATCGTAGCCGGGAGGGGTGTAGACCAGCATGTAGCGTTCGCCGCCCGTGACGTCGGAGTGGTAGAAGTGCTGGGTGATGGCGCCGTGGGGCACGTTTTTGGCGTCGTAGAACCCCGGGCCGTCGCCGTGTACCCACACCATGCTGAAGGCGGGCATCGCCGCGTGGCCGGTGTAGGTGTTGTTGGGGTCTGCCATCTGCACACCGTCCACCTGGAACCAGTAGAGGTAGACGTTGGGGTCGAGCGGGCCGAGGGTGACGCTCCACACCCCGCGGTCGTCTTTAGTCATCTCGGCGCGGTTTCGGTCGGGGTCGCCGGCGAACATCATGCCCGACACGGTGACCCGTTCGGCCTCGGGGGCCATCACGCGAAAAGTGACGGTTTGATCGTCGTGCACCTCGGGCGAATTGACCCGTGCCGAGAACGGGGTTATGTTCTCCTTGTTTCGTTGCGGATCCCAGTCGACGTTGACATGATCCTGTTGCGCGGCGGCGGGTGCGGCCAAAAGCCAGACCAGCGCTGCGGCGGATAGATAGATTGCTGTTTTTTTCATATAGTGGGTCAATTAGTTTAGTTCTCTGGACTTTCGCAGCAGTTCGTCGACGATCGCCGGGGCGACTCTAAACCCGGCCTGCTCCATCGCCGCTATCAGTGGTGCGATCTCGGGAATGATACCATTCTCTTTGGCCTTGAAGAGTATTCCGAGAGTGCCGGTCATTGGGATGTTGAGTCGGGCGGCCTCCCGTCTGGCTTTGAGGTCGTCTACCACGAGCAACACATCGCCCGTCTCGATGGCAAGCGCAATGGCCGAAGCCTCGCCTGCATCGAGAGACGCTTCGAGCAGCCTCTGATAGGCAATGTTGGCAACCCGCCGCACTTCCATCCATTCGGGCAACGGCTCGCCGTACTCCGCGGCTATGACGTCCGTCACTATCACCGTCCGGTAGAGACGATGCAGGAGATCGAGCGCTCCGATCCTCGAAAGCACGATCAGACAACTCGTGTCGGTGATTACAAGCGTGCCGTCAAGCATTTGCAATGTCGTTCGAAAGATCGTCCACACTCGTGCTGAAAGGCGAGACGCCGTACTTGCCCATCATCTCGATAAACGTGCGTTTGGACACACCGGCGATCAGAGCGGCCTGACCGGCGGACATCTCGGCGTCCTCGTACAGTTTCGATGCCAGATAGAGAGCGTAGTCGAACGCCGCGCCCGGCCTGCTTTCGGGGATATTCAAAGTTATTCCTCTCATGAGCGGTATCTTTTCGCAAATATAGCATATTTTTTTTAAACAAGCAGCTTCGAGATGGCTTTTGCGAGGTGGTGGCGGGGGGTGAGGCGGCGGACTTCGGTTTCGACCGTGCGCATGATGGCCGGAAGACCGGCCGCAAGACCGTCGAACTGTTCGGATGCGTAGAACGGGTCGCGAAGCTCCCGGCGGATCTCGGCTTCGACCTCCCCGCGGCTCGCGCCGTCGAGCATAATCCGGTTGCGAAAGTGCGAGTGGAAGCAGTTCACGAACTCGGTCTTCAGGCTGGCCACCGCCTTGTCGTATCCCCACCTGCGTATGTGCCCCATCCGCGCCGTGTAATGGAGTCGGGCGTTGGACAGAAACCTCGGCGTGGAACGCATGGTGATGCCACCCAGGCGGTAGAAGTACACCGTGTCGGTGACGAAAGCGATCGACGTGAGGTAGGGATGCAACTCGAGGTTGAACATCAGGTCTTCGCCCAGATCGGTGGGCGAGGGAGAGAGCTGCGCGCAGTCGATGGCCTCGCGACGGTAGATCCTGCCGCACATGCTGACCGGCAACAGGCCCACACCGAAGTAGTTGATGAAGAAACGGTCGAACAGCTCGGGCTGGCGGATGGTTTGGGTGCGGTTTGGCCCGGAGACGGTGTTTCGGGCGCGGCCGCGGATGATGCCGAACCGGTCGAGAACCTTGACCATCGCCCCGATCGCGATGTCGGCCCCCTCGGACTCGATGCGGCGGTGGAGCGAGGCCACGGCGCGAGGTGGGATCCAATCGTCGCTGTCGACGAACATCACGTAGCGCCCCCGGGCGGCGGCCAGGCCCGTGAACCGAGCCTGGCTCACACCGCGGTTCCGGTCGTGGGTGACGACGCGGACGCGCCCGTCGCGGGCGGCCCAGGCGGCCATCTTTTCGGCGCTGCGATCGGGGGCGGGCGAACAGTCGTCGACAAGGATCAGCTCCCAATCGCCAAACCTCTGGCGCACGACGGAGCGCACGCACCGGTCGATGGTTTTCGCGGCACGGTAGACGGGGACTATGATCGAGACTTCGGGGATTCCGGGGGCTACGGGGACTTGGTGGGCTTGGGATGTATTCATGGCAAAATTTTCGAAATCGTTCGTTTGGCGATCTGCCGGGGCCTGAGCCGGCGGACGTCGCGGCGCACGAACGCCACTACCGCCTCCACGTCGCGATCCCTCATGGCGTCGGCCCGCGGGTTGCCCTCCAGGCCCTCGAAAAGTTCCGGGCCATAGATCGGATCGTGTAGTTCTTCCGACAATTCGGCGGTCACCTCCCCCCATCCGACCCGCTGCAACACAACGCGATGGGCGAAATGTGTGTAAAAACAGTTGACAACCTCCAATTTCAGGGGGACAATTCCCGCATTCACGTTGTATTTTTGCACCATTCGCTCCTTGAGGCGGTACTGTTCCCTGACCGTGCGCAGGAATTCCGGGGTCGAGGTGCTGGTGCCTCCGCCGAAGCGATAGTAGTAGACGGTGTCTGTCACAAAACCAATCTTCGACAGATACGGATGGAGCGTCATGTTGAAAACCGTGTCCTCGAACATCGGGTAACTGGTCGGCCGAAGGGCGGCCCGGTCGATCGTTGCGCGGCGGTAGATCCTGCCGCACATGTAGGACGGGAACAGATTGATCCCGAAGTAGTTCAAAAACCAGCGCCCCATCAACTCCGGGGTCGAGATGCTCTCGCGGCGCAGCTCACGGCCGGGACAATTCGAGGGACGCGACCGGACTAACCCACGGCTGCCGATCACCTTCACCATCGCGCCGATCACCACATCGGCCCCCTCACGCTCGATCGCACCGTGGAGCAGCTCCACGGCCCGGCGGGGAATCCAGTCGTCGCTGTCGACGAACACGACGTAGCGGCCCGAGGCCCGTTCGAGGCCCGTGAAACGCGCGTGGCTCACTCCCAGGTTCGCGGGGTGGGCGACGGTTCGGATCCGGCAGTCGCGCCCGGCCCAATCAGCCATTATTTCGCCCGAGCGGTCGGGTGAGCAGTCGTTAACCAGGATCAGTTCCCAATCGGGAAAAGTCTGCCCCACGATGGAGCGGACGCACTGGTCGAGAAATCTTTCACTTTTAAAAACGGGAACAATTATGGAAACAACAGGTGTCATGCAAGCAACTTTAGCCGAGCGCGTGAAACAAAAATTTGAGCAGACAGGCGACCACCAGCGTCAGGCGCAGACGTGCCGCGCCGAAGAAAACCGCCCAGTGAAGCGGAAGACGCCAAAGCGGAAGGCGTCGAACGGCCCGTCGGAAGTCGTCGCCGCCGATCGTGGCGCGCAGGGCGCGCAGGTGGCCCGAAAACGAACGGGGGGAACGCCACTCGTTGATCCCGAGTCCGATGAGGGACAATGCTTTGCGAGAGTCGAGCGCCTTTTGGAAATCGTGGCCGCGGCCCTCGATCAGAGCCGCCATGAGGGCGTGAAGCCGCGTCCATCCCACGGCAAGGTCGGGATTAAACCCGCCGGTGAAGGTCGATGGGGATTTACGATAGTGATACATGGGACGGTCGATGTGGACGACGGTGCCGACCCGCGCGAACACCTCGACGTTGAAAAGGGCGTCCTCGGCCGAACCGACGATGGAGGTCGAGGTGAAACGGGTGTCGGCGACGATGTCGCGGCGGTAGAGCTTCGCCCACACCGTGCCCCAGGCGTGGAGGGCGGTGGGGTCGCGCAACTCGGCGCCCACGGGGCCGACCATGCGGCGGTGGATGGTCCGGGCGTCGGGGCCTCGCATCACCCTTTCGCCGTTCATCAGGCGGCGCACGGCCCTCCCGCCGTCGGGGCGCTCCCTGATGTAGGGCCACATCACCACGTCGGCGGAGTGGCGGCGGGCGGCGGCGAGGGCGGCGCGACACGAATCGGGGTCGATGTGGTCGTCGGCGTCGACCATCATGAGCCACTCTCCGCGGGCGGCCTCTATCGCCGCGTTGCGCGCCGAGGCCACTCCGCCGTTGGGCCGCGTGATGATCCTTACCCGCCCGTCGAGGGCCGCGTGCGAGGCGAGGATGCGTGCGCTGCCGTCGGTGGAACCGTCGTCGACGCACACTATCTCTATCCGGCGCAGGGTTTGGGCGCGGATGCTGTCGAGGCATCCGTCGAGCCAGCGCCCGGCGTTGTAGACCGGCACTATGACGGTCACTTCGAGGCGGGCCTCGGCGCGGGCCTCAACTCGTTGAACAGATCTTCCCATCGGGCGGCAATGTTTTCGATGTCGTATCGTAGCACGTTACGGCGGGCGCGCACCCCCATCTCGCGGCGCAGCCCGGCGTTGTCCATAAGTTGCGAAAGTCGGCGGGCGAACCCCTCCACGTCGCCCTCGGGCACAAGGAATCCGTCCTCGCCGTGGCGCACGATATCTGCCGGGCCACACGGGCAATCGAAGGCCACGCACGGCACTCCGCAAGCCATGGCCTCGGTCAACACCATGCCGAACCCCTCCCAGCGCGAAGGCAGGGCGCAGACGGACGAGGCGAGATACTCGCGGGCGATGTCGGCCACGGGGGGGTGTATGGTGACGCCGGGCGTGCGCTCGGCCATCCGCTCGACCGCTCCGTCGGCCGACGACGAACCGAAGATGTCGATCCGCCAGCCTGGATGCCGGTAGGCGATGGTGCGCCACGCCTCTATGAGACGGTCGAAGCCCTTCTGCGGCGTGACTTTTCCCACGGCGATCACGCGGCGCGAGGTGAGCGGAGAGACGTCGGCGGGGTAGAACGACAGCGGGTTGGAGATCACCCTCACGTTCCGCCCGCGCCACTCGGCGCGCCCGCCCTCGGTCAACACCACGAACCGGTCGTAGAGACGCCCGCCGAGGCGCATCAGCGTCCGCACCACCCGCTGCACGACGCCCGGAGGCCGACCCCCCGTGGTCATGAGGAGCGACACGTGGCGTTCGTAGATCATCCGCGCGCCGCGGCGGCCGATCCACAACGGCACGAAGAACCCCTTCAGGCCGTCGTCGCACACCGCTATGATGTCGGGCCGAACGCGCCGGACCACCCGCCTCAGCCCCGCGAAGTAGCCCGTGCGCCAGCGGCCCGTGTCGACGTCGTGGCGGGTGATGAGCGGGCTGAAACGGTAGAAAGGGTCGCGGCCCGCCTCGTCGAGCGAGGCGATATGCACCTGGTGGCCCCCCCTTTCGGCCAGCCACGACGCCCTCACCGACAGCACCCTTTCGAGTCCTCCGACGCCCGTTATTCCGTTTGTTATGTAGAGCAGTTTCATGGTATCATGTCGTAGATCTTGGACACCTCGCCGCGGTTGCCGTAATCGGTCGCGGCGGTGTTTTTGCGCAGTCGCTCGATCAGCGCGGGGTTTTCGATCAGCGAGCGTATCCCCCGCACCGCACCCGCGATGTCCATCGGCACGATCACCCCGTCCACCCCGTCGCGAAGCTGGCTGGCCGAGGTGGCGAACGCCGTGATCGCCACCGGACGCCCCAACGCCTGAGCCTCGCGCACGGTGACGGCTTTTCCCTCGTAGCGTGAGGGCTGGACGTAGATGTCGCACGCGGCGATCCACGGGTAGGGGTTTTCCTTTTTGCCGAGTATCACGAAATGCCGCTCCATGCCGCACTCCGCAATGGCGCGGTCGATGGGCGCGCGGTCGCCGTAGCCTATGGCGTACCACATCACGGGCAGCCCACCGGCCACCAGGCCCGCGCAGATGCGCACCGCGTTGTCGAAAGCCTTGGGGTAGCAGAACCGGCCCACGGTGAGGATCTTTATCCCGCCCTCGAGCCGCGGATGTTCGGCACGCGCCTGCCGCCTCACCGCCTCCACCGAGAGGATGTTCTCGATCACCACGACTTTCGACGGCGCGACGGGAACTTTGGCGAGGAACCTCTCGCGCGCGTCGTCGGAGATGGCGGCGATGGCGTCGTAGGAGTCCCACACGGGCAACTCGCGCGCAACGTCGATCGCCACGCCCGAGTAGTCGGTGTGTATCCACGCCACTTTTCGCCTCGCCCTCACCCTGTCGCGCACAATGTTGTGGGGGGCGATGAAACTCACGGCCAGGTCGTACACCCCGTTCCCAACGTCGGGCAGCAGCGGCGTGGTGGCGTCGGCCACGTATTGGTAGATCGAGTAGTTGTCGCCCGCCGCACCGCCGCACCGCAGACCGAACAGCCACGCCCGCGCTTTGGCCACCATCCGACCCGCCGCTATTCCCACCCACCCCTGGCGAAGGATCTCGGCTATGGGGCGGGTAAGCGTGGTGTAGGCGGCCACTTCGGGCAGCAGGTTCACCCGCGGCGGGATCATGCCCATCAGCTCGCCCGAATGACGGTACAGGAACAGGTCGACCTCGACGCGGCGGTAGTCGAGAGCGCCGAGCAGCCCCACCAGCGAGCGTTCAACACCGCCGATCTCCATGTATTGCATGGCTACGAATATTCGCTTTTTCATCTCTTCTGAAAACTTTTTGACAGGTAGTCGCGCACCAGCGCGCGCATCTCGGCCGTGCGCCACAGCACCACCCCGTAGACCACCGCCGGAACAGCCACCGACACCGCACCGCGCGCCACGATTGCCCACACTCCCACCCCGCCCACGACTCCGCACACACCCCGCGAGGCGACCAGAGCCACCGCCGCAAGGGCCGTGTAGCCCCCCCAACGAGCGAAATAGTCCCGCAGCGGGCGACCGAAAGTGTATTTGTAAACCAGCCGCGGATATTGCCAGAACCCCACCGCCAGAACACTCACCGTGGTGGCCGCCAGAACCCCCGCAATGCCCCACCGACGCACCAACAGCAGCGACAGCACAAGATTGATGGCCCCCTGGATGAGGGGCGAAAAGCGATCCTGACGGAAGATCCCCGACTTGACCTTAAACGTCAGCGCCGACGAACGCATGCCGAAAATGTAGAGGTTTGTGAGGATCACCACCACCGTGGCCGTGTCCAAAACATACTCCGCGCCCAGCCACCACGCGATGAAAGGCCCGATGACGTTGGCAAGCACTATGACGGGGATCGACACGACCAGAAAGTTGAC
>QMCE01769725.1_pt1 | contig 10650 bp, 8 predicted proteins | sample 1821851 | NCBI WGS metagenome assembly QMCE01 (sample SAMN09453174, study PRJNA476694) | Termite gut metagenome, whole genome shotgun sequencing project. | isolation source: worker | host: Odontotermes sp. | place: South Africa:Pretoria | collected 2016-01-28
TGAAAATCAAATTAAAACTGAGTATCATGATCATCGCGATTATGGTGGTGGTGATCGCAGCGCTTGCTTTCATTTTTTTGCAGCAAGCTTCCAGTATAAGCCTTAATTTGAGCAGGCAAAGTATCAGCTATTTGGCTGAACAGCAGGCATCATATTGGCAAGGCCGTGAGGACGGATATATCAGAGTATTGCGTACGGTCGCGAATGTTATGGCGGATTATGAATCCGTCGAAGCGGATCTCCGGAGGAACCGTTACGACACCCTGCTTCGCGGGGTTATTCAGGGCGAACCGATGATTACTTCAATATACTCGGTTTGGAAGGCCAATGTTCTTGACGGCATGGACAGCGAATTTATAGGCCGCGAAGGGTCTTCGGCTTCAGGGCAGTACGCGATGAGTTATTCACAGGAAGGCTCGGTCATAACGGGAAGGGCCATGCCGCAGGCTGATATTGCTACCGCCGTAGCCAATATGGACGGACCAACCGCGAGAATTGATATGGTGTTCGATCCCATTCCTCAGAGAGTGAACGGCGTAGATACCTGGCTGGTAAAAATGGCGGTTCCTGTAATCAATCCCAGAACCGGAGAGACGGTGGCGCGGGTCGGCTGTTTGATCAGCATTGGCGGGGTGCAGACCGGACTGGCAGAGGTAGTCGCGGACAAGGGCGAAGAAGTTTCAACCATGATGGTGTACACAAACACAGGCTTTATCCTGGGGCATGTGGCTCCTGAACGGCGTCGGACGGAAACTGCTGGACGTTGAAACATTTGAAGATCAGCTTAACGGCGCTGACCGGGCTGTCAAGGAAGGAAGGCCGCACACCTTCGAATATTACTCAACAGTGGTTAACTCAAATGTAGAACTTATCATGGTTCCTTTTACCATCGGAGGCCGCACACCTTCGAATATTACTCAACAGTGGTTAACTCAAATGTAGAACTTATCATGGTTCCTTTTACCATCGGCAATTCCGCTACGACATGGACCGTGGCGGTGGGTTCATCGGAAGCGTATATTCTTGGTCCGGTACAAAGCATGACCACGCTTATACTCATTATTGCGGCGATAGCAATAGTGGTAACCGCGGCGGTTATTTACTTTGTCCTTAACGGTATAACGAAGCCCATCGTCACTGTGGCCGATAATCTGAAAGATATTGCCCAGGGCGAAGGCGATCTTACCAGGACCATCAGCATCAACTCAAAAGACGAAGTGGGAGACCTCGCCAAGTACTTCAACCAGACACTTGAAAAGATAAAGAACCTTGTTATCACGATTAAGCACGAAGCCGTATCATTATCTGACATCGGCAATGAACTCGCCTCAAACATGACCGAAACCGCCGCCGCGGTCAACGAGATTGCGGCAAATGTTCAGAATGTCAAAAGCCGGGTAATCAATCAAAGCGCGTCGGTTACAGAAACCAATGCTACTATGGAACAAATCACCGTTAATATTGATAAACTGAACAACCACATTGAGAGCCAGGTAACGAGTATAACCCAGGCTTCATCGGCCATTGAAGAGATGCTTGCCAATATTAAATCGGTAACCCATACATTGATGAAAAACGCGGAAAATGTCACCGGTCTTACTGAAGCCTCCGAAGTCGGACGCGCGGGCTTGCAGGAAGTGTCGGCCGATATTCAGGAGATCGAGAGAGAATCCAAGGGCTTATTGGAAATCAACACGGTGATGGAAAATATCGCGAGCCAGACGAATCTGCTTTCAATGAATGCCGCGATTGAAGCGGCGCACGCCGGAGAGGCGGGAAAAGGCTTTGCGGTTGTCGCCGATGAAATCCGGAAACTGGCGGAGAACTCCGGCGAACAATCGAAGGTCATTAATACAGTACTCAAAAAGATGACGGAATCGATTAACAAGATAGCCGCTTCAACGGAAAGTGTTCTCAAAAACTTTGAATTAATTGACAAGAGCGTTAGGATTGTGGCGGAACAAGAAGCGAACATCCAGAACGCGATGGAAGAACAAGGCGAAGGTAGTAAGCAGATACTTGAAGGGGTAAGCGTGGTAAACGAAGTTACCCAGCAGGTAAAGGGCGGAGCCATCGAAATGCTTGAAGGGGCCAAGGAAGTAATCGCGGAGAGCAACAACCTTGAAAAGGTAACGCAGGAAATCTCCGGAGGCATGAATGAGATGGCGACCGGAGCGGACCAGATCAACATCGCCGTGAATCAGGTGAATGAGATCAGCCGGAAGAATAAGGAAACTATTGAGATACTAATTAAAGAAGTGTCACGCTTCAAGGTGGAATAGTTACTTTAGAGCCTCAAGCACCATGCTTGAGGCGATGCTTTTCGGGTACCCTATAAATAAAGGTTAACATCGTACAAAAGGGGCTGTCAGTAATAGGCAGCCCCCTTGTAAAAAACACACTTTCATCCTGAACAATAATCAATCTAATCAACAACTCCGCCGCAGAGCCTCTCACAAACGAAAACGTGCGGAGGTATTAAACCTTCACAACACGAATAAACCCCGAAGCGGGGCTATCGGGGTTTTTATGGGAGAAGAAGATATTAAATACAAAAACCATATCTTCAATTATTGGCAAATATGGTTTTTGTATCCTTTACGGTTCTTGTTGACTTTGTAGAAAAAAGAAAAACAGAGCAACACGCGCTTGATTCTTGATCATCCGGCATCAGTGCTGCCCCAGCAACCTCTACCAGGCGTCAACCATATCGTCGGGATCCCGGCTGTTCTCGGCGAACAAGTCCGTCGTCGCCCGAAGATCATCAAAATAGATATAATAGCTTCCCAGAGATTCCATAGGATCACACAAAACCCTAAATCCGGTAACGGTTATCCCCATTTGGTTATTGTAATGATAATTCCGCTGGACTATCCCGCCGGATCCATCCAAAGGCTGGGGAGGAATCGCTACGGTAAGTTTTTTCCAACCCTGGAAATTCAGCTTGCCCACAAACAATTCATAATCCCGGCCAAAGAAATCCTGGATCATAATTTTCAACTCATGATTAAAATTCCGTCCGGCAACCCAAACTGAAATCGTTTTCGTAATTCCTTCAATAGGGATCGGCCTAAGAGGATAAACCGTGAAACTGTTGTGTCCCCGCCGGATAAAGTCAATCCTGCCGCCCAATACACGTTCATCAGGAATATTCATCCCTTCTTCGTCGGGAATGGGCTCTTTATTCAACGGAGAACCCGCAAAAAGACGAGAAGTAACAACGCCTTCATCCGAAGACATGGACATCCGCCAATATCCGTCATTCTCAAACTTATCAACTGATATTTCCTTCAACTGTTGCTGAGCCGCATCAATACCAATTGATTCAGGATTAGCAGAACCAACTTCGGGCTCCTGCTGGGCAAACACAAATCCTGCCAAAAGAAATAATAAAGTTATAAATACAAATCTTTTCATGTTCGGACTCCTTAATTCGTGGTTCCCCAGATTTCCTGCATCCGATCCGGATTGACAAGATTATCACCGTCATAAAGCGATTCAAAGGTATCCGTCAAAACCTTGAATTGATCAAAATAAAAATAAAAGTTGTCTACTCTTTCCGTAGGCAGAGTCCAAATTCTAAATTTTACGAATTTGAGACTTTCAAGTTTGGGAAGCTGACGTTTTCCCTGGGGAATAACACCGGGAATAGCAACCAGCAGGTTATGCCAGCCTTCAAACGCAAGAGTCCCCATGTTAAGAACATGAACAATTCCTAAATAATCCCGAATATAGGCTTCCACGTAATAATCGAAATTACCGCTCCATACCCATATATCCATCTGTTTTACACGGCCGGGCATCGGAATTTCCGAAGCTCTGGCATCATCGCCGGCATCTTTTGCTACGGGATACACATCAATCCAGTTAAATCCCCGGCGGTCAAAACGTCCCCAAACACCCAAACTTTTTAGGGTTCCGTTTTCATTTGCGGGATTGGAACCAAAAATAGCCGTAGGCCAGGCAGCTACCGAAGCACTTCTGGGAAAATTCCCCTCATCCGATTGGGTGGCAAATTTACTGGCGCTCAGTCTCCACTCATATTCGGAATCGTCATCAAAACTTTCCACTATACGCGATTCCAGATTTTGGGTTATTTCATCCCCAAAGGCTGAAAATATTGCTGTGAATGCCAAAAAAAGAAGGCAAACAGCCTTGAATCCGCTATATTTCATCCCATACTCCTTTTGCAATCATTGGGAAAAGAAACCTAATTATGATTATATTTCCTTGTTTGACCTTTGTCAAACCTCTTTCCCGCAATTGGCTCCATTATTTTGAGATAAAAACAGAAAAACCATGAAAAAAAGGTTTTCTCATTTTATAAACTTCCAATTCTCCGAGTATCATCGGTAAAAAAGATCAATGTATTAAGGGTTTGTTTTGTAAAAAAGCGTTTTTTAGTTGATTTTTTTCGTTGGAAGAAAAAGTATTTTGGGGATGCATCTGAATGATTGAAGGCAGACTGATCAATTTTTCTCCTGATACAAGCATTTTTACCGCGGGAAGCACTGTTTCCCAGAGAGAATCGCTAAAAATCACAGTAACCCGAGGCGGAAATATGTCAGGATCGGCCCAGGAATAGAGAAGAATGGGAATATTTTGCCCTGTTATAAAGGAATCTTCGGAACTTCCGGTCAAAACGATGCATGAAATGGCCGTTTCATCAGAATAAGTACCATTTAAATCGATAAAAAGAGCATCCCCTTCCCTTCCGCCGTCTTTAAGTCCCCTTTCAAAAAACGGTATTCCTTCAGCGCGCCGTCCTCTTTCAATATAACAAAGAATTTTACCTGCTTTATTTTGAGAAATAAGGGCGGCGCCGAGTCCGGCACGGTAGAGATCAGTTTCCGTATCGGTTTGGACAAGCGTAAACGATTCGGATAATTCGGGATTCCGCGTTCTGCCCATAAAAAGAAGCACATTCACCGAAGGATAGAGCTGCTGATAATTTCGGGCTCCGTCGGCATAACGATAAGGGAAACAAACACAAAAAGGATGTTCCGAAACTTCCGAAACCGCGAAAGCTATTCCATCCGGGCCGATATCGTCCGCGACAGTGACAAGCTGAAATCTCCTGAAAAGGCTGATGGAAGATTTCATTTCCGCGAATAAGGTCCGATGTTTCCCGTACAAATCATTAAAATACTGATCCGATACTACCAAAACAGGCGCCCGTGAAAGAAAAATTCCAATGGCAATAATTAACGGCAGCGCCGGGAGAAAAAAAATGACGGCAAATCGCGGTTTAATCTTCATACTATTCTATCAGTAATTGTATGTTACAGCAAAACAATAAAAAGAATCAATACAATGAAAAGACAATTCAATCCTATTCCCAGCGCAAAAATGATGCAGGAACAGATTTCCAGTAAATGAGCTTTTGCGGCGTATGTTTTCGCCAGCTTTTCCGGTTCATCGGGAAAAACGGTGAATGCCGCTAAAGGATCATCCGGCAGCGCCAGAGGAACATCAATGTTTTCGGTAAAAACACCAAAAATATACCATTTTTTTCCCTTTTTGTGTTTCAATTCGCGGGGAAGATACAAAATAGCATCTTCCTTTACCCAAGCTGGAAGCACATCAAACGTGAGAAACCCGTATTTTTCTCCGTTGGGCAAATACCCTTGCATGGTTCCCGGCGAGAGGTATTTTTGCGGCAATTTGAATACATCACGGTAAGCGCGGAACATCCGGGCTTTTCTCCATAAACGGCTGTAAATATTCGTAAAGATAATTCCCGGCGGAACAAGCGGAAACAAAGGACCGAACATCGCGATAATCGCGGTAATCAAGGTAAGCTGAAACGCGGGCCGCGCGATAAAATTAAACGAATAGATCAATTCCAGAAAAGCTCCGAACGCGAGCGTATAAGGCGTAAGACCGTTCCAGTATTCATTTTTTTGCCGCCCTGCCCGGATTGCCCTGATTAAAAGGCTTCTGTGAGTTCCGCTGTAAAAGATAATCAGCAAAGGATGTTCCTTAGTGGATAAAAAGGTAAGCCTGTCATGTTTTATATCGAGGATTCCGCCGATGTACACATGTACCCCCTCGTTCAAACTGGAAAGTCTGTCAAGGCTGATGCGTTCTGGCGAAGCCTTTCTTGAGCCGGACGAACGCATCGTTTCATCTTCGGTATTAGGCAAAAGGTAGATGCGGGCATTTTTCAGATCCGCCGGTATCGTAATATCAGCATTACGAACCCAAAGCGTTTGATCATCCGTGATCGATTCAAGCCCGCCAAGAAAGCGGAACTCTTTCCCCCTGCTTTGTGTTTCCTGATACAGCCGGTAATTCAAAAGCGAAGACAGGCGCAGATTATCAAAACGGTTGCGGAACTTCCGCCAATTCCGGCGGACCCAAAAAGCGCCGATCACCGGAACAATTCCGTAAAAGAAAATCGCGATACCAAGGATAACTAGCAAATCATAAACACGCAGGGTATAATTCCTCCATGATAGAACACATAACTGTGGGAAGGCTTTCCGTAAACTGCTGGATCGTTCCCCTTAACGAAAAAAACACCGATGATACAACACCGCGGCCCTGCATCGTCATTGATCCGGGGGCGGACGCTTCTCTTATTATAGCACGGCTTGAAACATTGCGCATGTATCCACAGTATATTTTACTCACTCACGGTCATTTTGACCATACCGGGGCAGTATCTGAATTGATGGATTTTTTTCATCGGCATAAACCGGAATTCGCCATTCACAAGGATGACGCGGATTTTGTGAATCCCGAAAAACAGCAAACATTTTTTGAGGATCTTTCGGCAGAACAAAGGCGTTTTGCCGAAGTAATTTGGGCGCCGGTACCGGTTCTTCCATCAATTTTATTAAAAGCTGATGATGAAATTGGTCCGTTCAAAGTGATGCATACGCCGGGACATTCACTCGGTTCAGTGTGTTTTCTTTATCAAAGCGAACATATTCTTTTCAGCGGAGACACGCTTTTTGCGGGAGGAATAGGCCGAAGCGACGGCCCCGGGGGCAGTACGGCCGCCATAGGGAAAAGCCTCAAGCGCCTGCTCCTTATGGACGAAACCATGCAGGTATTTCCCGGCCACGGCCCAACTACGACGATAGGCGGAGAATTCTGGATAAAAGATTGGCAATCGTGACGCTATAAATCTACTGCTGATGATGCGCCAACTCGGAAAGCGGAATCGGCTTGGGTGAAGCGTTTTCGCCTTCGGTGTTGGAAAGTTCTTCCAGAAGTTCCCTGCCCCGTTTGGAAAGTTTCTGCGGAACCTGCACCATCACTTTGATGTAGAGGTTTCCCCGGCGGCCGCCTGATGGGACGCCTTCATCCCTTACGCGGAGCATTTTCCCGTTTTGGATGCCGGAAGGGATTTTCACTTTAATCTTTTTATCGTCAAGTGTTGTTACAAAAAGGTCCGTTCCAAGACTCGCCTGCGTTATGGAGATGGGAACGGCGCAGTACAGATCGAGGCCTTCCCGCTCAAAGTAATCGTGCGGCTTCACGCGGATAAACACATATAAATCGCCGGGAGGACCGCCGTTCGGACCAGCGTCGCCCTGCTTGGAAATCACCACGCGTTTTCCGTTTTCAACGCCTGAGGGAATGGTAATCGCTAACTTCTGATGCTTTTTCTTTAAGCCGGAACCGCCGCAGTCTTTGCAGGGATTCTCGATAACGTACCCTTCGCCGCCGCAGGTTGGACAGGGAGAGGTCATCGAGAAAAATCCTTGGCTCCGGCGGATTTGACCGGTTCCCGAACACGTATTGCATACTTTTCGTGAACCGCCGGACGCGGCTCCGCTGCCGCCGCACGTTTTACAGGCTTCGTGATGAGAATACTGGATTTCCACTTTTGTGCCGAAAACGGCTTCTTTAAAGGGTATTTCTATATCGTAACGAAGATTCGCGCCCTGCCTGATACCGCCCGCAGCCCCGGAAGAACGCCGCGCGCCGCCTCCGAAAAAAGTATCAAAAATGCCCGAAAAATCCCCGAAAATATCTTCAAAGCCATGGAACGCGGAGGAATTAAAGCCTTGTCCGCCGCCCATGCCTTCAACTCCGGCAAAACCGAATTGATCATAAGCGGACTTTTTTTGATCATCATACAATATTTCATAGGCTTCGGTGGCTTCTTTAAACTTTTCTTCCGCCTGCTTGTCTCCGGGATTTTTGTCAGGATGATATTGAATTGCTAGTTTCCGGTAGGCTTTTTTTATATCGTCTTTAGATGCGCCCTTTTGCAGCCCCAGAACTTCATAATAATCACGTTTTGCCACATCGGCATCCTTGTAAGAAAAGTTTCTTCGCTTCTCATCTGCGAATTGTGTTTATAAACAAAAGCTGTCCGGAAATCACCGGATGAATCCGCAATTTCCGAACAACTTTTCTGTTACAATATTCGAAAAACACACATTTGAGGAAATTGCAAAACTTCAGTTTTTGCAATTTCAACCTCTTAAAAATACGTATTTCACAGCCTTTAGGCGAGAAATCGCATGAGCTTGTGCAAAACTAACCGAGTTTTGCAACAAACTCATTTTACAACAGTTAATTACTTATCGTCGTCAACGACTTCGTAATCTACGTCTTCCGCCGTTTTGGTATTGCTTCCGCTGTCAGGTTCCTGGTCAGGACCCGCCGCGCCCTGTTCCGGACCCGGCTGCGCGCCGTTCTGTTTGTACACTTCTTCGGCAATCTTGTAGGCAACCTGCTTCAAGGCTTCGGTTTTATCTTTTATCGCCTGAACGTCTCCGCCTTCGAGAGCCTGCTTTAATTCGGCGACAGCGGCCTCAGCTTTGGATTTATCTTCCGCACCGACCTTATCGCCTAAATCTTTGATATTCTTTTCAGTGCTGTAGATGAGGCTGTCCGCTTCGTTATGAGCTTCCGCCCGCTCGCGTTCGCGCCTGTCTTCTTCCGCGTGAAGTTCCGCTTCTTTTACCATCCGGTCAATATCAGATTCATTCAGGCCGGAAGAACTTTCAATGCGGATTTTCTGCTCTTTTCCGGTTCCCAGGTCTTTCGCGGACACATGCACGATACCGTTCGCGTCAATGTCGAAAGCGACTTCGATCTGCGGTACGCCGCGGGGCGCGGAAGGAATACCCACAAGGTCAAAGCGGCCCAAAGTCCGGTTTTGGCTCGCCATTTCCCGCTCGCCCTGCAAAACCTGAATAGACACGGCAGTTTGATTATCCGCCGCGGTGGAGAAAATCTGGCTTTTCCGGGTAGGAATCGTCGTATTTCTGGGGATGAGTTTCGTCATCACGCCGCCGAGTGTTTCAATTCCCAGCGAAAGCGGCGTAACATCGAGGAGGAGTACATCTTTTACGTCGCCGCCAAGGATTCCTCCCTGAATTGCCGCGCCGATAGCGACTGCTTCATCGGGATTTACGCCCTTATTGGGTTCCTTCTTGAAAAGCTCTTTAACGATCTGCTGAACCGCGGGAATACGGGTTGAACCGCCGACAAGGATAACTTCATCAATCTGATCCGCGGTAACGCCCGCGTCAGCCAGCGCTTTATTACAGGGAGTTTTTGACCGTTCCAGCAAATCGGAAACCATTTGTTCAAACTTCGCCCTTGCCAAAGATTTTTGAAGATGTTTGGGGCCGGACTGATCGGCAGTGATAAACGGAAGATTGATTTCCGTCTGCTGAGTGGCGGACAACTCAATCTTTGCCTTTTCGGCGGCTTCACGAAGCCTTTGCAGAGCCATGCGGTCTTTGCCAAGATCGATACCGGTATCCTTTTTAAAATCATCGATAAGCCATTCCATAATGCGGCGGTCAAAATCGTCGCCGCCAAGGTGGGTATCGCCGTTGGTGGATTTTACCTCAAACACGCCTTCGCCCAATTCGAGGATGGAAATATCGAAGGTTCCGCCGCCAAGATCGTATACGGCGATGGTCCGTTCTTTTTTCTGATCCTTGTTGAATCCAAACGCCAAAGACGCGGCAGTGGGTTCGTTAATGATACGTTTTACTTCAAGACCCGCGATTTTCCCGGCATCCTTTGTGGCCTGACGCTGTGCGTCATTAAAATAGGCCGGAACGGTAATAACGGCTTCGGTAACAGCTTCGCCGAGGTAATCTTCCGCGGTTTTCTTCATTTTTTGCAGGATAAAGGCGGAAATTTCCTGGGGGGAATACATTTTTCCGTCAATATCAACACGGACATCATCACCCTGTTCCTTTACATGATAGGGCATCAGTTTCATTTCACCGGAAACTTCAGCATAACGGCGGCCCATAAAGCGCTTAATCGAATAAATAGTATTTTCGGGGTTGGTAATCATCTGATTTTTAGCCGGCTGGCCGACAACCCGCTCACCCTTACTGGTAAATCCTACGATTGAAGGCGTGGTCCTTCCGCCTTCGGCATTCTGGATAACAATCGGTTCACCGCCTTCCAAAATAGCCACGCATGAGTTGGTGGTTCCTAAATCAATTCCTATAATTTTTCCCATGACAAACTCTCCTCTTTATGCCGCGGTTTTTCCCAAAACCGCCGCCTTCACTTACATATATACAAAATATTTTTTTAGGGCTCATCAAAAGAGACCCTTATTTCTCACTATTACTGTTCTGTTCCGGAATCCGCCGGAACCGCGCATAACCCTTTTTCCGAGGAGAAACACCATGACGTTCATCCGCTGTTTTT
>QMCE01771198.1_pt1 | contig 10650 bp, 9 predicted proteins | sample 1821851 | NCBI WGS metagenome assembly QMCE01 (sample SAMN09453174, study PRJNA476694) | Termite gut metagenome, whole genome shotgun sequencing project. | isolation source: worker | host: Odontotermes sp. | place: South Africa:Pretoria | collected 2016-01-28
GCGTGTCCCTGCGAGGTGTGCCGTTCGACCGATCCGCGCGATCGGCGGCTGCGTACCTCGGCACTGGTTCAGGTGTGGCGCGACGGCGGATCGGACGGCGACGGGGAGCCACTTAACATAGTGATCGACGCGGGCCCCGATTTTCGCGCACAGATGTTGGCGGCAAACGTTACGCGGCTCGACGCGATCCTGTTGACCCACGAACACAAAGACCATACGGGAGGCATCGACGATGTGAGGGCATACAACTATTTCGCAAGATTGAACAATGCCGATTTGGTGCGTGTGGTGCAATACACAGCCCTGTATCAACTGTTTATCGACAACGGAATTTCCTACAAAGGCGAAACCTATCCTGCGTTTCCGAAAAACAAACCCTATCTTTTGCAAGAGCCCGTTACGGTTTTTTTGAAAAACATTCGAGATGTCCCAAACGAGGAATTGGAGCGGATTGCAGACAGCGTTTCCGTTCGCAATTTTGAATTGTATCAACGCGAACCGATCGGATTGTATTTCTCCCGGCTCTGGTATTCGGAGGAATTATACAATGTAACGTTTGTGCTGAATGCATTGAAGAAAACAAATGTGAGACTAAATTCAAAATCAGAACTATAAATAATAATACAATGATGAAAAAAGGACTTATTTTATGCTTGTCATTTCTTGCGCTGTCTTTATCTGCGCAGAATAATATTCAGTGGAGAGGAACCGATCGTACCGGTATATATCATGAAACCGGACTATTGAAAACTTGGCCGGAAGCCGGCCCTGCTTTAATGTGGAGCTATAACGGATTGGGAGAAGGACACTCTTCCGTGGCCGTTGACTCGGATAAACTTTACGTAACCGGATTGACTGACGGAAAGGGATACATCTACGTATTCGATACAAAAGGTAAATTGCTGAATAAAAAGGAATACGGCCCCGAATGGGCGGAGAGCTACAATGGTTCTCGCGGAACGGTCACGATTAACGAAGGTAAGATTTACCTTATCACCGGAATGGCCGAAATCTATTGTATCGACCAGCAAAACCTGAATGTGCTGTGGAAGAAAAACTTTATGAAAGACTTTAATGGAGCAAACATACAGTGGGGCGTTTGCGAAACACCGTTAATCATAGGAGAAAAAGTGATAGCCACGCCCGGTGGAAAAGAAAACAATGTTGTAGCGCTCAATAAGAATACCGGAGCTACAATCTGGAGTTGCGCAGGTGAAGGAGATTCATCAGCTTATTGTTCGCCGCTGTATATTGCCGGTCAAAAGATTCCTCAGATAGTTACCATGACTGCCAACCACATTATAGGTATCAATGCGGCAACGGGTGAAAAACTGTGGTCGTATCCGAATAAGAACCGGCATGATGTACATGCCAATACGCCTGTGTACAGTGATGGCATGATACTCTGTACCAGCGGATACGGAAAAGGTTCCACAATGTTGCGCTTGATTAACGACGGACGTGGTGTTGAACAAGTATGGTTCAATGGCGAACTGGACAACCGTATCGGAGCGATGGTAAAGGTGGGTGACTATGCTTATGGCTCGGGAGACGCCAATCGTTTCTGGTTCTGTGTAGACTGGAAAACCGGAGAGATTAAGTGGAAACAAAGAGGATTGGCAATGGGTAACACTATCGCTAACGAAGGAATGCTTTACTGCTACACCGATCGCGGCGAAATGGTACTGGCAAAGGCTACTCCCGAGAAGTTCGATATTGTCAGCAAATTCCCGATTACACTTGGAACCGAACAACACTGGGCACATCCTATAATTTACAAAGGTGTGTTATACGTACGTCACGGTGATACGTTAATGGCATATCAGATTAAGTAACAGTCAGGAGAAAAAAGAATAAAATAAGAAAAGATAGAAAATCATGAAAGCGAAGAATAAAGTCAGGTTTTTGATAGGTATGCTTGTCGTACTAAACATCTTTGGTCAGGAGTCGAAAGCGCAGGATTGGCCGCAGTGGAGAGGCGAGAACCGGAGCGGTATTTCAAAAGAAAGCGGTCTCAATCTGGATTGGGCTAATAAGACGCCCTCTCTTTCGTGGGTATTCAGACAAGCGGGAACCGGTTATTCATCCCCTTCTATAGTTGGAACAACACTCTACTGTCAGGGGGCTATGGACGGAAACGGATTTGCATTTGCGTTGGACACCCAAACCGGAAACTTAAAGTGGAAACAGGGACTCGGTGAGGAATCTGTTCCGGATAGAGAAAACTGTCCCCGCGGATCGGTTACGGTAGATGGAGACAAGCTCTACCTGATTCGCGGTATTGGTCAGATACATTGTCTTTCAGCCACTGATGGTAAGGTGCTTTGGCAGAAAGATTTTGTTGGAGACTTCAACGGTAAATACATGTCGCGTTGGGGCTACAGCGAATCACCTTTGGTAGATGGCGACCTTGTTATTTGCACGCCAGGCGGCACCGATGGAACTTTGGTGGCGCTCAACAAGAATACCGGTGAAGTAGCCTGGAGAACCAAAGAGTGGACGGATGAAGCGGGCTATTCATCTCCTATCGTTATTGAAGTCGATGGAATGCGGCAGTATATCCAACAATCAGCTAAAGGCGTAGCAGGTGTGTCGGCAAAAGACGGCAAGTTGTTATGGTGCGTAGAAATACCCGGCTACAGGACAGCAGTTATCCCTACTCCGATATACGATGCTCCTGTCGTTTACGTTACAGCCGGTTATAATGCCGGTTCCACATGTATCCGACTTACCAAAGAGGGAGACGGTATGAAAGCCGAAACCCTTTACAGCAATAAAAACATGGTCAATCAGCACGGTGGCGTAGTATTGATGGATGGTCACATATATGGTCATTCGGACAACTCCGGATGGACATGCCAGAATTTAGAGACAGGCGAAAAGATATGGAGCCAGCGAAACAGAGAAGGCGTTACCCGAGGCAGTGTAGTAGGAGTTGACAATCACTTGATTCTCCTTGACGAGCGTTCCGGAAAACTTGCCGTTGTAGCCGCTTCGCCGGAAGGATGGAAAGAAGTAAGCCGGATGGAATTTCCGGAACGTACCCAGATACAAACAACAGACAACATGATCTGGGCGCATCCGGTTATTGCAAATGGCAAGTTATACTTAAGGGATCACGACCTGCTGTTCTGCTTAAATTTATCAAAGTAACAACGAATGAAACGCATAGGACTTCTTTGCCTGTTCATTTTCGCAGGTTATATCTTATCGGCACAGGAGGATATCGGGTGGCGGTACGACCGTACAGGCGTTTATAAGGAAACCGGACTGCTCAAATCGTGGCCTGCCGATGGCCCTGAACTGCTGTGGCATTTTGATGGGTTAGGACAGGGATTCTCGTCGGTTTCGATTAGTTCCGATAAGCTATATATAACCGGAATGACAGATGATATAGGTTTTCTTTATGTATTGGATACGCAAGGCAAATTATTGAATAAAAAGGAATATGGCAAGGAATGGCATACAAGCTATGTGGGTAGCCGTGGTACCGTTATTCCCGATGAAGGCCGATTGTATGTAGTCAGCGGCACGGGAAAGTTGATTTGCTTTAACGAATCCGACCTAAAGATACTGTGGCAAAAAAGTATGTATGATGATTTCGGAGGTGAAGTCCCCAAATACGGAGTGAATGAGTCACCGTTGATTGTCGGAGATAAGCTGATATTTACTCCGGGCGGGAAAGAATACAATGTGGTTGCCCTGAACAAGAAAACCGGTGATTTGATATGGAGTTCAAAAGCGATGGGGGACATATCCAGCTATTGTTGCCCGATATATATCAAGGATCAACAAATTCCCCAAGTAGTTACTTTAACAGGACATCATGCTGTAGGCATTGATATTTCGAATGGTAATTTGCTTTGGTCTTTCCCGTTTACCAACCGTTTCTTTGAGCATCCCAATACTCCGGTATATGGAGAGGGGACGATACTCTGTACCAGTAGCTACGGTGTAGGTTCGGTAATGCTGCGCCTGACCGAAGGAGGGAAAAACGTGAGCAAGTCTGGAACTCCGTCAATCTTGATTCCCGGACAGGGCACATGCTGAAGATTGGGAACTATGCGTATGGCGCAGGCGATTATGGAAAAGGAAGCTGGTATTGTGTAGACTGGAAAACCGGAGAAGCGCAATACAAGGACAGGAGTATTGCTACCGGAGCAGTCATAGCGGCGGAAGGTATGCTTTACTGCTATTCGGAAAAGGGTGATATGGCATTGGTTCGGGCAATACCGGAGAAGGTTGACCTGATCAGTAAGTTCCGCATAACACTTGGTACCGAACAACACTGGGCGCATCCGGTCATATATAAAGGAGTATTGTATGTACGGCACGGAGATACGTTGATGGCATATAAAATAAAGTAAGTATAAAGTTCAATATTCTTAATCGTGAAAGATAAAAGGATCATAACCGGTGTTACAATCTTAATGGTGTTCGTATATATCGGTATTTTAGTCGGGTGGCATCTTTATACTCCCCGGGAAAGTCTTATTATACAGTCGCCCGGTGCGGATAACCGCCCAGAAGGATTGGCCCGAACAGCAAATGATGTGCTGATTGGTGAGTTTTTCATGAAATACGACGATGTTTCCTCCGGGCTTACCGGGAAGTGGAGCAGCTTTCGAGGAGAACTGACATCCAATATCATAGAAACGCCGGAAACGATTAATACTTCCGAAGAAGAATACCCTGTTCTATGGAGCGTTGAAACCGGAGAAGGACATGCGGCGTCGGTAATCTACAATGGTAGAGTATATTTCCTGGATTACAATGAACAAATGAGTTCCGATGCTCTACGTTGCTTCTCGCTGGAAACCGGCAAGGAACTCTGGCGCAGATGGTATCGCGTACCTATCAAACGGAATCACGGGTTTTCACGTACGGTTCCGGCAATAGGTGACAACTATATTATCACAATCGGGCCGGAGGGGCATGTGATGTGTTGTGACCCGGTAACCGGTGATATGAAATGGTCGCTCGACATGCAAAAGGAATTTAAGACTGAGGTTCCTTTCTGGTACACCGGTCAGTGTCCGCGTGTCGATAATAATGTTTTGATTCTGGCTCCCGCCGGTGAAGAAACACTACTTGCCGGACTGGATTGCCTGACCGGAGAGGTTCTTTGGACTACTCCCAACACTCTTAACTATAAGATGTCCCATTCTTCGGTTATGCCGATGACATTGGGAGGCAAAAGAATGTACGTTTACATTGGCGTTGGAGGTATTTGCGCCGTTTCGGCAGAAGAAAAAGACCGTGGAACCTTATTGTGGGAAACAAGCAAATGGCAGCCTTCGGTAGTTGCTCCGTCTCCGCTTCAGGTATCATCCAACCAGATATTTATGGTAGCCGGCTATGGCACGGGAGGAGCTTTGCTACGGGTAGATAATTCCGGTGGTAAATGGATTGCAACAGTTACCGACCAATACAAACCCAATGAAGGTTTATCCAGCGAACAGCAGACGCCCATACTATATAATAATATGATTATCAGCATAATGCCCAAAGACGGTGGCGGACTCCGCGGCAGATTGGTTTACTATTCGCCTGCCAACCTCCGTTCGCCGGTATGGACTTCGGCTGCCGGTGAACAATTCGGCCTCGGCCCTTATATCATCATCAATAAGAACCTGTTCGTTTTTAAAGACGACGGAGAACTGTATGTGTATGAAGTGGGGCAACGCAATATGAAACTATTGAAGAAACAGCGAATCATGGATGGGGCGGACGCTTGGGGACCTTTGTCTTATGCTGACGGAATGCTGATTGTACGGGATGCTCATACCATAAAATGTCTTAGAATAATATAACTCTCAACTATGGAACAGAACTCTGATAACCAAAAGATATCGCGCAGGAAATTCATTCAGGCATGTGGCTCTCTACTTGCCGGGGGAAGTATAGTGGGCTTAACGGGCTTTTTGTTTCACAGAAACCTGGTCAGTCCGAAGGAAACCCATCAAAGAAATGGGGAAAGCCGGAAAGAAGATGCACTGCCATCTCCTTACAAACTGTTATCCTCCTTCAAAGTTCCTGATTTTATTGAAGCTTTTGAACTGAACGGCACCCGGATTATAGTTGCAGCCTCTAATAATATCTTTATCTATGATACGGCAGGAAACCTGATGAATAACTTTGCTGTCGGCAGTAATGTCCGCGACATAGCTACCGATGACAATCATATCTATCTGCTTTTTCCCACCCGGATTGAGGTTTACACACCGCAGGGCGAATGGCTGCGCGACTGGGAGGCATGCAGCGACCAATCCGATTACTGTTCGATGACAGTTACCCCCGAAGCCGTGTTTGTAACGGACGCAGCTAATAAAAACATCTGCCAATATACCAAGGAAGGCGGTTTTACGAGATTCATTCAAAGTCCCGACGGCTTCATCATCCCCAGCTATTCTTTCGGCATCACTTATACGAATGGAACCGTATATTGTTCCAATCCGGGAAGACATAAAGTAGAAAAATACACCCCGGATGGTGAATATATCGGTTCTTTCGGAGAGTCGGGAGGAGCTGCAGGCATGTTCTGCGGATGCTGTAATCCGGTTCACCTGACATATACTCCTGCGGGGAATATCCTCACTTCCGAGAAAGGGAATCCGCGCATCAGTTGCTATAGTGCGGATGGTAAATTCCGCAATGTGTTGCTTGATAGCAAAACCCTGGGAGGCGGTAGCACGGCTTATGATATAAAAAACCATAAAGACAAACTATTAGCTATTTGTGGCAGGCAAGGATATGATGTCCATATTCCAATATGACGGAACATCGGCGGCAAAAACGGCCTGCTCGGATTGCAAAGTGAATTGTCCGCTCAAAGAAGGTGTTCTATTATAAGTTGCAATCAATGAAAAAATTATTCATATAATATAAGGATATACCATGAAAAATAAAATTCTTCTCTGCGTTTGCAGTGTTTTCGCATTTATTACAGTCTCCGCTCAGGGACAGGAAAACTGGGCTCAGTTTCGTGGTCTTAATGGTCAGGGTATTTCTAAAGCAAAAGATACTCCGGTACGCTGGAGCACTGAAGAAAACATAGCCTGGAAAACAGATATCCCGGGCGAAGCGTGGTCATCACCAATTGTTTGGAATGATCATATTTTCGTTACCACGGCAACGGAAGACGGTAAGAATTGCCATGTCATTGCTATAGACCGTATAACCGGCAAAATTCTTTGGAATAAAATTGTATTCACACAACAACCGAGTCAACACAGGCATGAGATGAATTCTTACGCTACGCCAACACCGGCTACAGACGGTAAAACCGTTTTTGCGGTTTTTAGTGGTGGTGGTTTTGCTGCTTTAGACTTTGAAGGTAATATCCGATGGACTAATAACGAACTGGATTTCTATTCCCATCACGGTATGGGAACATCTCCAATTCTGTATGGCGACCTGTTACTTTTAGCTGTTAATCATAGCAACCGTGAAGAACCGAAGTCCTTAGGTTTCCAAGAACTATGGGACAAATCATATTTGCTGGCACTCGATAAGAATACCGGCAAAGAACGTTGGCGGGGAACAAGGGGAATGACACGCATCGCACACTCCACGCCGGCAGTGATGCAAGTCAACGGCAAAGATCAGATAATCAGTTCGGCAGGTGACGTGATACAAGGATTTAATCCCGCTGACGGAAAACTAATATGGACTGTCACCAGCGTTGGCGAACCATGCGTGCCGTCTATCGTTATAGGCGACGGGCTGATTTATGCGTCGCACACCAACCGCGCACCCATTATGGCGGTTCGTCCCGATGGGCAGGGAGACTGTACGACCACCCACATTGCTTGGAAGCAAGAAGGTTATACGCCGATGATGTCCTCGTTCCTGTACGTAAAGCCCTATCTGTACACATGTCCCGACAACCGGGTGTGCTGCTTAGATGCCTCTACGGGCGAGTTCCTGTGGCAAATTCGCTTGAGGGGCGGACAACTGAACCCGTCGCCACTCTATGCCGACGGAAAAATCTACGTACTCTCTGAACGAGGAACAACCACCGTATTGAAACCCTCTGCCGACCCGAAAGAACCTGCGGAAATACTTGCAACAAACGAATTGAACGCACTAACCCGCGCCTCGATAGCCGTAGCAGGAAAGCAACTGATTATACGTACTGCCAATCATTTATGGTGCATTGGAAAGTAAAAATCATGTTCTGCAAAGGTGTTCTATACGGTTTTTGCACGGGATATGATTTACACTAAGTTACAACCAAACGATATATTGATTATAGATGAAAGAAAACGAAAACAAACATAGTCCGGTATCACGCCGGAAATTCCTACAGGTTTTGGGAACGGCTGTAGCAGGCGGAACAATCCTCTCTGTTTTCGGAGGATTGGTGTACAAAGCAAGAGGACAAGAGGCAAGTCATTACTGGCAAATTGACCCTCAGAAATGTACACAGTGCGGACGGTGTGAAACGGAATGCGTACTCCCCATTTCCGCCGTCAAATGTATTCATGCCAATAAGGTATGCGGCTACTGCGACCTGTGTGGAGGATACTACCGCTCCAATGTCAAGGAACTTAATACCGCCGCCGAAAACCTGATGTGCCCTACCGGAGCCATCGAACGTAAATTCGTGGAAGATCCTTACTTTGAATATACCATCAATGAAGACTTGTGCAACGGATGTGGGAAATGTGTTAAAGGATGCGGTTCTTTCGGCAACGGCTCACTTTATCTCCAGATTAAACGTGACTTGTGCACAGATTGCAATGAATGTACAATAGCTACCGTATGTCCGTCGGACGCAATCACCCGCGTACCGCTTGGAACAGCTTATAAACTAAAAGAATGAAGATGAAGAAGTTACTTTTAACAGGCCTATCGTTGCTGTTTCTCGGACAGGTGAATGCTCAGAACAGATTCCCCAAACCCGACTTCGAGTCCGGCTATCAATATCCCGAAATAACTTATCCTGTACCCGACGAAATGTCATGGGTCACTGTTGATATTATCCTGTTGATTCTCTTAATGGGCATTGTTGCGTGGGCGATACTCAAAAAGCGGACACGCAAACCTGTTATATGGGTGTCTATCATCTCCGTAGGCTATTTTGGATTCTTCCGTAGCGGATGTGTCTGTAGCATCGGCGCCATTCAAAACGTATCGTTGGCATTGGTCGACAGTACCTACATCTTGCCTTTATCCGTATTACTGTTCTTTATCCTTCCCATCCTGTTCGCCTTTTTGTTTGGCAGGGTGTTTTGCGCCGGAGTCTGTCCGTTTGGAGCCTTGCAGGAACTGGTGAACCTGAAGAACTATAGATTACCCAAATCACTAACCACTGTATTGGGTATGATTCCCTGGATTTACCTCATCTATGCAATCCTGTACGCTGTTACGCGGAGTAGTTTCATCATCTGCCGTTTTGATCCGTTTATCGGAATCTTCCGGTTAGGGGGAGATTTCGGGTTGATTGTATTTGGTGTTCTGTTACTTATAATATCCATCTTTACGGGAAGACCGTTCTGCCGCTTCATTTGTCCGTACGGAGCGCTGTTAAGTTTGTTCTCCCGCGTATCGGTATGGAAGATTGAACTGACCCGGAAAACATGTATCAACTGTGACCTTTGCCGCAATGCTTGTCCGGTGGACGCCATCGAACCTCCTTACGAAAACAAAGTGAAAGAAACCCGTTTGCAGGGAGTGAAACGTATTATTACCTATCTGATAGTCCTTCCGTTCATGCTTCTTGCCGGGGCATTCCTCATGCGTTCGGTCAGCAGCGATTTGAGCCGTGCTCACAAAGATGTACGCCTCTACGATATGGTCATGTCACACGAGGCCGATCCGCAAGATGTTCTTTCCATTGACTTGGAAGCATTCTACGGACAAGGAGGAACTGTCGAAGAACTCACCGAAACTTATGAAAAAGTGCAGGCCGATTTTAAACTGTATTCCACCATTGCAGGCGCCTTATTCGGACTTGTTATTGGAATTACTTTAATCGGACTGTCTGTCAAACGGACGCGCAAGCAATACGCAATTAACCGTGCCGGCTGCGTGGCGTGTGGCAGGTGTTTCAGTTATTGCCCGCAAAATAGCTTGAAAGAGAAGTAATCTTTATCTTCAAACAGGAGATATATATCTCCAAGCTGGAGATGCATATCTTCAACTTAGAGATGTTCATCTCCAGGCTGGAGATAAACTTTCATCCTAACCACAGGTATCTTCATCCCTATGGAGAGCATCTCTCAAAGCTTAGAAAGGATTTTCTCATCACTAACTGTTGGCACAACATCATTAATGCATAGAAATCAATGACTGAATGTGAAATGCAGAAGTCTTATTTTTAGGTTTTCTTATTGTAAGGTTTTAACAGAATTCGTACCTTTGAAACCTTAACGTTTTAGGGAATAGGTATGATCGGGTAAAAAGAAGATGGAAAATGAAAAGTTCATTACCGTTCTGACAGCTACTTTCGGATACGAAGTGGCGGTAATCCGGGGTAGATTAGAATCGGAAGGCATCACTTGTTTTGTGCAGGATGAATTGACGGTTCAAGTTAGCCCCTTTTATTCTAATGCCATTGGTGGAGTGAAACTTCAGGTCAGGGAGAACGATTTGGAGCAGGCTGTTGAAATTCTGGAAGAGGCGGGATATATTAAAGACGGAGAT
>QMCE01002249.1_pt1 | contig 10649 bp, 8 predicted proteins | sample 1821851 | NCBI WGS metagenome assembly QMCE01 (sample SAMN09453174, study PRJNA476694) | Termite gut metagenome, whole genome shotgun sequencing project. | isolation source: worker | host: Odontotermes sp. | place: South Africa:Pretoria | collected 2016-01-28
AAATATCGTTATATTTGCATAACTAAAACACTCGACACATGGAAGTCAAGAAATCGCAAAAAGCCGACCTGGAGAGCAAAAAAACTCTATTCCTTGAGATCGGATTGTGTGCATCCCTGTTGCTGATGATCGGCGCTTTCGCCTGGGGACAAAGCAAAAGGGAGGCACCCAAAATGCCCGAAGTCATGGAGGAATTCGTGCCTACCGAAGAGATCGAAAATACCGTGCAGGACGAACCGCTCCCTCCTGTGCCGACCCCTGCGAACGTCATGACGATACTTAGCGACAACATCGAAATCGTCGATGACAACACACAGATCGAAACGGAGCAGATTTTTGCCGACTTCGAATTCGATGTGGCGTTTTCAGAGGGCGCTACCGTGGGCGAGGTCAACTTCGATATGCCGGAAGTTTTCGTGAAGGTATCGAATATGCCCAAGTTCCAAGGTGGAGACCTTGAGAAATTCAGACAGTGGGTACAAAAAGAGGCGCAATATCCCGAGGTACAGAGGGCTATGGGAATAGAAGGCAGGGTCATCGTCCAATTCATTGTCAACATGGATGGCAGCCTGAGCGACTTCGAAGTGATCTCCGATACGGATCCGGCGCTCAACAAAGAGGCATTGCGAGTAGTATCCAAATCACCCAAATGGACCCCGGGCGATAATGCCGGCAAACCGGCAAGGGTACGGATCACGATCCCCGTTGTGTTCAATGTCGAGTAGGTAAACACACATTTCAACAATTTAAGAGGACGTCCTGCTGCGTGCGGAGGCGTCCTCTTTCATAAACCAGATATATGGATAACATAATTTTCGGGATACGGCCCATCGTCGAAGCCATCGAAGCCGGCCGACATATCGAGAAAGTCTACCTCCGCAAGGGTGCCGAGGGGCAACTCATAGGCGAGTTGGCGGAGATATGCCGACGTCACGGCGTGAATGTACAGGAGGTACCGGTAGAGAAACTGAACAGGCTTACACGCGGTAATCATCAGGGAGTGGTAGCGCAGATGGCTGCGATCGAATATGTGGAGTTGGCGTCGATACTCGAGGGGGTGCCTTCCGACGAAACGCCGATAGTGGTGGTCCTGGACGGGATTACAGACGTTCGTAACTTTGGGGCTATCGCCAGAAGTGCAGAGTGTGCGGGCGCCCACGGGTTGATCGTCTCGTTGAAAAATGCCGCACCGGTGAATGCCGACGCCATGAAAGCCTCGGCGGGAGCATTGGCCCGGATACCGGTATGCCGTGTGGGGAGCGTGCGCAATGCCCTGAAAGCGCTGCAGAGCGAGGGTTTGCAAGTCGTGGCGGCGAGCGAGAAAAGCCATACGGTGCTCTACGACGCCGACCTATCGCGCCCGACGGCTATCGTGATGGGCAGCGAGGACGAGGGAGTCTCGAAAGAGATATTAAAACTGTGCGACACCCAACTCGCTATACCGATGGTGGGTGCCGTACAGTCGCTGAACGTTTCAGCTGCCGCCGCTGTGATCCTATTCGAAGTGGTCAGGCAGAGGATACATTAGTGCAGCCCCGCACTTAGCGTATAAAATTAGTCATCACTCCCGCCTCGTGCTCGGGCTTAATCGATGAGTGCAGGTTCTTGAGCATCCATGCCATGTTGCGCCCCAGAGTACGCATGGTTTGCAGCCCCTCGGCATCCTGCGACGCCTCGCCCACAGCGCGCCCGTAGACCATATTCCAATACTGAGACGGCACTACCGGCATATTCGTGATGGCGAAATATTTGTTCAGCCTGTCTAAGCACGCACTCGCACCGCCACGCCTACAAACCGCCACCGCCGATCCCGGCTTGAATCTCAGTAACCGCCCGGAGGAGTAGAACACCCTGTCCAACAGTGCACACAACGCCCCGTTCGGCCCGGCGTAATATGTCGGCGAGCCGACGATCAAACCGTCGCATTCTTCGATCTTCGCGAGCACAGTATCGTAAAGCTCGTCTTTGAATACACAACGTCCCAACTCCTTGCATTTGCCGCACGCCGTGCATCCCTGCACCGGTTTCGCACCGATCCATAATATCTCCGCCGCCACACCGTTGGCTTCCAACGCCGCCGCGACCTCCGCCAGCGCGATGTGGGTGTTACCCTCGCGCCGCGGGCTTCCGTTGATCAAAAGTACCTTCATGCTCACAAAGATATAAAATTAAAAACGGGAACCTCGAAAGATCCCCGTTTTTATGGCTGTAAGTCATTAAACTTAATTGGCGTAAGCAAAACCCGTCGTCCCATTGACGGGCACCTTCACGCTATTGGCCACAACTTTCTTCCCGTTCTTAAGATACATGGTATACACCACGAGGCTGAGGTTCGAGGAGTTATAGGTCTGGTTTGGGATTCGGTTGTCACGCAGGCGGGCATCGAATTTGAAACTCTTCGACTTCACATCGCCGGCAGCCATCGCGCCGATATCGTCACCGAAAATATCCTGCATACTCTCTTCGCGAAGAACACCTGTATGGTTGAAATCCGCTATACCGATAGGAATATCTGCTGCTTCCTGTGGACGATAATCTGTATCTTGAAAAGCGATTACATTGTCCTCGATAAGGAATGCGCCCACGGAATATTCGCCAGCCGTTTGTGCAGCCACGGTGACAGTAAAATCTACCGAATGGCCATTGCCGCCACTCTCGGATTCGACTTTGATACCTGTCCTCGCCGGATTCGCGACATATTGCGAAAATGCGGAGGTGACTGCCGCCCTCGAGCACGATATCTTCTGATCGAGCTCGACAAATGTATTCGGATAACCTGTTATTGTAAAACGGCCCCCTACCTCCATTTGTGCTTTGTACACATGGCTAAGATAGGATTGCACCTGAGGCTGACATATGTAAGAGTAGAAATTCACAAATATCATCCTGTCGTCCAACGCGCCTCCGTTCTTCAGGTCCATCTTGAAAGTATAACACGGCGGGCACCACGAACCGGTATAAGTGATGAACATCACATTCTTACGCAACGGCCTATTCACATCGTATCCGCTGTCGGCAACCTTCATCCAGCCCGAAGGATCGGGTTCGTCGGGTTCGTCGGGTTCTTCAGGCTCACCCGGTTCATCGGGTTCCCCGGGTTCTCCTCCATCATCGGGCAAAACCGTGATCACAACATCGTTGCTCGGCTCCCCATCATCTCCGAAAAGCACCGCATGGAAAGTATACTCACCCTCTTCCGTAGGCATCCAAACATTGTCACCCGGCAAAAGGCACGACTCGTCGGAACAGATCTGGCACAAGTCCGTGATATCCACGTCGTCCCGGGTCACCGTAAACGTAACAAAATTCTCTCCATCGGCAACAATCTCAGTAAGATCGGCAATAAGTACCAGAGGCTCTTCAGGCTCTTCATCGAGTTCACCCGGTTCATCGGGTTCCCCGGGTTCTCCTCCATCATCGGGCAAAACCGTGATCACAACATCGTTGCTCGGCTCCCCATCCTCTCCGAAAAGCACCGCATGGAAAGTATACTCACCCTCCTCCGTAGGTATCCAAACATTGTCACCCGGCAAAAGGCACGACTCGTCGGAACAAATCTGGCACAAGTCAGTAATATCCACGTCATCCCTGGTCACCGTAAACGTAACAAAATTCTCTCCGTCGGCAACAACCTCCGTAACGTCGACCGCAAGTACCAACTTCTCATCGTCCTGAATGAGTTTTTCGAGGTCGTCACACGACACAAACACCCCCATTACCGCAATGGCCGCAAACAAAAATTTAAGAATGTTCTTCATCGTACAAAATTTTGGTTATTCGGCATAAGCAAAATCGGCCGTCCCGTCGACATCGCTGATCATCACTTTGCCAGTACCGATCAGTCAGCCGACAGCACCAGCATCGGTGCCTGGCCGTCGTTATTATAATTGTCCGGAATATTCTCCGCTTCAGCGCCTTTATCGCTGCAGGACAACGCCACGCATACCGACACCACTACGAACAACACCCCGGACAACCGTTTCCTATACCTTGTCTTCTTTACATTAATTCACATATGCGAATCCCGTAGTCTGATCGATCGGAACTTTCATCGCATTCTCGACAACCCACGTAGTTCCGTCATTGTATAGCGTGTAAACAACGAGCGAAAGGTTGCTACGCGTGTAAAGAGGCCCGTAAGTTTCTTGTCCGGGTAATCCTCCTTTAAACGTTTCCCTATTGACTGCAATGCTGAAGTTTTTGGTCTCAACCTGCCCTTTGGTCATCTCGCCCAATTCCACTCCTAATAGGCCTTGGCTTACATAGTCGCGGAAAACATTATTATGGACATAATTGTAATCGGTACCACCACCGACATACTGGGCATATACGATCCCGTCTTCCGTCAAAACGGCAGACACACGGTATTTTCCAGCTATGCTTGCACCGACACTAACGGTGAAGTTAACCCTACCGTTGCTAACCTCAGGCTCCACTTTGATACCTGTCCGTGCCGGGCCTGTAATTTTCTCGTAGCACTTGGCGCGGATGGCATCCACTGATGAATAACCGACAAAGCGGTCGGAAGGATTATTCATTCCAATCATGCTAAGAGGATAACCTTCGCCACGGTTTATTGCAAAATTATATCGTGCATCTACCAATTGTTTTTGATATATCACATAAATAGGTTTTATCGGTTTATCCCTCGGGTCTATAACAGAAGTCACTTTATTGCCACTCGAGCTCTCATATAGATATATGGGCACAATGCGGCTTTCAGGGCCTGCTGCTACGATATTATTCTTCAACGTAACGCAAGGCCCGCACTCGACCTCCGTAAGAATATGCATCATCGTCGCCTTATACAGCGCCCTGTCTGCATCGAATGTATCGCCATATACGGGGGGGGCATCCCAGGCCTGAACGACGACAGTGATCTCATCGCTCGTAAGAGCATCGAGTTCTGCTATAAACCTATATGTACCCGTTGTGGTCGAAGAGAAAGTGTTGCCTGAAAGCTCTCCCGTCCCGTTGACAGATATAGTCGCCTGGTCTGTAACATCTTCGGCATTGAATACTACTGTGAATACAGCCTCGTCCCGGCTATCGTTCATTATCACATTTTTGTCTACTACAAACACCAACTCGCCGACAGGGTATACCGTCACGACAATGGGTTCACTCACCTGTTCGTTATATTCCGCAGTAAAGGTGAACGTCCCTTCGTCTTCCGAGGAGAACATAGTCTCGTCAAAAACCTCGCCATCCAGCTTGATCACAGCATCTTCGGTCACGTCATCGCCGTTGAAGAACACGGTGAAAACAGTTTCATCCTCCCCGTCGTTAACAAGCGCCGTTTTAGTTGCCATGAGTTCAAGGCCGCCATCGACACGTATCGCCGTAATAGTCACAGAATTACTCTCCGCCACAAGCACGGGCATATCGCCGCTACTATCCCAAAGCTTAGCGGTATAATGATATTCGGCAGGGGTATCAGTCGAAAATGCAGGGAACGCCAAACATACTCCATCCGGGTCACAGATTTGCAAATCACCGCCCGGCACCATCTGGTCGGTAATATCCTCGCCGCCGTAGAACACAGTAAACTCGGCCAAGTGCTCGCCATCGGCCCTGATCACATTATTGTCGACGGACAGGTACAAGTCCACAACCTCATTAACCGTCACCGTAACTTCGTTGCTGACCATCCCGTCATAATGCGCCGTAAATTTGAAGGTACCCGTCTCGTCGGAAGTGAATTCGTTTCCGGCAAGAGCCACGCCACCCATCCTGATAACCGCATCCTCGGTCACATCATCACCATCGAAGGTCACCGTGAACGTCGCTTTGCTCACGCCATCGGCCATGATCGCAGAGGGGCTGACACCAAGTTCCAATGTGCTTCCTTCCGGACCTTCATTCTTGTCGGTACACGACACGATCGCGCCCATCATTACGACAGCCGCGATGAAAAATTTTAAGAGTGTTTTCATTATTTGTTTGGTTTATTTATTTTCTTCTTTTCCCAACGACTCGATCTTCTCGATATACTCCTGTTCCGTCCCCGGAGTATACCCCACGTGCGAGTAGACCATCTTCCCGTCCTTGTCGAAAATAAAGGCATGGGGTGCCATGTTGACGTTAAGTGCGCGCTTGAGCTCCTGGTTCTTGTCGTAAAGCAGCGTGAAGTTGTCCCAGCCATTGCCGTTGGCCATAGCCTTAGCTCTCGCCGACGAACGCATATCGTCGATCGACACAGCCACGACCTCGAATTCCGCCCTCTCGCACCACTCCTCCAACAAGTCGTTTATCGCGTTCAATTCCATGATACAGGGTTTGCACGTCGTCGACCAGAACGTCACCAACAGAGGCACCTTCCGTTCGCCGAGCGTGCTGAAGTCGACCGATTCGCCCTTCGAGTTCTCGACCTTCACCTCGGGCAGTTGCGCCATTGCAACTCCCACGAACATCGAAAACACAGCAATAAATATCAGTTTTTTCATCTTCTCAAAAAGTTTATTCGTATTCGAAATCGACGCTATCCCCGACCGCACATTCCACTGCGTTCACGAGTTTGAGCCCGCCGTCGTTCGTGGTCGCGAAGACAACTATATTGCAATTCGCCGGGTTGTATCCCGTCATGTCGAACGTGAATGTTTTCTGCACCTCCGGCCCGTTGGCCTCCACCTGAACGCCTTCGATGTTGTTCTGCCACAGTGCGCGTAAAACGTGCCCGTGAACATAACCAGCCTCATATGTACCGCCGTTATTCTGCGCATAACCCGTAACTCCATCCTCGGTCAGCATCACCGCCAGGCCATAGTTTTTCGGCACCGACGAAAGCAGCCTGACCGTAGCGACGGCATTATTCTCCACCATCTCGACATCCACCGCAAGGCCACACGTAGGATCGGCCGCCTCGACGATATCGTTGATCCTGCTCTCCATATCGTTCGCACTTGTGGCGTTGGTGCCGACTATCGACTTACCGAAATCGAGCGATACGGCCGGCAACGCCGAAGCCTTGAACATCTCGATAAGAGTCTCTGCATATCCCAAAGCGAGGGCATCGGCATAGTGTACAGCCACCATAACGCTGCGGCCCGGATCGCGTGCCACCGCGGTTTTTATGATCGACTCCATCTCCGGGCAGTTCGTGCACCACGTACCGGTGAACTCCATGATCCCCACCCTCTTGTAAAACTTCAACTGCCCTACTACGAGCGGCGACGCCTCATGGCCGTTCCAAGTAGCCTCGATGGTCACCTTCTCCTCGCCCTCTGTGGTAACGGTATAAAATCCCTCCGCATTCCTCTCCAGAGATACGCCGTCCCCATTTGTCACCACCAGCCCTTCGTCGGTACTCACATCGACCGTCCCGTAGGTGGCGCGGATCGTAAAGTGGCTCACGTCGCCATCGGCGCGATATTGGGACGAGAGCGTCAGCACCGCCTCGCGCGCCGTGATCGTCACGGGGAGCGACTCGATACCGTCATACACAGCGGTAAAAGTATATCTCCCTGCCGTCTCGGTCGTAAAAACATTGCCCTCCAACGGTTCGCCATCGACCATGATCTCCGATCCGGCGGTCACGTCAGCTCCCAAAAAATCGACCCCGAAAGTCACCGAATTCACCCCGTCGGCAAATATCTCCGATTTGTCGGCGATCAGAAAAGTTTCATCCGCGGTGTGTCCCGTACAGCCCGCAACAAACAGCAGGGCAAAAGCGATATATTTAATTGCTTTCATATTCTCCTATCAAAACGATGTCGTAAGTGAAATATTGCCCCCCGTGTACTCCGGCATATAGCGGCACACGCCTCCCGAGCATACCTGGCCCGCACGGTTACGCCCGTAGCTGACGGCGATCCTCGTGCGCGACTGCGAATAACTCACCCCTGCGCTGTAATAGTGGACCTTCTCCTTGCCATGATTATACATATCGCCCGCGAAGAAACTCCACCTCGGGGCCATACTGAACTCCGCCATCGCTGCCCACCAGTCGGTATTCTCCTTTGAGTAGAGATACTGCACCTCCATGCGTAACGAGTTACGCGTCGTGAATTTATAGAGCACATCGCCCACGAAGACGTTATTCACCGTTGTCGTAGCTGATACTCCATGGCTCGGGCTAAACGTCTGTACGGCATAGAGCAGCGTAGTTTTCAGGTCCTTGTTCCACTGTTTCTCCACATCGACGCTGATGTCGCGGTAGAGCATATTCATCTTCTTACCCCTCTTCTCCAGCGGATAGAGCGTCGCGAAGTTGGCGTGTACCTTTGTGCCGTACTTGCCTCCCAAAGCCGTTCCGCGAGCAAAGGTATAGAACACATCTACCTGCCCGCCCTGTTCGCCGTCGACATCGGTAACATAGGGATCGAGCATAGCCAACGAATAGGTATACTGCCTTGTGAGCGACGGCAGGTAATTTAGTGTGTTCGCTTCGCTGCCGTCCTCGCGGTCGAGTTTTACCCCCATATGATCGAGCCTGCGCCCCGTGACCGAGATTCCCAACCCGTGGTTGCTGTAACTCAATTCCACCAACTGAGCGTTACCTTTCACGGCCTCGAATTCTTCGCCTACCTTATATATATCTTCTCCCTTAGAAACATACTCGCCTTTGAACGAGAACCCGAAGTCGGCATCGAACGACACACGCCCCGAGTACATATCCATACCCGGCCCGACGCGCACAGCGGTATTTTCCACCGCCCCGCCCATGAACCGGTTCACGTAACTACCCTCCAACGCGATATAATGCTTCTCCATATTCAGCAACGAAGTGAGCGACAGCGATGCATCTACGCCTCGCACCCATGTCTCGGCGTAATCCATAAACAACCTCGGGCGGCCGTAAATAACCTTTGCCGAAGCAAAGTGGTTCGCCCATTGCGCACGCACGCCCTCTATCGAATTATTGAAACCCAACGCCCTGTCTTCATAGGAGCGGAGTATCAGACCATTGCCGAACTGTTCGTAGAAATCGCCCACGGTGATCGCAAAATTACCATCGGCCCAACCTGCAAACTTGTTGGCCACCTTGCCGCCCTTAAGATTGGGATTGAAGCCCTGAAGTACCGGAGAATATAGCTCGTACTGCGCTCCGGCCACGAAATTCCCATGTGCGTAATCCAACTTTAGATAGTTGTTCGACCCGAAACGGTCTGCCGGGGCGGGTACCCTGTCGTCTACGTACCAGATACTGTTGGTCTCGAAACTGCCAGACAACCGGCCCGTATTCTGACCGTAAGCCCGCTCCATCACACCGAACGCCACTACAGTGGCAACGATGCAAAAAATTATTCTCCTGTGCATAACCACAAAGATGATAATTTTTTCGAGAAAATAACACTGCTGTTAAAAATTATATACAAAATATTTCTTTCGGGCGTTTATATAAAACAAAAAGCCCTCTAAGAGGGCTTTTCATCTATTCGACAGAGACTTATTATTTGCTCTGCACGCGCACTTTTTGGTATCCGTACACAGCATCGTCGCCCAATTCCTCCTCGATACGGAGCAACTGGTTGTACTTCGCCATACGGTCGCTACGGCTGAGCGAGCCTGTTTTGATCTGGCCCGAATTAGTCGCGACTGCAATATCGGCGATCGTTGCGTCCTCGGTCTCACCCGAGCGGTGCGACGTCACCGACGTGTAACCTGCCCGGTGAGCCATCTCGATAGCATCGAGCGTCTCGGTAAGCGTACCGATCTGGTTCACTTTGATCAGGATCGAGTTCGCGCAACCCATCTCGATACCCTTGCGCAGAAAATCGACGTTGGTCACGAACAGGTCGTCACCCACCAGCTGGCACTTCGAGCCCAATTTATCGGTAAGCATCTTCCAGCCGTCCCAATCGTTCTCCGACATACCGTCCTCGATCGAGTCGATGGGATACTTGGCCGCCAAACCTGCGAGGAATTCGACCTGCTCGGCGGGCGTGCGTTTAGCGCCGTTAGCGCCTTCGAACTTAGTGTAGTCGTACTTGCCGTCGACAAAGAACTCGCTTGCTGCACAGTCCAACGCGATCATAACCTGCTCGCCAGGCGTGTAACCGGCCTTTTTAATGGCCTCGATAATCGACTCCAGCGCATCCTCGGTGCCTTTCAACGCGGGTGCGAAACCACCCTCGTCGCCCACTGCCGTGCTCAGGCCGCGGTCGTGCAATACTTTCTTCAGCGAGTGGAACACCTCGGCACCCATCCTCAAACCTTCGTGGAACGACTTTGCACCAACCGGGCGGATCATGAACTCCTGGAACGCGATCGGGGCGTCGGAGTGCGAGCCACCGTTGATGATATTCATCATCGGCACGGGCAGGCTCTTGGTGTTCGTGCCGCCGATATAACGGTACAGAGGCATCCCCAACAGATTGGCGGCAGCGTGCGCGCAAGCCAGCGAAACACCCAGAATTGCGTTCGCGCCCAGATTACTCTTGGTCGGCGTGCCATCCAGCGCGAGCATCAGGCGGTCGATACCCACCTGATCGGTAACCGGCATACCCACCACCTCGGGGGCGATAACCTCGTTAACATTATGCACGGCCTTGAGCACACCCTTGCCCAGATAGCGGCTCTTATCGCCGTCACGCAGCTCATAAGCTTCGTACATACCGGTTGAGGCTCCAGAGGGCACCGCAGCGCGGCCCATCGTACCGTCTTCAAGCGTAACTTCAACTTCAACGGTTGGATTACCGCGGCTGTCC
>QMCE01002250.1_pt1 | contig 10649 bp, 8 predicted proteins | sample 1821851 | NCBI WGS metagenome assembly QMCE01 (sample SAMN09453174, study PRJNA476694) | Termite gut metagenome, whole genome shotgun sequencing project. | isolation source: worker | host: Odontotermes sp. | place: South Africa:Pretoria | collected 2016-01-28
ATAATTTTTATATTACTAAATATTTTATTAATCAACCAAGTAGTTCTTTAACTTTTGCGGAAATGTCTTTGCCTTCGGCCTGGCCTGCGAGCCGCTTGCTTGCTATGCCCATCACGCGGCCCATGTCGCCCATCCCGGTGGCTCCGGTCTCGGCAATGATCGCTCGTACGGCCGTCGTCAACTGCTCGTCGGAGAGTGCCTGAGGCAAAAACTCACGCAAAACGGCCACCTGAGCCATCTCATAATCATAAAGATCGGCACGCCCCTTAGTGCGATATATGTCGGCCGAGTCGGTTCCTTGCTTCGCTAACTTGCTGATAATCTTAATTATATCACTATCACTCAACTCAACTCCCGCAGCAGTTGTCCGAGCCTCGATGATATACTTCTTCACATTGCGCAGCGTATCGCGACGCACCGCATCGCCCGCCTTCATGGCATCCTGAATGCCCTTGCTAATTTGTTTTTCCAGTTCCATATTCATATCTTTGACCACAAATTTAAGCATAATTATGGAAAATCTCAGACTCAATGACGACTCTTTAGGCTTCCTGCGCAGTGCCGCCAAATGGGCCCGGCTGCTCGCGGTGGTCGGTTTAGTGGTGGTGGGGCTCGCTTTTGTGAGCGAAATTTTTACTGCCACGCTACTGAATTCGCTATCAAAACCCACGAAATTCCTGCTCCGGTGCATAGTCGACGACACTTACAGGTGGGTTTACTTGGGGCTTATTTTGGTTGTTACCGCGCTCTGTGCACTACCGATGATCTACCTCTATTGCTTTGCGAACAAGTTGCGCCGTGCGATTGGCGATGGCGACACGCTGACTCTCGCCGCCTCGTTTCGCTCGCTGAAGAGATATTTTCTGCTCAGTTGTGTGATGACGATAATGGTGCATCTGCTTGTCCTGCTGCATGTTATTATGATAGTGGTAATGTTCGGGATAGGGTAGCTTTAATCGGGGAATGGCAGCCGCCAAACTTTTAGATTAATTGACATATAGCCACCAATGTTCCTCATTATTGTTAATTGTTTTAAATGAAAAAAGCCCCGACCAGTGACGGTCGGGGCTTCAATTTTATAACCGATCCTTAGACGATCTCAATCAGGATGGTGCCTTTTGGAACATTCTCGCCCACCTCTACACCGATCTTAGCCACCTTGCCGGCAACGGGAGACAGCATCCGGTTGCTCATCTTCATAGCGCGGAAGATCAACAGCACATCGCCATCCTTCACAGTGTCGCCCTCCTTGACCTTGATCTCTTCCACCGTGCCGGGCATGAACGCCTGTACGAGGCCCGGATTAACGGCATGCCACGGGCGTCGCATGGTGAACATTTTGTTGAGCGTCGTTTTGTACGTCCCGCTCAGCAGTTTCAACATATAGTACTCTGCCATGGTCGTGTTGATTAGAACGGCGGGAGGCCGTGTTTCTTCATCGGTCGTTTCACATCCTTGCTGCTCGACACGCTCAACGCTCTTTCGATGAATTTACGCGTATCCTCGGGTGCTATCACCGCGTCGATATAGCCTTTTGCGGCTGCCACATAGGGGTTCGCAAACTTGTCGCGATACTCGGCGATCTTCTCTTTACGCATCTTGGCCGGATCGGCTGCCTCCTGAATATCTTTCTTGAAGATGATGTTGGCGGCACCCTCGGCACCCATCACCGCGATTTCGGCTTGGGGCCATGCGAACACGAAGTCCGACCGCAGATGCCTCGACCCCATGGCGATATAACCGCCGCCGTAGGCCTTGCGCAGGATAATCGTGATCTTCGGCACCGTGCTCTCGCTGTATGCGTAGAGGATTTTCGCACCGTGGCGGATTACGCCTGCATGCTCCTGATCGATGCCGGGCAGGTAACCGGGCAGGTCCTCGAGCGTGATGATCGGAATATTGAACGAGTCGCAGAAGCGGATGAAACGCGAGATTTTGTCCGACGAATCGCAATCCAACACTCCGGCCAGCACGAGTGGCTGGTTGCAGGCGAAGCCCACAGTCTTGCCGTTCACACGTCCGAAACCCACCACCGCATTGGCCGCAAAGAGCTCCATGACCTCCATAAAGTCGCTGTTGTCGACAATGGCCCTGATCACCTCCCTCACATCGTAGGGCTGCGACGGGTCTTCGGGCACGATCTTGCTGATATTATACTTCTTGAGCGGAGCCTCGGGTTCGATCGCCTCGGCGGGTTTGTTGTTGGCCGGCGGGAGCATCGACACGAGGCGGCGGATCTGGTGGAAACACTCCTCCTCGCTCTCGGCGAAGAAGTGGGCGTTGCCGGTCATCTCGGCGTGGACACGGGCACCTCCCAACGCCTCGGCCGAGATATCTTCGCCAAGTACCGTTTTGATCACCTCGGGTCCGGTGATGAACATCTTCGAGATCTTGTCGACCACGAACACGAAATCGGTCAATGCCGGAGAATAGACGGCACCTCCGGCGCATGGGCCCAGAATCACCGATATCTGGGGAATCACGCCGCTCGACAGCGTATTGCGGAAAAAGATCTCGCCATAGCCTGCCAGTGCGTTCACACCCTCCTGGATACGTGCGCCGCCCGAGTCGTTGATACCGATGAGCGGAATTTTCATATTCAGGGCGTAGTCCATGATCTTGGTGATCTTGCGGGCGTGGGCAAAGCCGAGCGATCCTCCGGCAACCGTGAAGTCCTGTGCGAATACTGCCACGGGCTGCCCCAGGATCTCGCCGGTACCTATTATAACACCATCGCCCGGGAGCTCCTTGCCCTGCATTCCGAAGTCGGTGTTGTCGTGTTTAACAAAAATATCGTATTCCTGGAACGTTTCGTTGTCCAGCAGGGCGATGATTCGCTCGCGAGCCGTGAGCTTACCCATGGCCTTCTGCTTCTCGATAGCCTGTGCACCGCCGCCGTCGTAGATCTTCTCCATGCGTTTGCGCAGGTCGAGGACTTTCTTGTTTCCTGACATGACAAATTATTTAAGTTAGTATTGAGTGCTTAAATTATGTTGTTTAAAGGTTGTTCAGGGTTTCTGTTTTCTGCTTTGGATCTCGTTACACGGCCCTGATGGTTCTGACGGTGGTGTCGTCTGCCGTTTTGCCGACTCATGCCGGGAAATCTGCGAACATCGACACGGACCCCATACCGACACGGCCACATTTAAATACACAAAACCGGCCAAACGCAACGGGCATGATCAACTCAGTCTGAACTGCAAGATTACGCAATTTTTTTCGGATATGCAAAACGGCACGGGCATCTGCTCGAAAATCCCGTACACCGTCGACCCCGACCCCGAGAGCGATGCATAGATGGCCCCATGGTCGAGCAACTCGCGTTTTATGCGCCCCAAAGCCGGATATTTCGGGAACAGAGCTGCCTCGAAAGCGTTTTCGGACAATGGCACTTCGGGCTCGTGCGCCACCACGCCGGCATACGCCTCTTTAGTCGAGATATGGATCGGCGGGACGACCAAAACCGCCCATTTGCCTGCGAACGGGTTCTCCGCCGGAGTGAGGATCTCGCCGCGCCCGGTTGCCATTGCGGGCTCGTTGCGGATGAAGAATGGCGTGTCGCTGCCCAGTTCGGCGGCCAGTTTTTCGAGCGTGTCGACACTCAGCCCGAGGCCGAACATCTTGTCGAGCCCGCGCAGCACGAACGCCGCATCGGCCGATCCGCCCCCAAGGCCAGCTCCGCTTGGTACGATCTTATGAAGATGAATCTTCACGCCACCGATCCCATACTCGCGCTCCATAAGACGGTAGGCGTGCATACACAGGTTCGCCTCGGGGGGGCAGTCGAGCGGCGCCCCCGTCTGGACGAACTCCGTGGTGGCGGCGGGCACGATCTCCAACACGTCGCACAGCTCGCGCACGGGCACCATCAGCGTACGCACATCGTGGTACCCGTCCGTCCGTCGCCGCAGGATATCGAGCCCCACATTGATCTTCGAATTCGGAAACAACAGCATAGTGCAAATATACGGAGTTCCTGTGAGAAAATAACGCGACGTGAAGAAAATGAGTTAAGTGTTGAGGGGTCAGGATTGTTGAGCGGAAGTTCTTTTCGATGCATAAATGTAGAAATAATCTATGCTGTGGAATTGCGTACCAATGGCTTTATAACTGTCCCGTTCCACCTTTTTGATCCTGCCTCGATATTGTGTGGCGAGCTGCGTAAGTTCGTCGCAAGAGGTCTTATGAATGTCATCAGATAGCCATGGATGGGTTTATAACAACCTCGTTATGTCATGCACACAAAAAACAAAAGCCACACCCCCGGGGTGTGGCTCGAACTATGAAAAAAAGAATCTCCATGATCGTGATCAGGACATAATTATAAATAGATGTATGCGGCAGAATTACCGACGGAGATCAATAATAGAAAAACACCATGAACATCGCCACCACCTGGCGCAGCGACTTGGTGATCATCGTGAGGTTATTCTTGATCGTCGAGCGGCTCAGGTTGAGTGCCGCGGCGATCTCGTCTACCGAGTGGCCCTGATCGTACTTCATTCTGAATATCGTGCGCTGCTGCTCCGACATGCCTCGAAGGGCTATTTCGATCAGGATCTCGATCTCCTTGCCCATCACATACTGGTCGGGAGAGAAATCGAGTGCCGGATCGCGCTGACAAAAATCGACATACTTCTGCTTCACCTTTTTGCGGTCGAAGTAGTTCATTGCCAGGTGTTTGGCCCTCATGTATAGGAATCCGCGAATACCGCGATCCGAGACTATCTTGTCGCGCCCCGTCCACAGCGAGAGGAAAACATCGTGGTTCAACTCCTTGGCATCTTCTTCGTCGCGGATCAGTGCTGCCAGAAAATCCTTCACCGGAGCGGCATAGCGCATATAAACATCGTTATAGGCCCACTCTTCGCCATTGCGCAACGCCTCGAGCGTAGATTCCGGAACATCTTGCACCGCCACCGTAGAGTACTTGTCACGGCATGACCTTAATGCCTCATTTTCCGGACCTATTATGTCATTATACGAAGACTTCATCGTTCTCGGCACAAATGTAGCAAAAAAAATATCAAATATATTTGCGATTTAAAAAGTCGATCCACATCCGTTGCATTTCTGTCATGAAATGACACATTACATTATTATCACTAACGTTTAAAACGTTGAAAATGTTGTAATATAAATCAGTAAATCGGTTCGAAAATCGATCGGGTAGTAGCGATTTCATTGCTTAAAAAGCGTCTTCAGCCCATAAAAGCAGCGGCAAAGATAGTAAAATAAAGATGAATAGTCAACGATTTTGTTTTGCCCAGGCCCTTATTTTCCATCCATCATCCTATTTGTGGGTACCTGATAATACGGTCATAGCACAACCCTGCGTACTGACTCCTGCTTTTTTCCCGTAAGCACACAATCATCCGATAGCAACAAATACACTCGCTTATTCCTCGCTCCGGGATTTTTGGGGCCGCACTCGGGTGTCTTGTCAGGGCTATAGAAAATAAACGACATACACACGTCGCCGACCGCCGATTTTTCTACTCGCGACTTTTAGTTTTAGACGAAATAACTATCTTTGGGTTTTTAAACCAATTAATATAACTTATATGGAAAACACACCTACGATTTTCTACCTTGTGCCGGCGGCGTCGATAGTGGCTCTGCTGTTCGCATGGCTGTTCTACCGCAACATGAAGCGCCAGAACGAGGGTACCGACCGCATGAAAGAGATTGCGCACCATGTGCGTGTGGGCGCTATGGCCTATCTGCGGCAGCAGTACAAGGTGGTGCTCATAGTGTTCGTCGTGCTGGCGCTGTTCTTCGCGTTTCTGGCCTATGTGCTGCATGTCCAGAACGAATGGGTGCCCTTCGCATTCCTCACGGGAGGGTTCTTCTCGGGTCTGGCCGGCTTCTTCGGCATGAAGACGGCGACCCACGCCTCGGCACGTACGGCCCACGCAGCTCAACAGTCGCTCAACCAGGGTCTTAAAGTGGCGTTCCGCAGCGGTGCGGTGATGGGACTGGTGGTCGTGGGATTGGGGTTGTTGGATATTTCGCTGTGGTATGTCATCCTGAACTGTTTCCCGAACGCACTTGGGGGAGAGGAACTGGTCGGCAGTGAGAAACTGGTCGTTATAACAACCACTATGCTCACGTTCGGTATGGGTGCCTCTACTCAGGCGCTGTTCGCCCGTGTGGGTGGCGGTATTTACACCAAGGCTGCCGACGTGGGCGCCGATCTGGTGGGTAAGGTCGAGGCGGGGATCCCCGAGGACGATCCGCGTAATCCGGCCACCATAGCCGACAATGTGGGCGATAACGTAGGCGACGTGGCGGGCATGGGTGCCGATCTTTACGAGAGCTACTGCGGCTCTATTCTGGCTACTGCGGCGCTGGGTGCCGCGGCGTTCGTGGGCACGGGTGTCGCGGGCGGCTCGTTAGAGATGCAGACCAAGGCGGTCATGGCCCCGATGCTTATCGCAGCGGTGGGTATATTGCTCTCTATTATAGGTATCTTCCTGGTACGAACTAAAGAGGGGGCGAATATGAAGCAGCTCCTCGGTGCTCTCGGGCGCGGGACCAACGTGAGCTCGATCCTTGTGGCCGGAGCAGCGTTCCTTATATTATATATGTTGGGTATTCAGAACTGGCTGGGCCTGTCGTTCTCGGTGATTACGGGTCTGGTCGCAGGGGTGATCATAGGGCAGGTGACCGAGTACTACACTTCGCACAGCTATAAGCCCACGCAGCGAATCGCCCGAGCCGCCGAAACAGGCCCCGCAACGGTGATCATATCGGGTATCGGTACGGGTATGATCAGCACGGCGATCCCGGTGATTACCATCGTGGCGGCTATAATTATGGCGTATCTGTGTGCCACGGGATTCAGCTTTGCGCTCACCGAGGCCAATCTCGGAATGGGATTGTACGGTATCGGTATCGCGGCGGTGGGTATGCTTTCGACGCTGGGTATAACCCTCGCGACCGACGCCTACGGTCCTATCGCCGACAATGCCGGAGGTAATGCCGAAATGTCGGGTCTGGGTAAGGAGGTGCGGCAGCGTACCGACGCCCTCGATGCACTGGGTAACACCACCGCGGCAACGGGTAAGGGCTTCGCGATAGGCTCGGCGGCGCTGACGGCTTTGGCACTTCTGGCGTCGTATATAGAAGAGATCAAGATCGGCTTCAAACACATCGGCACTACTACACTCAACGTTGCCGGTACCGATATGCAGATCGCCGAGATGGGCATTCTCGATTTTATGGAGTACTACCAGATCAACCTGATGAATCCCAAGGTGCTGGCCGGGGTGTTCATTGGCTCGATGATGGCGTTCCTGTTCTGCGGCCTAACTATGAACGCCGTGGGCCGTGCGGCCCAGAAGATGGTCGAGGAGGTGCGTCGCCAATTCCGCGAGATCAAGGGTCTTCTCACTGGCGAGGGTACCCCCGACTACGCCCGTTGTGTGGCCATCTCGACTCGCGGAGCACAGCGCGAGATGCTCTTCCCGTCGATATTGGCGATCGTGGCTCCGGTGGCCACGGGAGTGATCTTCGGAGTTTCAGGCGTGATGGGGCTGCTGGTGGGCGGTCTGGGTGCCGGGTTCGTGCTGGCGATCTTCATGGCCAACTCGGGCGGCGCCTGGGACAACGCGAAGAAGTATATCGAAGAGGGTAACCTCGGCGGCAAAGGTTCGGAGCACCACAAAGCTACAGTCGTGGGTGATACGGTAGGCGATCCGTTCAAGGACACCTCGGGCCCGTCGCTCAATATTCTGATCAAGCTGATGAGCATGGTCGCAATCGTTATGGCCGGCCTCACGGTGGCATACAGTCTGTTTTAGCGAATGAGGTCGAAGATTTTTCTGGCTCTTGCACTCTCGGTAATGGGGGTGCAAGGGCAGGTTTTGAACAAACTCGAGGCGGGACTCGACTTCACCATGCGTTTCGATAATCGCGAATACCACAGCGACTACTCCGAAAGCAAAACCCTCTTCAGCTACAAGCTGACCCCCCACATGGGCTTCAGGTTCGAAGACAAGCACCGCCTGACGATGGGATTCGACATGACGCGCAACTTCGGTGCCCTCGGCCCCGATCAGCGCGATGCCGAGTTCATGATCTACTACGATTACGACGGCGAGCGGTTCGATGTCTTTGCAGGGGTATTCCCGAGGGACAAGATGACTGTCTTTCCGCGAGAGTTTTTTGCCGGGTCGGGGTATTTCTACGATGCTGTGATGGAGGGTCTGCTGTTGCGCTACGGTGGCAAGTGCGGCTATCTCGAACTGGCCGGCGATTGGCATGGCATGAAGACCGTTACGCAACGCGAGCGTTTCGTTATCTACTCCTCGGGGCAGTGGAATCCCATCGAGGAGGTACGTTTGGGCTATTATGCGTCGGTGCACCACTTCTCGGAGTCGGAGATCGAGCAGGGTGTGGTCGACAATGTGCTGCTTAAGCCATACGCGGGCTTCGCAAAGGGGCCTGTGGCAATAGGTGTGGCGTGGGTGCAGGCGTTGCAGCGCGACAGGCTGATCGATGACGAATTCCGCACGCCGGGTGGGTTCTGGGCCGATCTCGATGTAAAATGGCGGTCTTTAGGGCTTGTCGAAGGGCTCTATCTGGGTGACGATCTGATGCCTTATTGGGGCAGTTACGGACCGGGGCTGTATCTCGGCGATCCGTTCTTCCGCACCGAACATGGGGTCTACAATCGCCTCGAGGCCTACTGGGCACCTAAGATAGGCAGGGCTGTGTCGCTGAAAATCAGCTCGGTGCACCACTATGACGGGGCCTCGTGGAACTGGCAACAACTCGCGACCCTCGCCATAAACCTCAATCGCGACACGATCGGGAAAAAGAAAAAGTAACGGTTGCCCGAGGGAGAAATCGGGCAATAACATCATCGAACTCGAAGAGAGTATGCAGTAAAATTATAGATAATCGGAAACAAGTAATTTCTTGCTGCCGACAGGCTCGCGAATCGAGCATGCCGGGCGGGCATATGATCAACTGTTGTATTTCCAGCATCTATCGTGAGGAATCGGAAATGGTGTGCCCTTTCCCGTGCCTGTCGAGTCAGCCGTTGAAATCTTGCAACCGGAGGCAAGTAATTCTCTTGCAGCCGACAGACTTGCGAGTCGAGACTGCTGGGCGAATATCGTAAGCCGCAGTTTCAGCATCTATTGCATCTATCGCGGGGGCCGAAATAAAGCGCTCTTAACTGTGTCTGTCGAGCCCGACGTTGAGATCTTGCAGCCGGAGAGGGAGTTTTGCCATGCTGCATCGGCCGGGGTATTTGCTGTATGGTCTTTAAATGATATGCAGACATGTAAGGCCGTGATATAAAGGCATTTCAGAGGATATTTATGGTTGCGGGCCGCGCTTTATGCGCGGCCTTTCGGCTATTATTCGGGGTCGGCGAAAAAACACATGCGCGTGTGTTTGGAAAGTCGGGAAAGTAGTCGTAAATTTGTGTCGCAAAAGTTAAAGCAAGCAACAAAATCCAAACAAAATCATATACGTTATGAACAAAATCAAATCCTTAGACGACCTGCGCGCGAAGAAGCAGGCGGTCGAAGGGGCTATGAGCATTCGCGAGGAGGGCGGCAAGCAGGCTCCGGGAGCGAAGCACCAGATGCACCTGCTGGTGTGCGGCGGTACGGGATGCCGCGCATCGGAGAGTGCCCGGATCATCGCCGATCTCCATGCCGAGATCGAGAAACAGGGTCTGTCCGATAAGGCGCAGGTTATCCAGACGGGTTGCTTCGGCTTTTGCGAGAAGGGGCCGATCGTCAAGATGATCCCCGACAACACGTTCTATGTGCAGGTTACGCCCGAGGATGTACCCGAGCTGGTGGCCGAGCACGTTAAGCATGGCAGGAAGGTAGAGCGCCTGCTGTACGTCGACCCCAAGACCGAGCAGCGCATCGAGGACAGCAAGCACATGGGCTTCTACGAAAAGCAGATGCGCATCGCGTTGAGGAACTGCGGCTTGATCGATCCCGAGAATGTTGGCGAGTATATCGCGCGCGATGGATATGCGGCAATAGGTAAGATCCTGACCGAGTATTCGCCCGCCGAGGCTATCGAGATACTGAAGAAATCGGGTTTGCGCGGGCGCGGCGGTGCCGGATTCCCCACGGGACTTAAGTGGGAGATCGCGAGCAAGAACAGTGCCGATCAGAAATATGTAGTTTGTAACGCCGACGAGGGCGATCCCGGTGCATTTATGGACAGGTCGATCCTCGAGGGCGATCCCCATTCGGTGCTCGAGGCGATGGCCATTTGCGGCTATTGCATCGGTGCCACAAAGGGACTTGTGTATATCAGGGCCGAATATCCGCTGGCGATCCAGCGTCTGCAAACGGCCATCGACCAGGCCCGCGAACTGGGACTGTTGGGTGATAATATAATGGGTAGCAGGTTCAACTTCGACGTGGAGTTGCGCTATGGTGCGGGTGCTTTTGTTTGTGGCGAGGAGACGGCGCTAATCCACTCGATGGAGGGCGAACGCGGCGAGCCGACGGTCAAACCTCCCTTCCCCGCCGAGAGCGGATATATGGGCAAACCCACCAATGTGAACAATGTCGAGACCCTGGCCAATGTGCCGGTGATATACCTCAAGGGTCCGGAGTGGTTCGGCACCATCGGCAGCGAGAAGAGCAAAGGTACGAAGGTATTTG
>QMCE01002252.1_pt1 | contig 10645 bp, 12 predicted proteins | sample 1821851 | NCBI WGS metagenome assembly QMCE01 (sample SAMN09453174, study PRJNA476694) | Termite gut metagenome, whole genome shotgun sequencing project. | isolation source: worker | host: Odontotermes sp. | place: South Africa:Pretoria | collected 2016-01-28
TTCATTCCTTCCATATTTTTAACAGGCGAGTGAGTGCGGTTATCTAAAATCTTCGTTTAGAATTTCAGTTCTGATGATGCTCCCAGCCAGAGCGCAAGCTTACTTTCCCCATACATTCCGGGACTTGAAACCATGGACAATGGATCAATTCGTCATCGAGTGATCTTGACTAATTTCTTGGGCATGCCCGCTAGTTCAGAGTCTCTGACTGTTTACGGATTGAATATTTGAATAGTGGCCACTTGGGCAGGCTGCCCACAGAGTGGGCCGACAGCCCGATAGCCTGTGATCGATCGCGATCTTCGGTGATAACGGATGGTGTTCTCTATATTGAACCGTTTCGGAAAATAAAAATTTTGTCAGTCTCTTTTAATACGCAAGAGCGTATTTAGCGTCCGCATTCTTCAGCAGGTAGTCAGCTGCTTCCTGTCTTTTACGATTGTTGTTTATGACTATGACGGTAGCTATTCCGCCTATTATCACAGTAGCCGCAATTATAATTGGTGCATTGTCCTTGACTGTTGTTTTAAGAGCGGACAGGTTTCCGATAAATTCCTGTTTAGTCCCGTAGTATTCTCCCCAAGCCAAATGGGTGAAGCTCTTACCGTTGTTAAGGGAATATCCTATACCATGTCTGCTCCACTCATTTCTTTGAGCGAGAAGTTCAGGAGAGACAACGAGTTCAGGGTCGTTCGCAATATGAACCCAATACGAATTATTTTTTTCAAGAAGCAACTGTCCTGTCTGTATATAACCTAAGTATCTCATTTCAAGGACTATATTGAAGAACTCAATCGTGTCAATGCTCGGACACACTATGTCGCAAGCACCTGCGGACGCTTGATAACCGTCTATGTTGTCACCGAAGAAATGGTCTGATGTTTTGCTCGGATTGCTTCCGCTTCTTTTGAGCCTTTCATAGTCAGAAGCGTTTCTGACTCCTGAGTTTATAGTTATCGGTTTTCCGATATAGTCTCTTATTGTCTGCAATAGTTCAGCCATTTTTTGAACCATATTCTGACGATATGGAGTCATGCTTTGGAACGAGTGGCTTCCACAGATTTCCTCAGACGAAAAGTTAGCTGTCAGCATCATCCGTTTCTTCTCCTTGACAGTTTGCTTTCGCCTATGTCTTTCCAAATGTTCCTTATCGCTTCATCCCATTTCTGTTCTGCGGCTTTGAAACCTGTCTTTATTTCATGCACTAGAACCGTAAGTTCTGTTATGTTCTTGGTAAATGAATTGAAATCGTCCCTGCTTATCATAATCTTCTCTACAGAGTCAATTCGCTTTTCAATCTCTTTCAGATTTTCGTTTATCCGGTTGTCTTTGTCGCTGTGCGAATGGAAATGATTGTCAAGCCTTTCTTTGACCGTTTCTATTACTGTTTTGTTAGCGTCAATCCTTTTTTCTAATTGGTTTGACATTTCTTTTGTTTCAGCGTTCGTCAGTTTCTTTGTTTGGTCTGCCCAATACTTAGCCAAACCTACCACAATAGGAAGAAGAACGCCGAATATAGCAAAGAGGAAATTATAATTAGAAGGAACGCCAATAGTCTGTCCCATCTGACTGCTTTGCTGGAAAGCGGTCATAAGTTGCTGAAACATCGCTACTGACGCTGAGTCCATTATTCTTCCGTAGTTTCAGGAGGCAAGTTAGGGTAGAATGTCATAGTAAAGGCAGAACCCAACTCCAATGTTCCTGTAACAGAAATTACATCACCTGTGCTTACTTGTATTGGTTCGCTCGGAAGACCCGAACCTAAGATTGACAGCAATGAATAGTCAATAGTTTCAGGAACTGTTTCTCCGTTGCGAAGTATGGAAACTGACGGTGCTACGCCTAACAGAGCTTTATAGCTTATTACTACATAACCGTTTTGTTCTACCGTGCGTGACCCTAAAGTAGCCAAATTAACAAGGCTTCCACCGTCATATATTACCGTAGGATTGCTTTCGTCCATGACAGGAACATATCCTTCATACACTTCTTTAGCAATCCTTACAATCTCGCTGTATATACCGTTATACACAACCAAGTCTTGCTTAATATGACCTTCAATGAGACTGCTGTATGTGGCAAGCGATTTTTCAATGCTTGTCAGTCTTTGAGTGTTTGAACTGTAAATAGCATTTGCGTTTTGTTCCAATGCTTCCATATTTTCATAAAGCGTTCCGAGACTACTATTGACAGCTCCCAAGCCGGACGACACGGTGTTGTTAGCACCTTGCAAAGCCTGAATTTGTCCCTTTATTGTTGCGATGTCAGCAGCAAGCGAAGCATATTCTTCTTCAAGGTTTGTCGTTCTTTTGTTAAGATATGCCTCTATTCCGTTATACTCATAGCATTTGTTATCCTGCCAATCCGTTCCGTTGAAGTAGCGTTTGCCTCCTTCCGTCAGCGTTACGACATCGTGTTTTGACGGAGTCGTTGTTACGCCCATAGAATAGAACGCTGTCGCGTTGGTAAGGTCATCAGTGTCAGCGAACGGTGTTTTGTTTGCGTCTTTGTATAAAGGGCGACCTACCATTCCCGTTATGACAGCTTGGTTGCTTTGACTGCGATAGCCTTGTATTGTTCCACGACCGCTTACTTCGTATTCTTGGTTAGGTATTATATTATGTAAGTCTATAAATGCGACATTGTAATTATGACCGTCTTCCGGTTCTTCAAATACAGCTACTCTAGTGTCGTCACGATTGAGTAATCCTGTGTTAGGGTCTATCTGTCCATAGCTTGTTCCGAATGTTAAATCTATTTTACAGTCAGCAGTGTCAGACTCTTTCTGTAGCAGTTTTTGCATTATCGTAGTAAGACAGTTCAGAGTTACAACTACATTCTGATAGTAGTTTTGCGTTCTTGTTATTATAGCTTCCTCCGAAGCCAGTCCTGCACCTATAACTAATGACATAGGCGATATTTGATTTTGTGTTGTTTTTGTCATTGTTTTTTCTCCTTTGTTAAGTGATTTTTATAATGCGTTTATTGAGACAAAGTTTGCTCTATGAACACCGTTATCGTTGTATGCCGCAATCATAGCACACTGTCCTGACGATATATTTACGCTATTTTGTTTCTTTTCACCATTCACGCTCAAACTAAGATTGTTGAATTGCGGATTAGACACTGATAAAGATGTGGATATTATAAACAGACGAGCCAAGTTTTCTTCAATAGTTAAATCTATATTGCATCTTTCAAGAGGATTAGGAGTGTCATTATAACACATAATCAATTCCGTGTCTTGATTTTCAATTCTTTTACTTTCATCGTCTTTTGAAAAATGAAGCTCTTCAATTCTTCTTACTCCTGTCACAGCTTCTGTTGTCACGGACAACAGCATTCCTTTCAGCTTATCCACTTCAAGATACGCCTCGCCGTCAGTTCCTGTCTTTGTCGTTTTTACATATAGCTTGTCAATGTTTGGAAAGTTGTCAGGGTCAGGAGAAGTTCCTTTAAGCTGTTCAAGAAGAATATGAACATTGTCACTTATCGCAACATTCTCTTTACCTCTTACAATTCCCGTCACGACAGAGTCGTCCCTACCGTTGGCAGGGTCGTTTCCTTGTATAATAGGTGCTTCACTTGAACCGCCTTCAACCACGCTCCACGCTTCGTTCTTGCGAGCGTATTGTTTTCCGTCAGCAGGAGCTTCCTCAATACCGCCGATATTTTCAATCTTAGTCCATTCCTCGTTCTTGATACCGTAAGTGCTATCATCTTTCGGAGGCATTGGCGGAGTGCTTCCGCTTCCGGCTTCAATGCTTACTTCCTCTACGCTACCGTCAGAGCTTGCTTTGCTGAATGTTCCCTTCTTTGACATAATATGTTTCCTCTTTAAACTATGCTCCTCATAACTACCGGATACATACGACACGATGTTATAGGCGTTCTGCTGCCTTCGTTTGATATAAACGGTCTTACGGTGTATTTATTAGCTCCTTTGGTTGAATTGCTTTCTATTTCGGTTGATGGCTCAGGAGTGATACCTGATGACACTATAGGCGAACTAGCGGAATACACTCCACCTGACGGAATAGGATAACCACCGCCTGTTATAATCCTAGCAGCTGACGACACCCACGCTACATAGCCGAACATCGTTTGCGTTCCTACATCATATTGACTATCTATAAGCTCAAGCGTATTAGGAGCGTCACATATAATAAATATATCGCAACCGTAACACGGTGACGAAATTATATCCAATCCTATCAAAAAGGAATAAGGGTCTAACCCTCTGCAATCAAGTATAATTCTTTTTTCATCATAAGATAATTCAGGTGGAACTACTATGCTTACTTTTTGTCCGTTCGTTACCTTGATTACTTGACCTGTTATTGATTTGTTCTCAGTTGTAAAAGCATGTATTCCATCATTTATCACATTTCCATAATTTACAGTTTTAACAGTAGCCGGAGACAAGGTTATATATCCGTCAATTCCTCCGCCTCCACCGTTTATGATAGCTGTTCCGTCTTCAAGTATTTTCAGCTTGTTGTTTTCGTCTGACGATTTAACGCCACCTATCATATTGGTTTCGCCTTTTTTGAGCGACAGGTTTGTTCCTATAAATTCAAACATCGCATTCAAAAGCAGTTTTAACGCTCCGCTGGTTTCATCCTTTCCTATTCCGCCATTGGCAAGAGTCTTGACTTCCAACGAGCCGCCAGCATCCTTTTGCAGTCCGCCTGTAGCCGCAATTTTGACATCAAGCTCACCATTAGAGTTCGTTTCAAGCGAAGAGCCTTGTTTTAGACTTAATTTATTGTTGTCTACACATAACGGCTCTTCGGTGTCAATAGACAGTGTTATTATGTTTCCGTCTTCGGAAAGCTGCTTTGAGAGCGGAGCATTGACATTCATAACAGAGTCAATCTGCTCTGCGTCACCGCTCATTTCCTGTCCCGCACTTCCGTCATATATATCATTAAGCATTGGTTTTCTCTGTTAAAAGTTTGTCGCCATTTCCGCTATGAACCTTGTCTCATACTCGTCAGCTAGTCTATACATTCCTGTTTTGCACATTCTTTGTATGAATGTATCTGTGCTTCCATCAGTAACGATAACACCTATACACATCGTCAGTGCGACACATTTTCTTATTTTACCGTTTTCGTTTATTTCAAAATTAGGCGTTATTACAGTTTCCCTGTCTTCCCAAGAGTCAAAGTCGTAGTCGGCAATCAGAAACCGTTCCATTATTTTATATTCGTTTTCAGGACAGCTTATTGTCTTCCTTGTTCCCGTATCATAGTAACTGTTTGTCATTACACAGAACGACATTTCATTTATGTTTTCAGCTAACAGAGACCTGTTCGGTTTTCTAGCACCTTGCATTCCGGCTATGCCTATCCTATATTGTTTTATTATACCTTGACGGGATTTGAAGTCCCTTGTGTTTTGTCTCTTATCATATAGAGGAACGATTGACACTGAACTGTCATCTACAGACCTTACGAACTTACTGTTCTCACCCTCAACATTGACGACATTGCTTACATCAGCAATGTTTTTTTCACCGTTGAGAACTCCGCCTTTTAGATAGGGTGTTTGCCTGATTATATTCATACTTTTTATAATATAGAAAACCGCAAACGCAAACGCAAATTACTCAATTATGCAATTATAAATTGTCTGACAGAGGTAACAACTAAAGAGGCTTCGTCATGTCCGAGTGACGAATTTAACCTCTGTCAGGCAAAGTATAAAGGTCAGACATAGATAATAAAATAAGAAAACCTATGGAGGCAATCCATGTCTGACCTGTTTTATAATCCTAGTTTTTTCTTCATTTCTTTTATCTCATTGTCAGACATTGTTTCTTTCAGCAACGCCTCAGTCATCTCAAGAAGGTCTTTGTCTTTTTTCAACATTGAGAACTCAGGTAACCCCTTGACAGTGGCTTTGACAATTAACGAAGGCATATTACGCATTCTACCGTAATTGGTTCTGATTGCGTCAGCTATTCGTTCGCTTGTTTTTATTCGTTCAACGAAATCCATTATTGTTCCTCCGTAGAAGTCAGAGAGTCAATTTTTTCTTGGATTGTTTTGTCAAGGTGATTGACTATGTTTGTCATAGTCTTAACGAAACTATCTTTCATTGAAAGCATTTCAGTTTTACTCACGCTTTCAGCATTCTGCAATTTATAACCGACTAGCGTAAGTTCTTCACAAAGCTGTTTCATTATATTATCGTTTTCAGATATTTCTTCATCGTTGTCAGTTATAATTTCGTTTTTCGCAAATTTGCCAATTTGTTCAAAAACAAAATCTTCGTATTCTTCATCGTTCAATGATGGAACTCCGAAATCAATTTTCGTTCTATATTGCAAGATTTGAAGCTCTTCTTCGCTTAGAACTTCTTTTAGCCTATTCATCGTTTCGTCTGTCATGCTCCCTCCACAGCTTCCATAATTGGAGCAGGCTCAACAGCTGTTCCAGCGTTTTGGCTGTTTATGTCTTCAACAGCTCCGTAAATCATAGCCTCGTATTCGGTATCGCTCAAAGGCGGAACTCCGAAATGAACTCCTGTCCTGTATTGCAGAACCTGAAGCTCCTGAGTGGTCAGCTTTGATTTCAGCTGTTCGCTTACTTGGTCTCTGACTTGTGGATTGGTTCTGAGCTGTTCCGCTTCGGGCAGCTGTTTCATAACAGTAGCCACAGTAGCAGCGTTAGCCACAGGGTTGATTATATGAGGCAAAGCTGCAAGCAGACCTTCAACCAATGTCTTAGCCATTGACTTCTCGCTCTTTTCTTCCTTGTCTTCATCATCGTTTTCTTTTTCGTCCGTCAGAAAATCCTTGAGTTCCTTTAGACGCATAATGTCTTCCATTGTGTCCTTTGGCTTCGCTCCGGCAATCATAACAGGAAGGAACTCATTAAGAAGTTTGTTGCTGAGTCCGTCACCTTTGTTGTTCATCATCTGACCCATTAGCTGCATCTGTGCTTGGCTCGCAGAGTTCATTTGCGTAACCATAAGCTGCATGAACTGCTGGTTCTGCTGTTGCATTGCTGACAACATAGCCATCATGTTTTGGTTTGATGTCTCGGACATTTTCGCTATTGAAAGCATCATTTCCTTATTGCTGTTGTCTTCTTTGGGTTTTGCGGCGATTGCGGCAATGACAGGAGACAACGCACTGACTAACGCTATAGTATTGTCAGGCTTGTCGGTTGCTTTCAGAATTGCCTCATTCATCTTGGTCTGCATTTCCATCATTAGCTTTGTGGTCTCTCCGCTGTTGTTCAGCTTGGAGAGTTCGCCGATGGCTTTAGCGATGTCAAGACTGCTTTCGTTTTCTTTCTTGTTGCTCAGGTTCATTTGCAGAATGTCTATCATCTGCTTGTTCGTTTCTTTCTGCATATCAAGCAAAGGAGTCAAATCGGAACTAGTATTCTTAGTCATTGACGCAATCTGTATTGCCTGTTCTATAGCGTTGTTTGTTCCTGTTTCCGTTTTAGGCTTAACAAAAGCGTCATATTGTTCGCCAAGATATATGGTGTCTTCGGTTACTTTCTTCTCGCCGGTTTTCTCAAAGAACTTAGTTCCTATGAGATACTTTCCGCCTCCGTATTTCCTACCTATGTCGTCAGCGGACATAACTGTTTCAATTCCAGTCACAGTGACTTTGCCGATTTGCTCATACCGGTTTATTTCCTTGCTCCATTTTTTAATTGTCTGTTCAATGTCGCCGAACTCGGAATTTTGCGTAACGATTTCTTTTATACGCTTCTCGTGTTCGTCAGGGTCTGCGTATTCCTCTGAGGCTCTTCTAAGGCTTGGGTTTCCTCTGCCTCGTCTTCTTATCGGCGGTTCTATCGGGTCAATGCCTTCTTCGTCTGCGGTCGCAGTTCTTGTAATCATGGTGTTTTCCTCTATCTGCGGAAGCGATAGAACAAGTGCCGGAAAAGATATTTATGCGATTATATTTTCAATAGAGTTCATGTCCCTCCGGCACAGGTTTCTGCGTTCCTGTTTCTATAAAGGAAATATACAAATCTTTTTAAGAATTGAAACGAATTGCGTAATTCTTTTCCAATTCTTTTCATGTGCAGTTCTTTTTAAGCTCGTCAATGCGATATGACATTTCTCCGTATGTCCGAGCATTCTCAAGTCCAAACTCTATATCCATCTGTTCAAGTTGCATCTGTCTTATGGTAGTATCTGATAGATTGTTTATCTGAGGAGCTTTCCTAAGAGCCACATCGCACCTGCACCTATAACGGCTGACTTCATGTCAATACCGGTTTTGTTTTTGATGTCCATCTGAACAACTGTTGTGTCGTTTCCAAAGTTAGGTTCATCAACCAACAGAATATAATAAGTGCGACCCATTATCTCTATTGCATAACAGTCGCAGTTTCCTGTTATTTCTTTTGTAGGACGGACGCTCGTGTTAATTGCATCAAGTTCTTCATAGGATTTGGCATTTTTAATTTGCTGTATTAAACTGTCAGCTGTCTGACCTTGAAGAGTATTTAAAGAAATACTATTTACAGAGAGTCTTTCGTATTTGTCTTGATAATGTTCATAAACTTTATTCCATCCCTCATTGTCTATCTCTTCATAATTGGGCAGAGTTACAGGAGTAAGTTCTGTATATGATATTTTCAAAGACGGACAGCTCATAACGAGTATTCCTTTTTCTTTGTTGTAGTAATTACCTTCAACGGTCAAATTTATATCATCACCGTCTGACACAGTCACAAATATACCGTCTTTAGTCCTTGTGACGGTAAGGTCATGTCCTGATTTTATTTCTTCAAAAGGAACTTGTTCATTCCTTATGTTAGCTCCTAGATATATCATATCTTTCTCCTATAGTTAAATTTTATTTATGGAAACCTGACATTCCTATTTCCGTCCATGAAAACCATTTTCTTTATCGCACCGCTCTCAGCCATTCTTGCGACATCGTCTATGTTTCTCGGATTGAGATGGCTGTAGCTTCTTACAAAGTTAAGCATCTCATCCCTGCCTTCACGACCAACATACTTAATAGCGTGATAAAGCATAACTGTTCCGTCACTAAGCACTGCCATCAGAGCCAAGTCCCTGTTTGACAGGAATGTTCCCCGTTCCGTAAATTCAACATGGTAGCTGTTCCTACGCTTGTTTGAATAATCGTTCGTTCTCATGGTGAAAGCCATATTTGTTCCTTAACCGTTGAACTCTTCCCATACATCATCAGGAACTCTGTCACCTGTGAAAATCGTTGGGTCTTCTTTTTTATATGTTCTTGTATCTTTAACAGACGCAATCACTTTCCGTCCGAACTGGTTCGTGAAATCCTTAATATGACGAAGCGTAGTCGCTGACGGTTCGCTTGAATACATATACTGTATGACACCGTCAGGGTCAAGCACGCAGGCGAGCGTTCCGTATGAGTAGAATGCCTTCCATCCTTTATATTCGGACAATTCAGCTTTTACAGTTCCTCTAGGAACGCCGTAATACTTTTCTGTTTTTTTAGTTGCTTTTCCGAACCTCTTTATTGGAGTTCGCTGTCCTGAAACGGTTCTTTCTTTTCTAACAGGTTTCAACTCTTCCAACGCTTCCTCAATCGCTTCCGACAGATACGACAGTCTCATAACGCAATCAACCCACTCAGGGTTTGTCAGTTTGTCAATGAGGTCATTGTTACTTTCTTGTAATATATCATACTTTTCTATAAAACCGAACGGAGCTGCTTTATTAAGTATTCCTTTTACCTCGCAGAGATACTCATATATATCTTGATGCGACTCTCCGTTTTCCTGCATCTCCTCAAGCCGTTCCCTTATTTCAGTATAGTCGTCATTGTCTCCGTAAATTCCCGCATCGCTCATTATTGACGCTACATCCATTTCATTGACAATATCGTTAGCACAAAGATAAATCTCATGCGACAGTTCAATATCAAAATCAGAGCCGCTTTTGTAATATCCGCATAACATACTAAGAGCGTATTCTTCATATTCGCTATCAACACTTCCCATTCCGTTAAGATAATCAACAAGATGCGAGAACTCGCTTCTGCTTGCTTCTTTAAGTCTTTGTTCCGCTTTGTATGAACTGAAGAAATAGCTTCCGCTTCCGTTTCCGGTAACACCGTCTTCATTAAACAACATATCATACCAATAACCATAAGCGTCATTTCCGTATGATTTGCTCCCTCGTCCTTTCGGTCTATTAGGGTTCTTTTCGTCACTGTGCTTAATGTGTTCTACCACATCCATTTTCACATCGTGTAAATAACTCATCTTATTCTCCTTCTAGTTTTAGTTCTTCGTTCTGATAAACCTTTAGGGTTATATCTTTCCCAATTTTCAACAACCTTTTCTATTGCTTCGTTAAGATACGACAAACGCATTATACAGTCAGTCCATTCAGGGTTTCTTATTTTGTCAATAATCGGTGAGTTTAAATCTTCATACATACTCCACCATTCACTATCTTCATACTCCAATAATTCGTAATCATGCAAGGAATGAGATAGTTTTTCATATATACTTTCTTCGTCTAATTGGTATCTATATAGCCGAATTTCGTTAAGGTTGAGATAGTTTTTTATGTCTATTTTAAACTCTTCAATAATAGTTCCTTTAATCAACTTGTCAATTTGTTTATCGGTCTGACACTTTTTAAGCGAATTGCAAAG
>QMCE01002253.1_pt1 | contig 10644 bp, 6 predicted proteins | sample 1821851 | NCBI WGS metagenome assembly QMCE01 (sample SAMN09453174, study PRJNA476694) | Termite gut metagenome, whole genome shotgun sequencing project. | isolation source: worker | host: Odontotermes sp. | place: South Africa:Pretoria | collected 2016-01-28
GCCAGATTGGGATACGACCGCTCTGTCCCGTCATGTCCAATGATCACCGGCTTGTTGTCTGTGCGGCTGTGTGACGGGCAGCCTTCGCATATGAGCTCTTGCTGCGGCTCCGGCTCCTGAGCGGGCGCCGGGACCGGCTCCTCGAGCGGTGCGATGAGACCGGGGAAGGATGGGCACAGGTTATCCCGGTAATCGAACTCGATCAGCATCGCCCGGCCCAAGCGGGTAATCATTGGACAGGAGGTGTAGCCACCGTAAGCCGCCGGCGACTCCCGGCCAGCCAGAGCAGCCAGCAAGTGGGCGACGACGACCGGCGCTTGCCACTTGATGCTGGCCGCCGTCTTGCCCTTCGGCACGCCGGCCACATCGCCGGTGGCGAAGACATTGGCGAAGCGCCGGTGACGCAGGCTGTGCTTATCCACTTCGAGCCAGCCTTCCTTGGCCCAGGCGCCCTCACGCCAGGGTAAAGGACTGTTGCACACGGCGTCCGGCGCGCGCATCGGTGGAATCACGTTGATGAAGTCATAACGCACTTCCTGTCGCCCCTCCGGCGTGTGGAACACGGCCAGGCGGCGGCCGGGGTCGATCGCTTCGAGCTGGTGCTGGTAGCGAGTCTCGATACCGCGCTCCTCGAACAGCATGCGCACCCTCTCGTGCACGATGGGCACGGAAAACAACACTTGGTTATTGGCGTAGTAAGCAATTTCCGCCTTGCCGCGGGTACCGCGACGGCGCAGGGTGTCGTCGGCGAGAAAAGTGTATTTCAGCGGCGCGCCAGCGCATTTCATCTCGCTGCCCGGGCGCAGGAAAACGCCGACACCGCCCCGCTCGGCAAAATCCGACAACGCCCGCCAAGTGGCCTCGGCCTTGGCCGGGCTGTGATAGACGCTGCCCAGACCGTTACGGCCGATCAGCTCGGTATCCATACCGACAATCGCCGCATAATCGAGTTGCAGGCCGGTGGCGACGACCAAGAAATCGTAGGGATGGACATGACCGCCGGCGGTGACGACCTTGCTGCCCTCGGGATCGAATTCGGCGATCATTTCCTCGACCAGTACAACACCGTCCGGCAGATATTCCCGCGTCGTCGACACGACGTAGGCGGCGGGCTTGATGCCGGCCGCCACCAGCGTGAAGCCGGGCTGGTAGAAATGCGGGCGATGGGCGTCGATCAGCGTGATCCGCGCGCCATCGAGGCGGGCAGCCAGACGCGCCGCGATGGCCAAGCCGGCCGCCCCGGCACCGGCGATGACGATGCGCGCCGACGTCTTCAGCTTTTCTTCCGCCGGCGCCTGGCTCGGCGACAAGATCAGCCCCGCAGCGCCGGCGGCGCCCAAACCCAGAAAAGCGCGCCGCCCGCGGCTGGTTGTGCCGGCCCCAGCGGCGGCCGCTTGCCGTGCGTTTTTCCCCATGTAACACCTCATTCACGGATCGGCGCCTAGCCAACCTGAGTATTAGAAAATCACATTATTTCAATGTATTAGCGGCAAAATGAGGCAATTGTACCGTGGCAGCGCCGGTTACGGCTTTTCGCGCCATCGCCGCGCACCCTTCGTTGCCGCGCGAATCAACGCCCCTGCCCGGCCACCGTGCTCCGGCTGGTGGATAATGACGCCGAGCGCTGCCGGACCGCGATCTCGCCGAGAGGAAGGAAGCATGCCCATGAAACTGACCGTTCCCATCGCCGCCCTGTTCCTGCTGGCCTGCACCGGCGTGGACAAGGAGCAGTTGCTGCAGAAACTGGCCGCTTTCCGCAGCGGCAAAAAATCGGCGACGATCATGCGCCAGATCGCCAAGGGCTTCACCGACGCCCAGCTTGACCTGATCGCCACCCACTTCGCCAAGCAACAATAGGGAGACCGTATTGGTGAACACGCGACGCGATTTTCTCAAGGCCGGCACCGCCACCGGTCTATTCACCGCCCTTGGCGGCTGCGCCAGCGGTGGCGACAGCAAGGCCAGCGGTCACGTGGCGGTGGTCGGCGGCGGCTACGGCGGCGCCACGGTGGCCAAGTACTTGCGCCTGTGGAGCAATGGCGGCGTCCAAGTGACGTTGATCGAACGCAACCCCAAGTTCGTCTCCTGCCCCGTCTCCAACCGGGTGATCGGCGGCCAGAAAACACTGGCCGACATCACGCTCGGCTACGATCTGTTGCAAAACCGCTGGGGCGTGCGGGTGCTGCGGGACGAGGCCGTTGCCGTCGATGCCACGGCGCGCACGGTTCGGCTGGCCAGCGGCGGGATCGTCGGCTACGACCGCCTGGTACTGTCGCCGGGCATCGATTTCCGCTTCGACCGGCTGCCCGGACTGACGACGCCGGCCGCCCAGGACAAGATTCTGCACGCTTGGCAGGCCGGGCCGCAGACCGTCGCCCTGCGCCGGCAACTGGAAACCATGCGCGACGGCGGCACCTACGCCATCGCCATTCCCCGCACCCCCTACCGCTGCCTGTCCGCTCCTTACGAGCGCGCCTGCCTGGTGGCCAATTATTTCAAACAGGCCAAGCCGCGCTCGAAGGTGGTGATCCTCGACGCCAACGACGCCGTACAAGCGAAGAAGGACCTGTTCACCCAGGCCTGGAGCGATCTGTACCCAGGCATAATCGAGTACCGCGCCAACAGCGAGGTCAGGGATGTCCACGCCGCCAGCAACACCGCCGTACTCGCTACCGGCCGGTTCAAGGCCGACGTGCTGAACGTGATTCCGCCGCAGCGCGCCGGGCGGATCGCCGCGCAGGCCGGCCTCAGGCTGGTCAACCAGCGCTGGGTGGATGTCGACTGGCTGACGATGGAGTCGACCAGCGCACCGGGCGTGCATGTGCTCGGCGATGCCGTCTTCCCGGCCCCGAGCATGAGCAAGTCCGGGCATATGGCCAACCAGCAGGCCAAGCTGGCCGCCGCGGCAATCCTCAGCCTGCTCGCCGGCGTACCGCCGAACCCCGAGCCGGTACTGATCAACGCCTGCTACAGCTTCGTCGACGACCGCCAGGCCATCCACGTCACGTCGGTACACCGCTACAACCCGGCGACCAAGGTGATCCAGCCGGTCAAGGGCGCCGGTGGCGTCTCGGCCGCCCGCAGCGAGGAGGAAGGACGAATCGCCGAGGCCTGGGCGAAAAACATCTGGGCCGACATGCTGACCTGAAGCACCGCCCGCTGCCGGCCCACCTCCAAGAATAGGATTCAGACGCGGAAGCGGGCGACTTCCTGGCCGATTGCCTCGGCCAGCTGGCGCAGACCGGCCGCGGTATCGGCATTGGCTCTGGCGGCGGTGTTGTTCTCCTCGGCCATCTGGGCGATGCGCTCGACGTTCTGGGCAATCTCGGTGCTGGCCGCGCTCTGCTCGCCCAAGGCGCTGGATATTTCCGCGACGGCCTGAGCCACCCGCTGCGACTGCTCCTGAACCTGCGCGATCACGGTACCTGTCTGCTCGGCCTGCTCGACGCCGGCGGCCACCCGGTCGACGCCGCGCTTCATGCTGCCGACCGCCGCCTCGGTCCCGCTCTGGATGGCGCTGATCGTATCGGCGATTTCCTGCGTGGACTTGGCGGTCCGTTCGGCCAGTTTGCGCACTTCGTCGGCAACGACGGCGAAGCCGCGCCCGCTTTCGCCGGCGCGCGCCGCTTCGATGGCGGCATTGAGCGCCAACAGATTGGTCTGTTCGGCGATCTCGCGAATCGTACCGACGATGGCGCTGATCGCCTCCGACTGCCGGCCCAGGGCCTCGACCGAATCGGCCGTCTGGTTCACCGTCTCGGCGATCTCGCGGATGTCGCCGACCATGCTGCCGACGATGCGTCCCCCCTCGGCGGCGACGGCATCGGATTGGCGCGAGCTGTCCTGAGCGTCCTTGGCGTTGTGCGAAATGTGATCGACACCGACGGTCATCTGCTCCACCGCCGCCGCCATACTCGATGCCGAGTCGCTCTGGGCGCCGGCGCCGAGCGAAATATGCTGGCTCGATGCAGCCAGTTGCTCGGCCGCCGAGCGCAAGGTCTGCACCTCGCCCTGGATATGCCCGAGCATCGTCCGCAACGCCACCGCCATCTCATTGAAGGCGCGGCCGGCGGCATGCAGCTCATCGTCGCCCTCGGTGTGGAACTCGACGGTCAGGTCGCCGTCGGCCAAGCGGTGAGCGCCCTGCGAAAAGATATCGACGCTGGCAATCACCGAATAATAGGTACCGATACCGAGATAACCGACCAAACCCATGATCAGTACCGACAACCCCAGGTGGAAGACCAGGCTCTGCTGGGCGGCTGTCCTGCGCGCCGCCAATTGCTGCTCGAACTGGGGAATCAGCGTCTCGAACATCATCTTGTAGCCGAGATCGATGACCTGCGTGGTCAACGCGAAATAGTCCTGCGGCGCCGTGGAAAAACGCTCGCCGAGGATGTCGTCGCGGACCAGCGCGAAAATTTTCTCGGCACCGTTGGAAAATTCCTGGCTTGGCCCCGCCAACGCGCCCTTCAAATCCGGCGAAAAACGCATGACCTTGGCCAAGTTATCGTTCTGCGCCCGCAAGGTGCTGGATATCTGGGAAATCAGCGCCGCCAGGTCGATGCGCATTTGCGGCGCCAACGCCTTGCTCGCCAGGACACCGGTGCCGCGCGCGCGGACGATGCCGAGCGGCTCGAGCATGGCCGGCATCTTAACCACCACGGTATCCATGAAATAGTAAGTATCCTGGGTCGAATCGAGAGTCAGTTGCGTCGCATCGGCGACATCGACCATCAACACCAGCGCCTGGGCGATCATTTCGCTATGCCGCCGGAGGTTGTCCGCCGGCGCCCAAGTCAAGCCGTCGCGGCGGATCGTCTGCCACTCCTCGCTGACCTTGCGCCAGACTGGCTGCTCGCGCAAGGCCGGCGACAACACGGCGGCCACCTCGGCCAAAGCGGCATCGACTTCCTTTTCCTTGCCGGCGCGCGTCGCCTTCATCGCCTCGTTGCCGTTCAGCACGCCCGAGGACAGACCGCGGTGCTGCTGCATGGTCTGCACCATGCGATTCAGCGGCTTGAGCATCTGCAGGCCGGCCAACTCCTGTTCAGCGGTATCGATGTCGCGCTTCAAATTGACGTAGACGTCCACCAGCAACACCAGCATGACCAACGCCACAGCAGCGCCGAGCAGGAAAAATTTGCTGGTGTAACGCAAACGATTCATCAACACCGTCGCCGGCCGGAAAAACGTTCTCATCGACTCTCCCTTTCCTGAATGCACCGAACCGTCCGGGCGACGGCCGGCCAGAACAAGCTAGCAGGAATCTCGCCCCACCGCCCTGGCACATATCAAACTTTCTCGCCTGCCAGCCGGGCATGGAACGCTATTGGCGCCCCACCCTTCAGCGCCAAGCCATCATTCGGGAGATTCGCCGCGTCGCGGCCAACGGCTCAGGCGATCGGTCGCCGCCGGGGAAAACGCATGGAGCCGGCAACCGCCAGCCAGACGAGAGCCAGGCCGCCGCAGGCGGCGAATACCGCGCCGCTGCCCAAGCGCTGGGCGATCAAGCCGCCGAGCGCACCGCCGAGAAACAGGCCGACCGCCTGCGTCGTGTTGTACACCCCGAGCGCCGCCCCCTTGGCCTCGGGCGGCGCTGTGCGCGACACCAGCGAAGGTAGCGTCGCCTCAAGGATGTTGAAGGCGACGAAGAACAGCAGCAGGCACAGGGCCAGCCCGGCCAGGCTGTCGCCGAACAGATACAGGCCAAGCTGGACGACGGCGATCAGCGCGACGGCGGTACGGAATACCGGGCGCATCCGGTCCTTCTTCTCGGCGGCGATGATCGCCGGCACCATGACGGCAAACGAGGCCAACACCGCCGGCAAATACACCTTCCAGTGCTCCGCCGCCGCCAGGCCGCCATATTCGATCAGCGCCCGCGGCAGAACCACGAACATCGCCATCTGGATCATGTGCAGCACACCGATGCCGAGATTGAGTTTGAGCAGATCGCCATCGACCAGCACCCGGCGCAAGGGCAGGCGAGCCGGAGTGGGCGCGCGCGGCGGCGTCGGCACCACCTTGAGCAGCACAACGATGGCCAGCAGCGCCAGCCCGCCGGTCAGCGCGAACAGCCCGCCCATGCCGATCCAGCCGTAGAGCAGCGGCGCGGCAACCAGCGACAGGGCGAAGACGAGGCCGATCGACGAGCCGATCATGGCCATCACCTTGGTCCGCTGTTCCTCGCGCGTCAGATCGGCGGCCAGCGCCGTGACCGCCGCCGAAATGGCGCCGGCGCCCTGCGCCACGCGGCCGGCGATCATCCAGTGCATATCCGGCGCCCAGGCGGCGACGAAGCTGCCGAGCACGAACAACAGCACTCCGACAACGATCACCGGCTTGCGCCCCCAGCGGTCGGAGGCGATGCCGAAAGGAATCTGCAGTACCGCCTGGGTCAGCCCGTAGGCCCCCATGGCCAGACCGACCAGCCCCAGGTCGTGGCCGCCGTGCAGATTCGGCGCATAGACCGCGAACACCGGCAGAATCAGGAACAGCCCGAGCATGCGCAGGCCGAAAATGGAGGCCAGCGCGGCGCCGACCCGGCGCTCTTGCGGACTCATGCGGTCGGACGGGGAAGACATCGTATAGGGGATGGCGTTGCGGCGGGGGCTGAATCTTAGCAGGTTTGCCCGGCACGCTCCGACAAGGCTCGCGCACGCACCGGAGACGTGGCCGTTCGGATACCTTCTCGGATCCTGCCATCCCGTTCTGCCAGGAGATTTTTCTGCCATTTGACCGGCGGCGACCGGCCGTCTAGAGTTAAGCCCTCGCTTTTGGCCGTGGCTTGAATATTCATATTTCGATGAACTTTGTCCGCACCTTGACCCTGCGCCAGTTGCAGATTTTCGTCATCGCCGCCCGTCACCAGAGCTACGCCCGCGCCGCCGAGGAATTGCATCTGACGCCACCGGCGGTATCGATGCAGCTCAAGCAACTGGAAGACAACGTCGGCCTGCCGCTGTTCGAGCGCAAGGGCCGTGGCGTGGCGCTGACCGGGGCGGGCGAGTTGCTGGTGCACCATGCGCTGCGCGTGCTCGGCGAGATCAAGGACGCCGAGGCCAGCCTGCGGGCGCTGGCCGGGGCCGAGAGCGGCCTGCTGTCGGTCGGCCTGGTCAGCACCGCCAAGTACTTCATGCCGCGCCTGCTGGCCAAGTTCGCCCAGGAGCACCCGGGCGTCGACGTGCAGTTCACGGTCGGCAACCGCAGAGCGCTGCTGCAGAAATTGCAGGACAATGCCGTCGATCTGGCCGTGATGGGCCGTATCCCGGTCGGGATCGAGGCCCACGGCGAGCCGATGGCGCCGCATCCCTACGTGCTGGTGGCGCCGGCCGACCATCCGCTGCGCCACGCCCGGCGCTTTGAAATGCATGAATTGCGCAACGAGACTTTCCTGCTGCGCGAGGACGGCTCGGGATCTCGCCTGGTCGCCGAGGAATTGTTCAGGAACCATCTGTTTACTCCCAAGCGCACGATCAGCCTGGGCAGCAACGAGACGATCAAGCAGGCGGTGATGGCCGGCATGGGCGTCGGCCTATTGTCGTTGCACACCTTGCCGCTGGAACTAAAGAGCGGCGAGGTGGCCATTCTCGACTTGGTCGGCACGCCGGTCGAGCGCATTTGGTATGTGGTGCATATGAACGTCAAGCGTCTGCTGCCGGCCGGCGTCCACTTCCGCCGCTTTCTGCTCGACGAGGCGGCTGCGGCCCTCGATGCCGAGTTCTCCCCTTACCTGATACGACCGGGCGCCGCCTGATCGGGTGCGTTCGATTACCGTTTCCAGGATAATTCTCCTTTTGCTTTCGGAACGACAGCCGTGACCGCACCGCTTTTTGAATCTTCCATCACCAGCTTGCCGCTGCTTTCCAAGGGCAAGGTCCGCGATATTTACGCGGTCGACGCCGACAAGCTGCTGATCGTCACCACCGACCGCCTGTCGGCTTTCGACGTCATCCTGCCCGATCCGATCCCGAAGAAAGGCCAGGTTCTACAGGCCGTCGCCAATTTCTGGTTCGCCAAGCTCGGCCACATCGTGCCCAATCAGTTGACCGGCATCGATCCTGAATCGGTGGTTGCCGCCAACGAACGCGAGCAGGTGCGCGGCCGCGCCGTTGTCGTCAAGCGCCTGAAGCCGCTGCCGATCGAGGCCGTGGTCCGCGGCTACGTAATCGGCTCCGGCTGGAAGGACTACCAGCAGACCGGCGCCATCTGCGGCATCGCCCTGCCGGCCGGCCTGAAGATGGCGCAGAAGCTGCCGCAGCCGATCTTCACCCCGGCGACCAAGGCCGAAGTCGGCGACCACGATGAGAACGTCTCCTTTGCCCAGGCCGCTGCCAACTGTGATGCGGCGCTCAACGACCTGCTCCAGGGCACCGGCAAGAGCGGCGCCCAGCTCTGCGCCGAGGCCCGCGACGCCGCCATCCGGCTGTACCAGGAAGCTTCCGACTACGCGGCGACGCGCGGCATCATCATCGCCGACACCAAGTTCGAATTCGGCATCGACGCCGCCGGCACGCTGCACCTGATCGACGAGGCGCTGACCCCGGATTCCTCGCGTTTCTGGCCGGCCGGCCAATACGTTGAAGGCAGCAACCCGCCATCCTATGACAAGCAATATGTGCGGGATTATCTGGAAACGCTGGACTGGAACAAAAAAGCCCCAGGCCCCAAATTGCCGGCCGAGGTCATCGCCCGCACCAGCGCCAAGTACCAGGAAGCCTACGAGAAGCTGACCGGCCAGACGCTGTAGGCTGGCCGGCCGTGCTGCTACCGCCGGATGCCCCGCCTCGCGGGGCGTCTGGATGGACTGTTCCTTCCACCTTGCACGGGCGGCATCGACCGCCCGTTTTTGCCCCGACGACTATGCCCGAACCCCAGAATCCGCTGCTCGACTTCACCGACCTGCCCCGCTTCGACCTCATCCAGCCCACGCACGTCAAGCCGGCCATGACTCACTTGCTCGCCGGTGGCCGCGCGCTGATCGAGCGCCTGACCGCCGATGCCACGCCGGCTACCTGGGATGATTTTGCCGGCGCCCTGGCGCTCGGCCTCGAACCACTGGGCCGCGCCTGGAGCGTGGTTGGCCATCTGCATTCAGTCAACGACGTGCCGGCCTGGCGCGAGGCGTACAACGAGATGCTGCCGGAAATCTCGCGCTTCTACAGCGAGCTGGGGCAGAACCTCAAATTGTTCGATAAATACCGCGCTTTGCGGGCCGGCCCGGAATATGGGGCGCTATCGCGCGAACGGCGGCGGGTCGTCGATAACGAGATCCGCGACTTCCGCCTTTCCGGCGCCGAGTTGCCGGAAGAGCAGAAGCCGCGCTATCAGGCGATCATGGAAGAATTGTCGCAACTTTCAGCCAAGTTCTCGGAAAATCTGCTCGACGCAACCAATGCCTTCGCCGAAATCGTCACCGACGAAACACTGCTCGCCGGCCTGCCCGGTTACGCCGTCGAGGCGGCCCACGATGCGGCACGACAGGCCAGTCTCGATGGCTGGAAATTCACCCTGCACGCCCCCTCCTACGGGCCGGTCATGCAGTACGCCGACAACCGTGACCTGCGCGCCCGCTTGTACCGCGCCCACGCCACCCGCGCCGCCGAGTTCATCGACGGAACGAGCCAGGCGGAATGGGACAACACGCCGATCATCCAGCGTCTGCTCGAACTGCGCGGCGAAGAAGCGCAAATGCTCGGCTTCACCAATTTCGCCGAACTGTCGCTGCAAGCCAAGATGGCCGACACGCCGGCGCAAGTGCTGGCCTTTCTGCGCGACTTGGCGGCCAAGGCCAAGCCTTTCGCCGAGAAGGACATCGCCGAGTTAAAGGCGTTTGCCCGCGACGCGTTGGCCATCACCGACTTCCAGCCGTGGGATGCCGCCTACGCCTCGGAAAAGCTGCTGCAAGCGCGCTACGCCTTCTCGGAACAAGAAGTGAAACAGTATTTCACCGAGCCGAAGGTCATCGCCGGACTGTTCCAGGTCATCGAAAGCCTATTCGGCGTGCGCGTCAAGCCGGATACGGCCCCGGTCTGGCATGAGGACGTGCGCTTCTACCGCATCGAAACGCCAGCCGGAGCGCTGGTCGGCCAGTTCTACATAGATCTCTACGCCCGCGAAACCAAGCGCGGCGGAGCATGGATGGACGAAGCGCGCTCGCGTCGCCGGGCGGGCGACGGCTGGCAGACGCCGATCGCCTACCTCAACTGTAATTTCGCCAGGCCAATCGGCAATAAGCCAGCGACCTTCACCCACGATGAAGTCATTACCCTCTTTCACGAAACCGGCCACGGTCTGCACCATCTGCTGACGCGCGGCGAGGAACTGGGCGTCTCGGGCATCCACGGCGTTGAATGGGATGCCGTCGAATTGCCGTCGCAGTTCATGGAAAACTACTGCTGGGAGTGGTCGGTGCTGCAAGGCATGACGGCCCATATCGATAGCGGCGCAGCCCTGCCGCGCGCGCTGTACGACAAAATGCTGGCGGCCAAAAATTTCCAGAGCGGCATGATGACCGTGCGCCAGATCGAATTCTCGCTGTTCGACATGCTGTTGCACTGCGCGTTTGACCCGCAGGGCCAACGCGGCGTCATGGATCTACTCGGCGAAGTGCGCGCCGAGGTCGCGGTATTGCCGCCGCCC
>QMCE01002255.1_pt1 | contig 10642 bp, 10 predicted proteins | sample 1821851 | NCBI WGS metagenome assembly QMCE01 (sample SAMN09453174, study PRJNA476694) | Termite gut metagenome, whole genome shotgun sequencing project. | isolation source: worker | host: Odontotermes sp. | place: South Africa:Pretoria | collected 2016-01-28
GGGAACTGGATGCGGGGAAAGCGCTTGGGCATCGGGCCATAGCCCCTGCCTGGCTTTCGGAGAAAAAGCTGCTGGCTCCGGTTCCCCCGGCGATCAAAAAGATCCTCGACCCGGGAGAAGGCGAAGTCATACAGCTTGCGCTTGATCTGGGCATTCCCCGCGTCTGCCTGGACGATTTGCGCGGCAGAAGCACGGCCGAGTCGGTCGGGTTGAAGTCAATCGGCCTGCTGGCTCTGCTGGGCAGGGCGAAAATGCTCGGCGTTATACCGAGCCTGAAGCCGTTCGCGGAGAGATTGCTGTCGCGGGGAGCATGGTATTCTCCGCGGGTCGTTCAGGCGGTTTTGGCGGAAGTCGGGGAGTGAGCGCGTTCACACAGGAGACAGGAGAAACAATGAGCGAGGGAAAACTGGCCAATCCGGGCCCGCTGGGGCTGATGGGCTTCGGCATGACGACGGTTCTTTTGAACATCCACAACGCGGGGTTCTACCCCGTGACGTCCATCGTCGTCGCGATGGGGCTGTTCTACGGCGGGATGGCGCAGGTGATCGCGGGCATTCTCGAATACAAAAAAGGCAACACCTTCGGCGTCACCGCGTTCACCTCCTACGGGTTTTTCTGGATGACGCTCGTGGGCATATGGGTGTTCCCGACAATGGGGCTGATCGACGCGCCGCCGCACGGGTTCATGGGCTGGTTCCTGGCGCTCTGGGGCGTGTTCACCTTCTTCATGTTCCTGGGCACGCTGAAGGGGAACAAGGTTCTGCAGTTCGTCTTCCTGTCCCTCACCGTGCTGTTCGCGCTGCTGGCGATCAGGGACTGGACGGGGAGCGGGGCGATCGGCACGCTCGCGGGGGTCGCGGGCATCGTTTGCGGGTCGAGCGCGATCTACCTCGCGATGGCGGAGGTGCTGGCGGAGGCGCACGGGAAGAAGATTCTCCCGTTCTGATGTTTTGACGTTTTTCCGCGCAACAGGCGAAAACGCTTGACTTTTTTCCCGTTCCGGGGAACATGTCTCTTCCGCGAACGCATATCTCGGGCCGTGGCTCAGCTTGGTAGAGCGCTTGTCTGGGGGACAAGAGACCGGTGGTTCGAATCCACTCGGCCCGACCAATTCCGCCCGCCGCATTCCCTTCGACTTGGGAATGCGGCTTTTTTATTCAGCGTCTTCCCCGTTCAACCGGGCGCGGACTTCGGCGAGCCAGTCGCGGGTTTCCTCCTGCCGGGCGGCTGCGTCTGCGCGGTCGAGCAGCTCGTCCGGGATTTCGGCGAGGAAGCGGCTGGGGAGGCGGGGCTGGTTTTTGCCGCGCGTGAGGCGGGTCCGGTTGTGCGACAGCGTCAGCTCCCGGCGCGCCCGCGTCATGGCGACGTAGAACAGCCGCCGCTCCTCCTCGACCGTGTCGGCCTCGATGGCGTTTTTGTGGGGAAACAATTCCTCCTCCAGTCCGGGAAGAAAGACGAAGGGGAACTCCAGCCCCTTTGCGGAATGCACGGTGATGATGCGCACCGCGTTGGCGTTTCCCTTCTTCCCCGCGCTTTCCTGCCGTCCGGAGAGGGCGGCTTCGCCGAGGAAGTCGGCCAGCGCCGGCCCGGGATCGCTTCCGGCGCTCCGCGCGGCGAAATGCTCCAGCGCCTCCCCCACTTCCAGCGCCTCGTTCCAGCGGGCGGCCGCCGCGAGGGGGTCGGGATAGAGGTGGGTGACTTCCTCCCTGTAGCCGACATCCTCCAGAATGAACGGGACGAGGCCGGCAAGCCCCTCCCTTTCCATCCGTTCCTTCCAGCCCCGGATCTGCGCGGCGAAGCGCCGGCACGCGTCGGCCGCCGCCTTCGCCAGCCCTTCGATTTGCTCCGGCCGGGCGAGGAGCGGGGCGATGTGCCCGCCCGCCCGCGCGGCATGAGCCTGCAGCAGGTCGAGGGATTTGTCGCCGATGCCCCGGGGAGGCGTGTTCGCGACGCGGAGGAAGTGGGTGTCCGCCTCCGGGTGCGCGATGAGGGAGAGGTAGGAAATGACGTCCCGCGCCTCCTTCCTCTCGAACAGGCTTTGTCCCCCGATGACTTCATAGGGAATTTTCGCCGCCATGAACTCGTCCTCGAACACCCGCGCCTGCGCGTTCGCGCGGAGGATGACGGCGAAGTCGCTGAACGCGGCTCCGCCCGCCTCCATCCGCTCCCGGACGGCGCGGGCGATGCCCTCCGCCTCCTCAAGCTGATCGTTGCGGATCACGAGCCGCACCGGCTCCCCCGCCCCGAGATCCGACCAGAGGTTTTTCGGACGCCGGCCGGGGTTGTTTTGGATGACCGCGTTCGCGGCGGAGAGGATGGAGCCTGTGGAGCGGTAGTTCTGCTCCAGCGTCACTTCCACGGCGGCGGGGTAGGCGTCTCGGAATTTCAGGATGTTCCCCGCCATCGCCCCGCGCCAGGCGTAGATCGACTGGTCGTCGTCTCCGACGACGCACAGGTTGTCCCGCGGCGCGGCGAGGAGGCGGACAAGGGAAAACTGCACCCGGTTCGTGTCCTGGAACTCGTCCACCATGATGTGGCGGAACCGCCCGCGCCAGTGCTCCAGCGCCTCGGGGCGCGCCGCGAACAGCTCCAGCGCGCAGAGCAGCAGGTCGTCGAAATCGAAGCAGTTCTGGCGTTTCAGCGCCTCCTGGTAGCGGCGGTAGAGCGCGTGGAGGATCAGTTCGTCCTCGTCCACCGCCTCCCGCCGGAAGGCGTCGGGGGTGACGCCCCTGTTTTTCAGCGCGCTGATGCGGGACAGCGCGTCCTCGGGTTTCAGCGAGGCGCCGCCCCGGAGGGTCGCCGCCGCCTTCCGGACGAGGGAAAGCTGCTCGCCGTAGTCGCAGATGGAAAAGCCCCGGGCGTAGCCCAGCGCGTCCGCGTCCCGCCGGAGCAGCCGCACGGCGAGGCTGTGGAAGGTGCTGATGACGAGGCTGTCCGGGCTGACGCGCCGCCGCACGAGGGCGGAAAGGCGCGATCGCATCTCCGACGCCGCCTTGTTCGTGAAGGTGACGCCGAGGATGTTCTCCGGCCTGACGCCCGTCCGGAGGAGCTGCGCCATCCGTTCCGTGACGACGCGGGTTTTTCCCGTTCCCGCGCCGGCGAGAATGAGGAGGGGGCCTGTTGCATGCAGGACGGCCTGCCGCTGCTGCGGGTTGAGGTGTTTCATGGGCGCGTCGTTCCGGGGGAAAAAGGGTGGATTGTAGCGGGCGAAAAACGGTTGTCAACGCGCGAAATGTCTGGTAGTATGGAAAAAGCGCTCCGTGGTACAATCGTTGAAGTTGAATGAAATTAATTGCAGGACGCCTGCGAGGATGAACGCTTATGGTGCCGGGTATGGGGATGGGGTTTTTGCTGGGGATTTTCTGCGGTCTTGTCGTTGTCGGCATTGCCGCCATCATTGTCTTCGCCGCGCGGCGCGCCAGGGGCAGAACCGCGACGCGGGCGGAAATGGCCGCCCTCGCCGACGCCGCCCTCGCCCCGGGCGCCCCCTCCCGCGCCCTCCCCCGGCAGCAGCAGGACGCCTCCGCCGGCCGGGCTGCCGAGCGCAGGGAGCCGCACGGCAACACCATGATTGTCGAGGAGGTGGAAAACCGCGAAAAGGAACTCTCCTCCTCCATCCAGGAAGTCCGCGACATGCTGCTGAAGCTCGCCGACGTCATCGCCAGAACCACCACCGCCAGCGGCGACGCCAAGGCGGCCTTCCATTCCGCGAAGAAGGCCGTCACCGGGATGCAGGGCAATTCCCCCATCGGCCTGCAGGAGGCGCAGCACCTGCTGCTCGCCGAAATCGACCGCGTCCTCGCGACGAACGAGACGCTCCACGCCGAGCTGGACAGCGCGAACAAGGGCATCGCCGAGCAGCGCCGCCAGATAGAGGAGCTCCGCACCCAGGCCCGCATCGACTCCCTCACCCGCATCCCGAACCGCGCCGCCTTTGACGAGCGCCTGGCCGAATACATCGGCCTTCTGGAGCGCACGTCCCTTGTTTTCAGCCTGCTCCTTGTCGACATCGATCACTTCAAGCGGGTCAACGACGAGCACGGACACGTTTCCGGCGACCGGATTCTGCGGGGCATCGCGTCGAAAATATCCGTCTCCATCCGCGCGAACGACTTCGCCGCGCGGTACGGGGGGGAGGAGTTCGCCGTGATTTTTCCGGGGACGACGGAGAAGGAGGCGTTCGAGGTGGCGGATCGGATGCGGGCGGACGTCGCGAAGACGAACTTCCGCCTGGATCAGAAGAACCTCCGCATCACGATTTCCGGCGGGATTGCCGAATGCACGCCGTCGATGACGCCGACGGAGGTCATCGCCGCCGCCGACAAGGCGCTGTACGAGGCGAAGAACACGGGCAGGAACCGCATGATCACGGCGGGCGGGTGACCGTCACCGCCGCCGGGCGCGCCATTCGGCCAGGCGCTTTTCCTTGTAGTCGTACCAGGTTTTGAAGCGGTCGGGGCCGAGGACGGACTCTATCGTCCCGTCCATTTCCCGGAAAACGCCCCGGACGCTCTCGAACGACTTCGCGCGCACCGCTTCGATTTCGTCGAAATGTTTCTGCAGCAGCTCCGTCAGCCGCGCCTCCTCGTCCGGCGTCACGTCCACGTGCTCCCGCATCTTTTCCAGCATCGCCGCCGCGATGGCGTCCCGGCGGGGGGAAAGCCGGTGCATCCTGTCCTTCACGAACACCATCGTCGCCCCGACGCCGATGACGAAGCCGATGGCGACAAACAGCGCGACAAACAGCGCGCCCTTCACCCAGCGCCGCTTCCGCGCGTCTCTCCGCCGCGCGAAAAACCGCTGGGAATCGGAAAGGGAAGAATCCATGGCCGCATCCTGATTCATTACAGCACTTCCATGACATTGAACATCGAATCGATCGCCCCCAGCGGGCTGTTCATTTCGTTCCACGCGGACACGGCGAGGAGCGCCGCCACGGCCGCCACGGCCGCCGCCGCCGCCGCGCCTCCCGCGAAAAACCGGAAAGGCATGGACAGCACCGTCTCGTCCTCCCGGGAAAGATCCCGGATGCGCGCCATGACGCCGGCGGCGTCAAGAGGCCGGGGAGGGGACGCGTCACGCGCGAGCGCGGCGAGACGCCCGAGTTTTTTCATGAAAGCATCCATTCCAGCCTTCCTTTCCAGGGTTCCCTGTCGCCCAGTTTTTTCAATTTCTGTTTCGCCCTGTACAGCCGCACCGCCACCGCGACCCGCGTCCAGCCCATCCTGCGGGCTATTTCGTCCTGTCCCAGCTCTTCCAGATACATCAGCGTCATCGCCATGCGGTCGTCCGCCGGGAGCGTTGCCAGCAAATCGAACAGCAGCCGCGCCGCCTCGTCCGGGTTGCCGGGTTCCGGCGCCTCCTCCCGGGCGATGTCCCGGTTTTCGTCGAGGGGCACGGTGTTTTTCCGCTTGTCGCGCCGCTTCCAGTAAGTGTACCCCGTCAACGTCGCTATCCGCGCGAGCCAGTGCCGGAAGGGGGCGTCGCCCCGGAATTTGCCGAGGCCGAGGTAGGCTTCGACAAAAACGTCCTGCGCGAGTTCCTCCGCCTGCCCCGGGTCGCGGGCGAAGTTCCGCATCTGCTTTTGCACCGCCTGGCCGTGCCGGTTGACGAGACGCTCGAACGCGTTCCCGTCGCCTTCGAGCGTGGCCGCGACATCGGCCAGATCCTGCGCGTCTTCTTCCTGCATGGCTGCCGCTTTCAGAGCCTGTTGCCGCATTCCGTTTGGGTCGCTTTTCCGCCCATTGTGCGCTGCGCTTCGCCCGCTTTTCCCGACAATATCGACATATTGCCTTTGAAAACCGGACTCGCCCGACACAAAATGGACGAAAAATCGACCCGGAGCGAATGCGGCAGCAGGCTCTCAGGGGAAAGGGGAAAGCCCCATTCTACGCCAACCGGCGGAGCAATACAACCACAACCGCAAACGCAAACGCAAACGCGGGTCAGCGCTCCTCCCCCTCTTCCCGGAATTGCCGGAACTGCTCATGCTGCCCGGGGGTGAGGATGGCGTTGAATTGATCCTCCACCTTCCGCCGCGCGACGTCGAGCCTGCCGCGAAGGCCGCCTATGGTTTCATTCACCGAGACAATGGCTTCATAGTCCCCGGTGTCGCGGAGTTCCCGCAGTTTTTCCTGCGCGGCGGCGAGTTCCCAGCGGAGGCGGAGGCGTTCGCGGAAGTTTTCCGTGGCGGCGTCGATGATCTGCGTCTTCTGCTCTTCGGTCAGGCCGAGCTCCTCCATGAAGCGGGGATTGATCATGCCCATGCCGCCGTCATTGTTCCGGCTGCCCCGGGCATTCCGCCTCTGGCTCTGCCCCTGTCCCTGCCGGAAGGGAGGCAGGGCCGGGCCCTGTCCCCGGAACCGGAACGCGCCCGGGCCGCCCCGCCGGAACGCGGGGCCGCGCGCGCCGGCTCCGCCCCATCCGCCCCGGAAACCGGGGCAGTAGCATTCGGCGTACGGCTGTTCTTCCGCGACGGCGGCGGCGTCTTCGGCCGCGCTGTCCGCCTCTTCCGCCGCGACGGCGGTCTGCAGGGCGCAGGCCATGAGGGCGGCGGCGAAAAGCAGGGAAAGTCTACGCATTGTTCATTCTCCTTGTATGCTCCGATAAAATACGTGAAACCTCTCTTGTATCAGGATATAATCAGGGTATACTCCGGTAGGCATCCCGTTCCCCGAAAGGATAGTGGCGGGACGCCCGGGGTTGTTACGCTTCTCCCGGAAAAAAATCTTCCGAAAGGATTCGATATGCCTGCGACGCGGTGTATTTCCATGGGCAACGCCTCCATAGGCGGCGGCGGTTCCCTCGCGATCATCGCCGGCCCCTGCGTCATCGAATCGGAGCGGCACGCCCGATCCATGGCGGAGCGTCTGGCGCGGATCACCGCCGACCTCGGCCTTCCCTTTGTCTTCAAAGCCTCCTACGACAAGGCGAACCGCTCCAGCGTCAAGAACTTCCGGGGGCCCGGCCTGAAGGAGGGACTGCGCATCCTCCAACGCATCCGCGGGGACTGCGGCGTGCCCGTTCTCTCGGACGTGCATGAAGCGGATCAGGTCGCGCCGGCGGCGGAGGTGCTGGACGTTCTCCAGATCCCCGCCTTCCTGTGCCGCCAGACGGATTTCCTCCTCGCCGCCGCGCGGAGCGGGAAGCCGGTCAACATCAAGAAGGGGCAGTTCATGGCTCCCTGGGACATGGCGAACGCGGTGGAGAAAGTCCGCGCGGGAGGAAACGAGGACGTCATCCTGACGGAGCGGGGCGTGTCGTTCGGGTACAATAATCTTGTCGCCGACATGCGTTCGCTCCCGATCATGCGCCGGACAGGCTGCCCCGTCGTCTTCGACGCGACCCACAGCGTGCAGCTTCCGGGCGGGCAGGGGAGCGCATCGGGAGGCGACAGGGCGATGGCGCGCGTCCTCGCGCGCGCCGCCGTCGCGGCGGGCGTGGACGGCCTGTTCCTGGAAGTCCACGACACCCCCGACGCGGCGCTCTGCGACGGGCCGAACATGATCCGGCTGTCCGACCTTCCGGCCATGCTGGCCGCGCTCCTGGTCATTCATGAATCAGCGAAAAGGGACGATATTCATGCGGAATGACAAAACAGTCTACGTCATCGGCCATAAAAACCCCGACACGGACTCCGTCGTCGCCGCCGCCGCCTACGCGGCCCTGAAACAGGCGCAGGGGATGGAAAACTGCTACGCCGCCCGCGCGGGGAAAGTCACCCCGCAGACGGAATACGTCTTCAACCGCTTCCGCGTCCCCCTTCCCGAGTTCATCCCCGACCTGATCCCCCGCGTGGACTATTACGACAACCACGACGTGCAGGCGGTCGCCGCGAACTCCTCCCTCTGGGACGCGATGGAGACGATGCAGCGGCACCAGATTCAGGCGCTCCCCGTGGTGGACGAGCACGGGCGGTACCATTCCCTCCTCCACTACGGCTTCATCGCCGAAATGCTCCTCCACGTCAGCAACCCCAACACGAAAACGGCGATCCAGACCTCCGTCGCCCTCATGGCCTCCGTCCTCCGGGCGCAGGCGCTCGTCGCCTGCAACGAGGACGAAATCCGGAAAAGCCCCATCATCGTCGCCTCCGCGAAGTTCGACACCTTCGCCCAAATCCTCGCCACCCACGTCCCCGCCAACACCATCGTCATCTCCGGCGACCGCGCGAACGTCCACCGCCACGCGATTGAGCAGGGCGTGCGCGTCCTCATCACCACGAACGGCGACCTGATCGACCGCGACCTGAAGGAGCTGGCCCGCGAGAACGGCGTTTCCGTCCTCTCCAGCCCCTTCGACACCTCCTCGACGACGCGGCTCCTCATCTACGCCATGCCCCTCGGCGGGATGGCGATGGCGGGCGGGGTGACGACGACGAAAATCAACCCCGTCAACCGCCGGGATCCCGTGCGGAGGGTCGCCTCCCTCCTCTCGGACGCGCCGGGGAAATCCCTCCCCGTCGTCAACGACGCCGGCCTCGTCGTCGGCATCCTCTCCGAGTCGGACATCTACAGGGAGCCGAACATCGAGCTCATTCTCGTCGACCACAACGAATTCTCCCAGGCGATCGAGGGCGCGGAGCACTACCGGCTGCTGGAGGTGGTCGACCACCACCGCCTGGGCAGCCTCTCGACGAAAAGCCCCATCGCCTTCATCAACAAGCCTGTCGGCGCGACCTGCACGATCATCGCCGAGATGTACCAGGAGAGCCGCGTGCCGCTGGGGCAGGAGATGGCGTCGCTCCTCCTCGCCGGCATTCTCGCGGACACGCTGGTGCTCCAGTCCGCGACGACGACGGAGCACGATCGCGCGATGGCGGAGTTCCTCGCGAACATCGCGAACCACGACATCCCCGCCCTCGGCCGCGATCTTGTCGCGGCGGCGAGCCGGATTGCCGGCCGGGGCGCGGAGGAACTGGTGCGGCAGGACATGAAGGAATACACGGAGCAGGAGGCGGTGTTCACGGTGAGCCAGATTGAGGTGGCGAACCTGAACGAGGCGCTGGACAGGAAGCGGGAGTTCCTGGACGTGCTGGAGGCGGAGCGGAAAAAGGGCGGCCGGCTGTTCTCGGCGCTTCTTGTGACAGACATCACGATCCTGTCCAGCCTGCTGATGATCGCGGCGGACGGGAAATTCCTCCCCTTCATCCGCTACCCGAAGGCGGCGGAGGGCGTGTACGGGATGGGAGACATCGTGTCCCGGAAGAAGCAGCTCATGCCCGTCATTTCGGAGCTTCTGGAGAAATTCCGGGCGGAGGGGTAGGATTCAGGACGTCTCGTCCACCGAATCCGCCGCGTTGTTCAGGTTCTTCAGGTAGGCGTCGATGAGGCTGTTCGGCGTGCGCATCCGGTTCGCGCCGAGGAGGCCGGCCGCTTCGAAGCGGCTCGCGTAGCCTTCCTCGCGGGCGAGGATGGATTCCTCCGCGAACGCGATCAGGGAGTCGATGCCCATGGATCGGACGAGCGAGCGGGAAGAGCCGGAAAAGATGCTCTGCGCGACGGTCTGTCGCCTGTCCAGCCGCGCGGACGGCTCGTCCGTGCCGTTCGCGGAGAGGGACAGCGTGCCGTCCATGGCGGTGTAGGCGTGGGCGGTTTTGGCCCGCAGCCCGTCCAGCAGCGATTTCTCGTAGGCGGGATCCTGCATCATTTTCCGGAAGCCGGCGTCGGAAATGTTCAGTTCGAGGTTGACATTCGCGAGGTGGGGCGCTTTCATAAGGTTTTTGATTTTGGTGAGAATTTCCTGCTTGTAGGCGTTGAGGGCCTGCGTCTCTTCGGGGGAGGCGGAAGAACTTTCCCCCGTCCCGGCGGTTTCGGCGTCGCCGGAGCCGGAGGCTTGTTCCTCTTCTCCGGCGCGGGAGCGCGCGCTGGAATAAGGGTTTTCGTAGGCTCGGGGGTTTGTGGACGGGATGGTGCTCATCGGTTTCTCCTTTATTGACAATGAATCGACGGAAAATGAGCAAACTGTTTGCCAGACCTGTTTCCCTGCGGTGGCCCGCCCTCTTCCTCGTCACGGGCGTCTGCATCTTCGCCATACGCCTGTTCCAGTTCCCCGCCGCCCCCATGCTCGGCTCCATGATCGCCGCCATCGTCCTCGCGCTCCGCGTCGACAGCCTGAAGCTCCCGCCCCGGCTCTTCCTCTGCGGGCAGGGCATCATCGGCATCATGATCGGCCTCCGCATGCCCCGGGATTTCCTGGCGGAGCTCCAGCGTTCCTGGCCGCTCTTTCTCGGCGGCGTCGCCTGGGCCATCATCGCCGCCGCCTTCCTCGGGTGGCTCCTGACGAAGTGGCGCCTCTTCCAGGGCACCACCGCCATCTGGGGGCTTTCCCCGGGGGCGGCCACCAGCATGACGATCCTGTCCGAATCCTACGGCGGGGACATGCGGCTGGTCGCCTTCATGCAGTATTCCCGCATCATCTGCGTGGTTGTCGCGACGTCGATCGTGGCGCTGTTCTGGTCGGGGGAGCCGGCCGCGGCGGGGGCGGCGGCCGCGGCGGCGGAGAGCTGGCTGGCGTGGCCGGACTGGCCGCGTTTTCTCCTGACGCTTGTCGTGATCGCGCTGTCCGTGGCGGCCGCCGTCCGCCTGCGGGTGCCGGGGGGGAGCATTATCGGGCCGATGGTTGCGGGGGGCTTGGCACTAAT
>QMCE01002258.1_pt1 | contig 10640 bp, 10 predicted proteins | sample 1821851 | NCBI WGS metagenome assembly QMCE01 (sample SAMN09453174, study PRJNA476694) | Termite gut metagenome, whole genome shotgun sequencing project. | isolation source: worker | host: Odontotermes sp. | place: South Africa:Pretoria | collected 2016-01-28
TACGACTATCCAAACGCCACATAATGTGATATAATGTAAGAAGAAAGGCGGGCGATAGAAATGGCACAACAGGAAACAATGAGTTTAACAGAGTTTTTTGAAAAGTTTGATACAGAAGAAACATGCCGACAGTATTTGTATGCAAAGCGGTGGCCGGATGGATTCGTGTGCCCGAAATGCGGCGCAGGTGGCGAGCCATTTCAAATCGTGAGTCGGCACATCTATCAATGCAAGCATTGCAATCATCAAACCTCCGTCACAGCCGGAACGGTGATGGATAAGTCACAAACGCCGTTGAGGAAATGGTTTCTGGCAATATATCTGATGAGTACGGATAAACGCGGATGCTCGGCGCTGAAACTAAAAAGGGAGTTGAAAATCGCATACGACACCGCGTGGACAATGAGTCATAAGATTCGCAATGCGATGAAACAGCGGGACGAAGGGTATCAGTTGAGCGGATACGTGGAGATGGATGAAGGTTTTTTCGGCTCCCCCAGCGAAGGTGAGGGTAAGCGCGGGCGTGGCACGGACAAAGCGCCAGTGGTGATTGGCCTGTCGCTGGATGAAGAAGGCAACCCGGAGTATGTGAAAGCCAGGGTGTTGGAAACGGTAAACAGCGAATCGGTTGTCGAATTCGCGCAAACGGCTGTCGAGGAAGGCTCAAGCATAGCAAGTGACGGACTGGCTGTATATAAAAAGCTGGCGGAAGCCGGATACATACATTTGCCGGAAAACTTTAATGCTGTCGAGAACCCGGAACACCTCAAGTGGCTGCACATTGTCATTGGCAATTTAAAAGCATTTATTAACGGAACATATCATGGAGTCGCAAAGCTTCATATGCAAGCTTTTCTTGATGAGTTTTCATATCGTTTTAACCGCCGTTTCTGGCCTTCCCAGTTGTTCGCCAGAACTCTTGTTGCCTGTGCTTCCGCTTCCCCTTTTACCCGTTATGATTTGATTGGATAGTCGTATTATTATTTCATGTTATTTTGATGAAAAAACGCTTCCGCGTCCTGGCATATGGCATAATCATTATATTAAAAAAGCTAAGGAAACTGAATAATGCTTATAATGATTCTTGAAGACGATATCGCCCTCTGCAAGGGAATTGAAATGGCGCTGGCCGCACCCGACAGGCAATTTGCGCTTTGCCACGCGGTTTCTCAGGCCAGGGCAGCGCTGGGCGGCTTAGCGCCAGATCTGTTCATACTGGACATAAACCTGCCTGACGGCTCCGGCCTATGCTTTTGCTCGGAACTGCGGGCAAACGGCTTCGTAGCGCCGGTGCTCATGCTCACCGCCAACGACACCGAGCTTGATATGGTGACCGGACTTGAAAGCGGCGCGGACGATTACGTGACAAAACCCTTTTCCCTTGCCGTATTGCGGGCGAGGATAGACGCCCTGTTGCGGCGGGGTACGCAGAGCGGCGGAAAGACCTCCGCTTGTGACGGACCCTTTTGCTTTGACTTTAAAGCTACCCGCTTTGAAAAGCAAGGGCGCCCTGTTGAACTGAGTAAGACGGAGGCGCGGCTTCTTTATCTGCTGTTTTTAAGTAAAGGCCAGACTGTGCCCCGCGAAAAACTGCTTGCTGAAATATGGCCGGACGGCACTGAGTATGTGGACGAAAACGCGCTTTCCGTGGCGGTGCGGCGGTTGCGCTCCAAGCTGGAGGACGAACCGTCCGACCCGAAATATATCCAAACAGTTCATGGGATCGGCTACAAATGGGCGGTGAGCCTGTGATGCTTGGGAGACGCAAGAAGCTCTTACAGACTCTGGACGCAATGCTGGACGAGGCTATGGCCGGAACTTTTCTCGCAACGGTCTATGATGAAAAGCTTTTATCTAAGATAGAAGCAAAGATGGCGCGGTTTCTGGACGTGTCGCGCCTGAGACAGGAACAGATGGAGGGCGAAAGGGAACGTGTGCGTTCACTTATCGGCGACATCTCCCACCAGACCAAGACGCCGCTCGCGAACATCATGTTGTACGCGCAGCTACTGGCGGAGCAGGAGTTGACGGACACGCAGGCAAAGCTCGCGGCGCAAATATCCGACAGTGCGGGGACGCTGGGATTTTTGATACAGTCGCTTGTCAAGGCCTCCCGGCTGGAGAGCGGGGTCGTAAAGCTTGAGCCGAAAACCGCCGACGTCCATGATCTGATAGAATCAGCCGCGAACCAGTGCGCGGGAATAGCAGCCGAAAAGAATATCAGCCTCACATGGCCGCGGGATACCGCGCCGGTAACCGCGCTGTACGACGCGCGCTGGTGCGCCGAGGCGCTGTCCAACATTATTGAGAACGCCGTGAAATACACGCCGGAACGGGGAAAAATATCGCTGACATTGACCGAATACGAGATGTTCGCGCGAATAGACGTCACCGACAGCGGGCGCGGCATACGCGAAGAGGATTTGCCGAAGGTTTTCGTCAGGTTCTGGCGGGCGGCCGAATCCGCCGACAGCCCCGGCGTTGGCGTCGGCCTGTATCTGGCGCGGGAAATAATTACGGCCTGCGGCGGGTATATCAAGGTCAGTTCACAGCCACAGAAAGGCTCAGTGTTTTCGGTGTTTCTTTCAAAAGTGTAAGATCCCTGAAAGATGCTGGAAAGAACCGTGTGATATAATTTCAGGCAGTCGGAGATTCCGATTGCCTGTCTTGTTGTAGGGGCGAACTGCGTTCGCCCGCGTAAATTCTGTAAAAAATAGAGAGCGAACACAGTTCGCCCCAATAAACGACCGAAATGGAGAATAATTTCATGAGCGTACTAAAAACAACAGACCTTAAGAAGCATTATAACACCGGAACAGTCGTCAAGGCGATAGACGGCGTTGATTTTTCCGTGGAGTCCGGGGAGTTTGTGTCTATCGTGGGCAGCTCCGGCAGCGGAAAATCTACATTGTTGCATTTGTTGGGCGGACTTGACCGGCCCACCGGGGGAACAGTCGAGATAAGCGGCAAGGAGATATACTCAATGAAGGACGACGAATTGACCATCTTTCGCCGCCGCAATATAGGCTTCGTGTTCCAAAACTACAATCTCGTGCCCGTGCTCAACGTGGAGGAAAACATCCTCCTGCCAATACATCTGGACGGCAACAAGCCGGATATGGCTTTTGTGAGCAAGGTGATCGAGACGCTTGGCCTTGCCGGGAAACGCGCAGCCATGCCGAATCAGCTTTCCGGAGGCCAGCAGCAGCGCGTCGCCATCGCGAGGGCAATCGCCAGCAAGCCCGCGATCGTGCTGGCCGACGAGCCCACCGGCAACCTCGACAGCAAGAGCGGTATGGACGTTATGGGCCTGCTTAAAATCAGCGGGGAGAAGTTTGCGCAGACCATCGTGCTCATCACCCACAACCCGGAGATCGCGCAAATGGCCGACAGAACCGTCCGCATGGAGGACGGAAAGATCGTGGGGTAGCAAAATGAACGTACAAAACCAAAAGCTGATACGTACGCTTACAATGCGCAAGCTAAGAGTGAGCAGAGCGCGAAATATCGTGGCCGTCATCGCTATTGCCCTGACAGCCACGCTGTTCACTACGCTGTTCGCAATCGGCGGCAACGTGGCAAAGTCCTTGCAGGACGCAACTATGCGGCAGGTGGGAACTTCTTCCCACGCCGGCTTAAAGAACCTCACGCAGGCGCAGTACGACCATATCAAGGAATCGCCGCTCATCAGGGATATATCCTACAATATCGTGCTCGGCCTTGCCGAAAACCAGGAGCTGCGCAAAAGCCAGACCGAGATACGCTACAGCGAGGACAAGGCGGCCGGATGGGGTTTCTCTTACCCCACCACGGGCGACATGCCGCGGCAAGGCAAGGAGATCGCCTGTTCAACTATTACGCTTGACCTGTTGGGTGTTCCCCACGAGCTGGGGCAAAAGGTCACGCTTGAATTCACACTTTACGGACAGAAAATCATTGAGGATTTTACCCTCTGCGGATTTTGGGAGGGCGACGGCGTGATGATGGCGCAGCAGGCATGGCTCTCCCGCGAATATCTTGACTCTGTCGTGACAATGCCCCAAGTGATCGACTGGAGCAGCCCCGACGCGTATGCCGGGGTAATCAACGCCGACATCTGGTTCGGGAACTCCTTCAATATCGAGGGCAAAATAGATGAGCTTCTAGCCGAACGCGGCTACGTTCCCGGAGATATCAGCATCGGCCAAAACTGGGCGTATATGAGCAGCGGCGAACCCGACCCTATGATGACGCTGACCGCCGCGCTGGTTATCCTGCTGATTCTGGCCTCCGGGTACCTAATCATCTACAGCGTGTTCAGCATCTCCGTGACGGGGGATATCAAGTTCTATGGCCTGTTAAAGACTATCGGCGCAACGGGCAGGCAGCTAAGGCGCATCGTTCGCGGTCAGGCGCTGATGCTGTCGGCCATCGGTATCCCGCTGGGTTTCCTGCTGGGCTTCACCCTCGGGTACGTCCTCACGCCGGTCGTTACAGATATCACCTCGCTTAAGGGGATGGATTCGGTCTCTGTGAACCCGTTTATCTTTGCGATTTCTGGCGTGTTCAGCCTCATCACCGTGTTTATTAGCTGCCGAAAGCCTGGTCGCATCGCCGCGAAAGTCTCCCCTGTTGAGGCCGTGCGCTACACCGAGGCCAAGACAGGCAGAAAAAAAGAAAAGCGCGCGCACAAGGTCACGGCGCTCTCTATGGCGGCGGCAAATATAACCCGCAGCAAAGCCAAGCTGGCTGTCGTGGCGGCGTCACTTTCTCTGAGCGTGATTCTGCTTAACAGCGTGGTCTCGGTCGTGAACGGCTTTGATATGGAGCTGTATCTTGAAAACCAGATGAGCACAGACTTTTTGGTTTCGCATTATTCTGTGCTTTCCCCCATGACGATTGAGGACGACTACCAGGGCGTGGATGAAAATGTCCGCGAGGAGATTAAGACGCTTCCGGGCCTCACCGGCTACGCTGATATTTACTTCAGCGAAGACCTTGCCCATAAGCTGTCGGAGCAGGGCCGGGCGAACATGAACGCGATTCTGGACGCGACGGAGGCCTTTATCATGGAGGGCTGGGGTTCCTGGCCCGGTACGGCGGAAAATATCGCCGCGGCAAGAGGCGGGACCATACCGCTGCATGTCTACGGCGTGGGCGATCTGGCTGTGGAGGCAGTCGACGAAAATCTCGATTTTGGCAAGCTCGCCAGTGGCAATTATGTGATCGTCACGGAATTCGCCATGGGCCTCGCCACGGAAAACAAAGGCGCAAATTCCATCTACACCGCTGGGGAAAAACTCACCCTCAAAAACCCGGAGGGCGAAACGCGGGAGTTCGAGGTTCTTGCCGTTGCGGAAAGCTATCCCTACTCCATGGGCGCGCAACACGGCCACCTTTTGGAAAGCGAGATAGTCATGGCGGATAACGTCTTTAAGGAGTTCTACAGCAACACTGCCCCCATGACTACCGTGTATAATATATCGGACGAAAACCTCCCCGCCGCCGAGGAGTGGCTGGGAGGTTATGTCGAAAGCGTGAACCCGGATCTGGCCTTCCGCTCCCGGGAGTATTACAAAGGCGAGTTTGAGAGCCTGCGGCGCACATACATGATGCTTGGCGGAGGCATGGCATTCATTTTGGCGATGATCGGCATCCTAAACTTCATCAACGCCGTGTTCACGTCTATCACCGCCCGCCGGACGGAACTGGCCATGCTGCAAAGCGTGGGAATGACCGGCAAACAACTCAAAACCATGCTGTTTGGCGAAGGCGCCGCCTGCGCGCTGATTACGGTGACAGTCTCCGCCACAGCCGGCATCCCGATAAGCCGGCTCATCGTTCAGGCGCTTGCGGGAGACCTGTGGTTCTTCAAATGGAATTTAGACCTTGCGCCAACACTGGTCGCACTGCCCGTACTGCTCGTCATCTGCGCCGCGATACCGCTGATATGCTACCGCTTTATTCAAAAGACAAGCATGGTGGAGCGGCTGCGGGTGGAGTGAGCCGATCCGTTTGCGGTGGAGTTCAAGTAATCGTGGTAACGGGCAAGAAATCTCCCAGATACGGGGTGTAACATCCAAAAGCCTCCGCATAGCGGACGGTCCTGCGCCCTCTTGCCCAATCGGTGGCCTGCAGTCCCCTGTTGACAGCGCATCGCGTATAATACTCCACAAGCTGCGGCTGCGCTTTGAATTTTTGTATTGCTTCTATTTTACGCTCAAACACGTCCCCGATATCGAGATATGCGTCAATTTTGAACTCATTGAATTCCGAGTGCGGGACTGTGGGTTCGAACATAAAAACATCAGGTATAAAATGAGCTGCCGTTCCCGGTATGGCCCCAAGCATCCCGGCCGCGCTGATCGCTCTTATGACCGCCCCTGCGGTCGCTTCGTGATCAAAATTCATCGGGTCGCGAATCCAATGGGTAAACACCATATCGGGGCGCAGCTCCAGTATGCGATGCCCTAACTCTCGTATTCTTTCGGCGTTAATATCCAACGGATAATCCCTGTAGCCAAAGAACTCTATTGACTTTACGCCCATTGCCGCCGCCGCCGCGCGCGCTTCTTTTTCCCTGCACAGCCTGCAGGCTTCCACAGTGCTTTCGGGGTTGCTCTTCCAGTAGCTTGCCGATTCTCCGTGTTCGCCGAACGTCAGGGCAAAAACCGAGACTTCGGCGCCGGCGTCAATGTATTTGAGCAGGGCGCCGCCGCTTCTGGTACACCAGTCCGCTGCGTGTGCGCTGACTGCCAATATCTTTTTTGGCGCCATTACTCCGCCCTCCTTTAAAAAGACTTTTGACAGTTGTCTATTTCTTGTTGGAATTTAACGCAAGCGGCGGCAAGGCCTTCGGGCTGATTAAATACAGTATAAATTCCTGTTATGAGAATATCGGCCCCAAGCCGGACGCTTTTGACAGAGTTAGGATAATCGATAGCCCCGTCTACTGAAATCAAAAATTCTGTCCCGGTAGCTTTGCGAAGCCCGCATAGTTCTTCGAGGCGCCCGATTGCGTCAGGCATGAATATCTGGCCCGCATAACCCGGTTCAACAGACATAAGCACTACATAGTCGCAGTAGCGCACAAGCGGCTCCAGAAGAGAGACAGGCTGAGAAGGGTTTATTATCACCCCCGCTTTCATGCCGTTGTCGCGGATATTCTTGAGCAGCCTGCGGGAAAACGCAGTGCTGTCAAGATGAAAGCTGAGATAATCCGCGCCGTCCGAGGCCATGCGCCCCACATACGCGAAAGGGTCTGTTACCATAAGATGCACATCCAGCGTCAGCTTGGGGTACCTGTCCCTGACAGCTTTTACAAAAGAGACCGGGAATAAAATATTCGGCACATAATGCCCGTCGGCGAGGTCTATGTGTACGAAGTTTACCCCGCCCGCGACCAGTTGATCTATTTGCGCGCCTATGTTTAAAAGGTCGCAGTTTGCCAAAGAGGGCGCGTTAATCGCCATGCTTTCACCTTCCCATATATTCTTTAAACCGGCTTGCGCGGTCTTCTGCGAGCTTGGCAAGATCCACCACGTCCGACATCATGATGATGAGGTTGTAGCCCCTGTCATAGAGCTCTTTTGCGGAGTCGAAGTCGCTTGCGACAGTCGCGAGAAATTTCTCGGACGGTAGCACCAGCTCCTCGATAGCCCTTATGGATGCCTGTATTTCTGGCGCCGCTATCTGCCCCATTTTTCCCATCGAGGAGGAAAGATCCATCGGCCCTATAAATATTCCGTCAACGCCTTCGACCTTCATGATTTCCGGAAGATTTTCTATTCCGGCAGACGTTTCGATCGCTACCATTAGCAGAGTTTCCTCGTTTGCACGGCTGAGATATTGCCCGCGGTTCATGCCATAACCTGCCGCGCGGGGGCTGCCAGCTACTCCCCGTACCCCGCAAGGCGGATATTTGCAGCGCAAGACCGCCGTTTCGGCCTCTGCCTTTGTATTGACATACGGTACAGAAACGCCCATAACCCCGCAATCCAATATTCTTTTAAGAGCCACAAGGTCGTTCCAGGGGGCTCTGGCAAATGGCGTCGCGCCGCCAGCCCTGACAGCCTGACATATATTCAGCATCGTCTGATAATCAACAGGTGAATGCTCCGCGTCGATCACCAATACGTCGAAGCCGGCGTTTGCCATAATCTCGGCAGAAACATTGCTGGCCATTTGCAGCCACGCCGCCGAGACTTTTTCTTTTTTCTTAAGCTTTCGCTTAACTTCGTTGCAATAAAGTTTTTGCATGATGATTCTCCAGTCCCGCTTATTTTTGCATGAACTCGGTATGTTTTTCAGATTCGTATTTAGCGTACAGCTCTGTCTTCCTGATTCTTTTTAACAAGAGCTCGTCATCCTCTGCAAACGGTTTGTCAAAGGCTTCGGCGGCCTTGACCAGATGGCCTGTCTTGCCTGTGCCGTAGACAACCATATCCACCTCTTCACACGCCAGACACCAGCGCAGCGCGGCGTCCGCCAATGCCTGGGAGTCCGATATTCCCGCCTCTTTCGCCATGTGAAAAAGCTGCCCTTTCATGAACGCCTCCCGGATTATTACGCCCATCTTCTTTGCGGCCGCGGCCTTAAAAACTTTTTTATCAGCCTCGTAGTCCGCGAAGTTGAAGTTTACATAGATAACGTCAAAAAATCCTGATTCGATCATTTTGAGATAAGTCTCTTCGCCGGAGAAAGTGTCGGCGCACGCAAAGCGAATAAGCCCTTCCTTTTTTAAGGCGGAAATATTATAGCCCAGCTTCCCGACATATTCCGGGTCGTGGTCAAACGCGCATTTCATCGGCGCAATGTTTAAAAAATCCAGAGTATCACGGTTTAGCAGCTTTAATATCCTTATGACTTCTTCGCGCAGCAGTTCAAAATTTCCCATTTTAACATTGTTTTTGTCATAGGTATACACCATGCCTTCAGGCCGGGTCTGCACAAAGATCTCATATGGCGGCGGCATTTGCTTTAAATTGCGCCCCAAAGCCTCTTTTTCGGAGTCCTGGGTAACGTCGTAAAAATTAATTCCAAGCCCGTACGCCGTTTTAAGCACATTCAAACGGTTCTCGTTGCCGAAGCCTTCGAAAATGACCCCGGGTGTGGTGCTTTTTTGCATATCCTCGTTAAATCCGCGGGATTTGCCGCTTGGCAAGTACTCATGGCCACCCATGCCAAGAACGGAGACCTCTATTCCGGTTTTACCCAGAGCCACCAGTTCCATATGCCGTATCCTTTCTCTTTCGCATATTTTACGCGCCGTACATCAGCTTTGGCGCCCACAGTATAATATCGGGGAACACGCACAGGATTGCCACCTCAATGAGGATTGCCACAAGAAACGGTATACTCTCTTTTAAAAACTCCTGCATCCTGCAGCCCAATACCCCGCAGATCGTGTACATGGCTACCCCGACAGGCGGAGTTAAAATACCGGTCGTCACTACGACAGACATGATTATTCCAAAAAAGACCGGATCAAAACCGAAGCTCTTCACCAACGGCATGAGGATAGGGGTAAGCAGCAGAATGACGACCGAACCCTCCATAAACATTCCAAACAGGATCAAAAACGCCACAATAATACCCATTACAAGAAGCGGTTCGCTTGTAAGGCCCGTTATAAGGGCGGTTATCTTCTGCGGGATCTTGTCTATCGGAATCCCATAGCCGAATATCCCCGACATGGAGATCATGAACATGATGGCGCCCACATCCACAACCGCCTCTTTAAGCGTTTCTATCAGCTTATGGATAGTAAGCTCCTTGTAAACGAAAAACCCCACGACCAGAGCGTACACACACGCGCAAGCCCCCACCTCGGACGGGGTAAACAGGCCAAATCTAATACCCACCAACAGCAGTATCGGGAAAATAAGCGCCCATATGGTGTCTTTTAACGAGTGAAAGATCTCTTTTAAGCTGGCCCTTTTTTCGCGCGCCGGCTTGAAGCCGCGCACACGCGCCGTTATAGATACCGTCGTCATCAGTATTACCATCATCAGCAAGCCGGCGGCAAGCCCGGCTGCAAACAGCCTGCCTATAGAAACCTCACCCACGGTGCCGTAAAGAATCATCCCAACCCCCGGCGGGATAGTGGAGGTAATAAGCGACGTGTATCCTATAACCGCTCCGGTGTATCCCAACGGATACCCCTGACGCTTCATTTCAGGGCCGAGTATACGCGCTTCCATTGCGGCGTCAGCGTTTGAAGAACCGGAAACGCCGCCCATAAGAGACGAAAGCACGACGCTCACCTGTGCCATGCCGCCGCGCATATGGCCGCACAGCAGCATAGAAAGCTTGATAAGTCTGTCGGTTATTCCGGAGGAATTCATCAGGCTGCCCGCAAAAACAAACAGCGGGACTGCCAGCAACGTAATATTCTGGGTTTGTGAAATAGGCAGCTGGACAATTGTCGTTATCGGGAATTCCGGATGCTGTAGAAAAAACATCGCGCCGGAGATTGCGATAGAAAACCCTACGGGCACTCCGACTGCGAGTAGTATGATAAAGGTAATGACTACCGCTATCATGTTATGCCCTCCTTATGTAATACTAATCCGCAATAAAAACCGGTCTCCTCGCAAATGAATTGCTCGGGGTTTTTATTGCTCAGGTTGCGCCTGTTTCTCGCCTTTCTGCGAAAGGCA
>QMCE01002259.1_pt1 | contig 10638 bp, 11 predicted proteins | sample 1821851 | NCBI WGS metagenome assembly QMCE01 (sample SAMN09453174, study PRJNA476694) | Termite gut metagenome, whole genome shotgun sequencing project. | isolation source: worker | host: Odontotermes sp. | place: South Africa:Pretoria | collected 2016-01-28
ATATGATAATAAGCCTTGAGGAGTTCCTATGAATATATTGCCTTCATCAAAGACCATGGATCTTACATAATTATCATAATGTTCCAGTTGTTGATTTATAATTTTAACAGGAATAAATTGAAGATTAGGGTTGCCTACATCTTTTTGGGAAGCAGGCATATAGACACCCTTATATGTAGCTATATATACTTTATCCTGGTTTAAAATCCATCTGTTTTTATCATTTTGAGGTAATCCGTTTGCTATATCATATTCAGTTATATTAACCTTAGTAAAATCATTCGTGTCTATAAAATCTACAGTTATTAATCCCGAGAATAAAGTTGACACATACATTTTGCCATCAGGATCAAATTGTATATCTCTGATATCCGAATAATTGTTTAATATATTTCCAATAATATCTAATTCCCAATTTTTTGCGTTCTTTTTATAAACCTCTGAAACAGCCTCTTCCGTAACATGATCCAGAACCTTGAATCCAAGGGTCGGGGCGACCTTGCTGAACTCTGCCCAGACCGTGCTGACCCAATCGCTTTTGAGCCATGCGTCGAATATACCTACCGCATGAGGGCCAATGCCGGATGCTTCCAGTTGCTCGCGAGTTGCGTTGAACACTGCGTCCAGCGTCTTGAAGTGCTGAGCGATTTTTGTGCAAACACCTTCGCCGGAATTCGGAATCGCAATGGCGATCAGAAATTGGGCAAGTTGGACGTGCTTCTTCGCTTGAATGGCGGCAATGATTTTCTTGGCAAGCGGTTTACCGGTACGGGGTAGAGCGAGCAGAATTTCCTAGGCCAGCTTGAACAGGTCGAGAAAGTTAGTCAAGTGGCCGGTTTCGATCAATTGGTCGATGATGTTTGGGCCGATACCATCAATGTCGAGTGCTTTTTTAGCGACGGCGTTTTGAATTTTGCGACTGATCCGTGCGGGGCATTCGGTATTCGGGCAATATAAGGTTTCGACCGTGAATCCGAACTCATCAATACCTCCTGTTTGAACAGTGACAGGCTCGCCGCAAACGGGACAAACGGTTGGTGGTTCAAACAATTCACCGCCTTTGCTCTCAACCACACAAACCAAATGCGGAATGATCTTGCCAGCCTTTTCCATTTTCACGATGTCTCCTTTGCGTATCCCGAATCGCTTGAAATTTGAGAGGTTGTGCAAAGATGCTTTGGTAACATCGGTATCGGCAATGTTGACGGTTTTTATCCATAATCGCGGGGTGAGTGCGCCACTGGAACCAACAAGCCAGTCGAATTTGTCCACTTCACTGGTAGCTTCCCATTTCTGGACTTTGTACGCGATCTCCCAATTCGGACTTGTTGAACCGAAACCGACTGCGTGACGACTGATGAAATTGTTCAATTTGACGACTGCCCCGTCTGTCTCAAATGGTAGGTCAGATATGATCGTGGAACCTTCGCCGTACAATTCATCACAACGGCGAAGAACGTCCGTGACCGTTGGGCAGACAACCCAACCGGGCGCAGTTGGAAAACCGACATCTTTGCACCATTGATAAAAACCGGCCTGCGTGGTGAACGGGGCGTTGTTGGAAGTGGCGACAATCGTGTGAGCAAAGAATCGTAATGGTCGCTTTGCACAGAGCCGTGAATCCTTCATTTTGATTGCGCCAACGGTTGCTGCGCGAGTATTGCTAATGGGTTTAGGGAGAGTTTTGTTGTAAGCCACAAGTGCTGGATTTTCCATGTAAATCTCACCAGCGATTTCAATGGTTCCTTCATGCCATTGATCGGCGGGGAGAACAAGCGGAACATCGGGAATTGTTTTCACGTTTTCAGTGATGTCTTCGCCGGTTTTGCCTGTGCCACGAGTTAAGGCTTGGGTAAAGATACCGTTTTCATAACGAAGGTAAGCGGCTACCCCATCGATTTTCAAATCAATCAAAAATTCTGGGACGGCAACTTTGGCTGCTGTTCGTTCACAGAATGCTTGACATTCCTCCCGACTGTACGTGTTTGTGATCGAGAGCCTCGGATGTCGATGTTCAACCGTAACGAAATCGCCGTTGAACGATTCGATGCCAATACGTTGTGTTGGACTGTTTGGGTTATTGAATTCGGGATACTTGTGTTCCAATGCAACGAGTTCTTGGAGCGTTGTATCAAATTCCAAGTCGGAAGCGACTGGTTCGCCGATGCGATACTGACGATTCCAGTGATTGAGCTTTTGACGAAGTTGAACAATTTGTTCTTTGATGGCTGTCATGGCAGTTGTGGCGGGTTGCGGTCAGGCATTCAACGGTCGGTGTTTAATGGCGAGTTTTGTAAGTTCGACGTTGGGCAAATCCTCTGACCAGTTGTCAAAACAATCAGCTTTCCAATAATGCCATGGCAAGTCCGTTGTTTTGGGATCAATAGATGTCTTGGGACTGGCAATATGGATGCCGTTTGTTTGCTTATCGTAACACACGCAAAATTCCATATTGGCGGTTTGCCGGGTTAGTAATTCGCAAGCAGTGCTCTTTAAGTCGGTGATGCTTTGTTGAAGCTGGGCAAGAGAACAGACGACAATTTGGTGTGAAGCCCGATCATGCAAAATATAGACATTGCGATTTTCGGCGGTTTGCATGTTCCCTTCTTTTGTCCAAAAAACACCGTGACAGAGTGTATTTTTGATCGTTTTTGAAACTATATCTTCCATGAGAATGTGTTTCAACGTAGATTCGATTTCCGGTGAAAGCGATGTTTCTAAAAAAGGTTTGTTTTTCGGTTCGGTATAATGCAAAAGTTCAGAAAACGGAACGATACAAACAGGAAAGATACCTTCTGGCCATTCCCTGCCCTTTTCGTCGTACTTCCATCTACCTATATCGTGCGTGCGTTCGATGGTGAACGCATGGCAAGTTGGATTGATCTCGATAGCGGCAAGGGTGCAAATGTCGATGCCCCGCCAACCGACAAGTTTTGCGGTAAAGTGGTACCCTGAATCGTTGTCCGTCCAACGCATCCACGTTACTTTGTCACCGAGTTTGAAAGTCATGTGATTGTGATGTGTTTGTGTCGTGAGGGGTGTCTGGTGACACCCCCTGATGTCTATTTGGACTACATACTGGCGATTATCTGATACGCCTTGTCGAGAATGGGATGTCCTTCAGATGTTTTTATAAAGTGCGACTGCTGATGGCGAGAGTTGCGAATCGGAGCGTGAGTAATGAAATCGCTCACTGCCAAAATCAACCCCCATTTTGTCCCTTTGAAGTTGGCGACATCGCACTGTTCGTAACATGCATGGAATCGTTCAATTTCGCGTTTGGCGTAATTGTTTTGGACGGCTTTGTTATTGTCAGGGAACATGGACTCGATGAAGTTCCGAAGGTCAGATGTTGACACTTTTTCCGTGGCCAGTTGATCGGCTTCTTTGACAAGGTCATCCATGTAATTTGCTGAAAGTTGAAGCGTTTGTTTCGCGTCAATGAGTTTATGAACGTCGCGATAATGCGAAACACTCCATTTTCGAGTTGCGTCACGGAGGGCGATGTTGATAGTATTGTTGCAAACAACACGGGTCGGTGTCATGCAAACGGTGACAGCACTTTTCCCGTCATGGGAATTTGTGAACAGTAGGTAAGGGATAACGATGTCGTCGAGAATGACTTTTTCGGGCAAGTTGGCAAGTAACCATATTTTCCGACCGCCTTTGACGCTCCCGGCAGTTTTATATCTGCAACCCTCGCCAACCAAGTGGTCTGTAAATTCAAATGCCTGCGAGTTTTGAACAATGTTGTAGCGGTCACTAACAACGCCAAGCGAGTCATTGTTGTCCGAACGATGATTGACAAACATGTTCGGAACTTCGCGTGTTTCGCCGTTCGTTTCATACTGGGCAGGTGATTGGATGACAGTCCAATCGAGTTTGGCCGCTTCCAGTGCTTCGGCACTGGTCATGGCATGATCGACGATGGTTCCCAAACCGTGCCACGGTTTCATGCGAACACTGACCATGTGATCGGTTTCTGTGAGATGGTGTTTTTCGAGAGTCATGGTATTCTCCTTGTGAAATGGTGTGAGACTGTGAAAAAAATATAGAATGTGCAAAAAGTCACTCTAATAATTATCCTCACTCACGTTTTTGCAAGTCACAACACCATTCAAGGAAAATCGTACAAAGCGTTTTCAAGGTCTGTCTGAATACCTCTCGCGGTTCACCGGTCATTTTGAACCTTTTATTCCCACAAGTGGCCAAGATGCGTTTGGCGTAAGATGCCTCTGCGTCAATCGTCCATACGCTATGCTTTCAAACTGCCATTCACAGACTGAACTTAACGCCAGTATTGTACAAAATGAATGCTAAAATCTGGCTCTTCAAAGCGGTCGATCTTTGTATGGTCGATAAGGAACAATTTGTACTGTTTCAAGATATTTTCTTGCATTTTGATAAGTTCCCCCATACTGAGCGAAGTACGCGTCCCTTCTTCGGTGAAGTTTTCATTTTTATAGTTGTAAAGAACTTTCCCAAAAACTTTCTTCGTCGTTTGGTCATAACCGATTGAAACGTCATTGAAATTGAGGGAGTATTTTTCAAGTCCATCGTCTTGACCGGTTGCTCTTTCAAGTGCATGGATATATCCAGACAGGTGAGATATGTCGTAACCTGCAATGACGGTTGTGTAACCTCTCATGCTCATTGGAATTTTCTTTTGTTAAAGGTATTTTCTATCCTTGAGATTGAACTGTATACCAAAAGTTTGCTTGGCTTGAAAAACGCGCATTCTATTTTTTCGAGAGCCGACATGTTGTTGTTCCGACAAGCGAGTGCAACCTGATGGACAATTCTGAAATTTGGTCTAGGTCAGCGCGTTCGGGAAGTCCACAATCGCCCTCACGAATTGCGTCAAGTTTAGCGAGACGTTCTTCGGCTTCGGAAATCACTTCATCGTAAGGAAGTTTGCCGTATCGGATATCAAGGAGCCGTTGAATCTGCTTGCCCTCAAACCGAACTTTTGGTTCGCCGGTTATCAGAATGTTTTCACCTTCATAAAGCAACCTCATGCAGTGCATCATGTTCTTTCCGTCGTAATCCAACTTCACGGACTCCTGATCTGTCCAGCGTGATTCATTGCGGTTCTTCTTCCAGTCCCAATATTGATGCCATTGCTTCAACTCACGCTCAAAAGCGTCTTTGTGGTAAATCAGTATTCCGGCAAATTTTGAGTATTCGTCCTCAATCGGAATAGATTCGCAAACAATGTCGGCAGAATCATCGCCACGAAATACGCCTTTTGCATTTTTGCCGTAAAAATACAGACGATACAAGTTTGGAGCGTGTTCTAACGGTACGGCATGATGCGCAGACAGATTCAAACACTCAAGTTTGAGTGGTCGGAATGGCATCTGCTTGCCATGAAACATGATGCCCGACGCAACGTAGCATTTATCTTGACAGGGAATGGATTCTATCCCCACACCCCTATCTACGTGTTCTGCACACAATTCCGTATGCAAGGGAATGACCCAACAGAAATCTTCCTTGACCGGCTTCTTTTCCGGCATCGGATTGTGAACGAGTTTGTTTTGTACTCTGGCTTTCTTGATCTGCGCGACGGCATATCCGCCGTAGGTGAACAAAACACGTTTACTGATAAACAAATGTCGGTTGGCAATCACTTCCTGCCACGCCGGGGTTATTTTCAGGACACAATCCGGCGGCATGAACAATAACTCAAGCACGTTTGGGTTCGCATCTGAGGCGAGTTTCAAGAACCGCATCAAAGTAAAATACGTCGTGTCGTTCGTTTCGTCAGAAACCTGTTCAGGTGGCGCGTTGACGGAAAGATACTGTGATACGGGAAGCATGAACACACCACGAAGGTCACGGTCCGATTGCGGCGTGTTTGTTCCGTAAGCGTAACTGCCTGCCAAGCATTGAAAAATCAGTTTTTGTTCTGCTTCGTGTAGTTGCATGAATGTTCTTCGATGAGTGGGTTTCCGCTTTCAATCTTTTTTTTCGGCGGCGATGCGGGCAAGCAGAAGGCTGATCACATGATATTGAAAGTAGGAATCCGATTGCGGTATCTGGTACAGCGACAATATAAAAGCCTGAAGTGCAGTTTGCGAGTTGCGTGTTTCAATCGCATTAGATGGCAGGAAACGATATGCCCGTTCCATGATTTCGAGTGCTAACGGATCGAATTCCGAGAACCATTTGCTGATATGCCAGTCAGTGGCAGGCATATCGTCAAGATGAGCTGCCTCATAAAAGAACCTGCAAGCCTGCAAGTGCTGGCGCACTGCTTGCCGTTTCTTAGCTGACCTGCGTCGCCGAACCATTTTTATTCGACGGCATAGACTGCAACGATATTTCCAAGTTCGGATTTTGTCGCTGAATTTCATGGTTGTTTCAAATGTTGATTTCTTCGTCAAAGCCTGTTTCGTAGATTGCAAGGGATGGTGCGGCTCCGTCTCCCTCGTGACAATATGTCCAAAAGTCCTCGTTGTCTTCTGTCAATCCTAGAGAGACAAGAGAATGGTCAGTGAGGTTCTCAACGATTTCCTTGCATTTATTGAATGCATCGGCCCTTGTCAGGCAAGGACTGATCGTAAGACACGCTTCGTCTTTATTCACCACAATAAAGACTGACTGGGACATGAGACGGCGGTTTGCTTCCGCAAGCTGAATTGAGAGGTGTTTGTAGATTTCCTCTGGGATGCAGATGGAAGGTTTGCCGGTTTCGTTGATCTGTATACAACCTCGTTTGAAACCAAGTGAAGTGAATGCTTCATTGATGTAATCTTCGGCGGTAATGCTGTCGAGTGGGCTTGATAAAGAAGTCATGTTTTGTGATTGAGTTGGTAAATGAGTGATGAGGTGTCTGGAGATACCTCTGGTGTCTACTTGGATGGACTATGCGGCACACAATTCGCAAATTGGACGAGCCGCTTCTTGGGCCAGTTCGGACACGGCTTCGATTTCAGCATTAAGCCTCGTTTCAAGGAATTCAATCAAAATTTCTGTTTTATCGTATTCGCCTTCTTTTCGACCAGCAAGTTCTTGACGATAGTGTTTTGCGGAATCGACGGCAATGCTCAGGGCCATCCGCGTCTTTTCAGTCGGGTTGAATACGCCGTTATCAGTTTTGCCATCTTCAAGAAGATTGCTATAATTTCCGCTTGCGGCAATGAATTCCTGCATAAAAATTTGCTTCGCATTGCCGAGTGTGGTCAAGGCGGCATTCAAGATACTGAGGTGTTCGGATTGTGTTTTCATGGTATTTTATGGTGAAAAGTGAAATAGTTGCCTCTGCTATTCAAACGACTGATGTTGATGCTAGGAAGAGGTTGGAGCGGTGAGCATCGGAACAATACTATCTGCCGAAATGAGCAGGTCAGGCCGTTCGCAGACGTTGCGATACGATTCTTCGCCTTCAAAGGAATCAATGACTCGTTTTTCTTCTTGGGTGAGATCGTCGTATTGCTTCTTGCCATAGCATGGCGGTAGCCATGCTTTTCCTCGACACGCAAAGATATTGAGTTTTTGGACCAGCTCAGGATCGTGAAACTTGATGTGCGTTGTCCCTTTTTTATAGAAAGTACACTCGATGTGACGGAGGCGAATCTTGGATGTCTGGTTTAGACGTTGTGCAAAAGATAATAAGTCGCTTGTTGACCATTGTTCGTCACGTTTTGTGCCATCCAAGTAATCCAAGCATAACTCAATGTCAACCAGTTCGTGTAGATTTCGGAATCGAATGCTTCTGTCCCAACTGCAATTTTCAATGTTGTGAAGTGGTAAAATGACTTTCTGACCAACGGCGTGGCATTCCTTAAAATTGGTCGTCCAACCATCAAAATAATGGGTATTGATTTTGCATTCTGGATACCAAGCGTGTTGTTCGGCCATTTTATCGAACAATGCCATGATCGTTGCTTCAACCCCTGATACGGCTTTTTGCTTGATTTCAAGTTGTAAGGTGGTGATATTATCTTCACTGAAATCGTAGTCTTCCATTTTCCGAACAGAATTATGCAAATCCGAGCGGAGGTTGGATGTGAGTTGTGCGGTAAAATCGGGATTGTCGAATAGTGCCTCCCAGTATTTTGAACGGATGATTTTGATGTATGCGTTTCGAGACATCGGCATCTTGATGATCGGATCAGATTGCCGTAACTCGCCGTTTTCATTGGGGCGTTCGATTCGAGGTAGCATGTGTGGTTTCAGTTCGTCCCATACGTCGAACATTCGCATACCGGCCATGACTTCAAACTTGAATCGGGCGACAATCTGCTTGATGAAGTCGTGGAAAACCAGGTCGGTGCGAGGGACGTTGTGTTCGTACCGTTCTTGAGATTCAAGGAAATCCTTTTCCAATCCGTCTAGCACGATAGATGGCCGATTCGATGTGATTGGTCGGGTGACACGGACAATCGCAATTGTGACATCGGCTTCTCGCTGGACACCTTTGCCTTGAAATGCTTTTTCTATACGGCAAGCGGTGTCGGCATTCCACGCTTCCAGTTTCGTCAGCAACGCTTTACGGAGATTTGAATACGGGTTGTCAATCGTTTCGGCGTTCAAGACACAGATGCAAGTGCCGCCGGGTTTCAGCAAGTCGAGTGCTTTCATCAAGTGCGCGTCACCGTTAGAAAAAGGCGGATTCATAAAGATCAGATCGTATCGCTTAAATGTATCGAATCGGAGAAAATCAAACCCGACAACGCGGTATCCTTTGCCTTTCAGTATTAAACGAAGTTCAGAATCAATTTCGAGCAGATCGAAGTCCATGCCGTCTTCGACTTGCCAACGGCGATGTTTTTTATAAAATTTTGCCTTGATGAAATCGGCAAGGTCGCCTTTGCCTGCACTCGGCTCAAGAATAGAAGCATCAGAAGCTATGGTAATGTTTGATAGCATTTCCATGGCCACACGCCACGGTGTTGGGAAAAATTCTTCGTTGAACATGCTGGAATCCAAACCATAAAAGAATCGCATCGAATAACCAATGAAGCGGTCTGCTTGGCATCAAGGAGATGTTTTGACGATATTTATAGACTGTCACTGGGCATTGTTTGCACAAATATCGTCAAACCAATGGTCGTTCATTCGCAACTTGAACATGGCCAGTTTGCCTACGTCAAGTCCGTCGAGAGGGAATGCGAGAAAAGTCAAACGTACTTTGTAGCGTTTTGTCCCCACAAGACCAAAAACATCGTTCATTTGTTTTCCTGTGAAGGTCATAAATTCTTTGGGAGTGCCGATCTTGTTTTCCTTTAGGAGTTCGGTAAGACCGTTGACCCATTCTTTCAGGTCGCCGCCTGCGCCGGTGACCGTGTACGCAGAAGTATCAGCGAGTTTGTCCAATTCAATATTGTTCAGTTTTTTGATTGTCATTGCGATATGTCCTTGTGATTGTAGGGGTGTAAAAAAGAGAAGGATTGCGAACCGCCTGCTAGACTTACCTGCTCGCCCGGCGGTTGTCCTCCCGATGTTTTTCGAGAATAGCTAACGTTTCTGCTAGTCAGTTGCGTTTTCTGACCTGAAAATGAAACGTGGCGTGCAAGGAAATGCCTGAACGAGGCTGATTTTTGCCGCTTTGAGGCCAAGAAAAAGTCGGGCGGAACAACAACCCGACCGAGAAGTAGACACGCCAAAAAATACAGAAACTATTGAATGAGTTCGGCGAGAATTGTTCTTGCTGCTTCGACGGATTCAGGCGGGAAGAAGGTCATGTCGATATTTTGGCGCGATGTGTCTTTGCCGTGTTTTAATAGAGCGACTGTGGCCGACTGTTGTTTGAACCGGGCGGTCAGTCTTTGAGTTGTCTTGTCATCAAAGTCGCCGATTATGACATATCGTGGTACGCAGAGTTTGCATTCCTGCCTCAAAAGCATCGGATGCGACTGCTGTGCAGTATCCGTGACCGGTGCTTCCCGCCTTGTTGAAATTATCGAGAACTAATTGATTGTCTGAAATGACCAAGACGTTAATCATGGTTTTTTGGAGAAAATCCAAAGGCAATTCGTTCTTTGCAAGGAATGCCCGCAATTCGTCTGCCGTAACTCGACGATCAAGTGAGTTCGGGATGCGGTAGCCTTTGAGTTGGCCTGTGTCAATCCACTTAGCAACTGTTCGCGGTGCAACCTTGCATAATTTGGCAATCTTGCCCGTGGTGAAAACTCCATCCATGATGTGATCCCTCATAAGATATTGAAACTTTTGTCAAGGCTAAACGTGTGCCTGACAGTTCAAATGTTGTAGGTTTCTACGGAGTGATCTCAATGAAAAATGGACGAGCGGACTGTCAATGACTCCATTCGTCCATAGGGTGTCAACAGACACCTTGTTGCTACTTTTGCACTCAATCTTTGTCTTTCAAAAGATATGAATTTGAAATCACTTTGAACGAAACCATCGGATTTTGGAGCGACTTGAATACAAGGCCCTCACGCGGCTTGCCTCTACACCGACACCCCAAATCGATTTACTTAATCGCATAAGGAACAACCTTCGTGCCATCGACAGCCATTCTTTCCAAACTTTGGAGTTTCTTTTTAACGGTTACAATTGCTTTCTCTGCTTTTTGGCGAACGTATTCTTGAGCTTCAGATTCCTTCAAAAAGAACTCATTGCCATAATAATGGTCGTCCCAACTCCAACCGGCTTTGCTTTTTACCG
>QMCE01005504.1_pt1 | contig 10638 bp, 6 predicted proteins | sample 1821851 | NCBI WGS metagenome assembly QMCE01 (sample SAMN09453174, study PRJNA476694) | Termite gut metagenome, whole genome shotgun sequencing project. | isolation source: worker | host: Odontotermes sp. | place: South Africa:Pretoria | collected 2016-01-28
AGGTAATAGAGTTTCAGCGCGTCGGTGGCCAGTTCGGCGTAATCGTCCTTCACCCGCTCCCATTCGTTGTAATTATCGAGCGAATAGGTTCGCTGATCGAGCAATTCCGGCGTGCGGCGGCGGTTGAACCAGGTGTATTGGTTGATCAGCCGGGCCGCTTCGGGGCCGTATTTCTCGCCGAACTGCTGCACGGCGAAATCGACGGTGTGCTGATAAATGTTGCCCGGGTTGAATTGCGCCGGGTTCCAGGCCATGTCGAGGAAGAAGTCGATCGGGTATTCCATCGGCTTCAAATCGCCGACGTTGACCACCCACAGTTTCGTGACGCCGTATTCGTAGCAAAGGTTCATCTGCTCCCAAATGCGGGCCGCCTGCGAGACGTTGAGCCACTTGTAGTTGCGCGGCCCGCCGACGTAGTCGAAGTGGTAGTACATCCCATATCCTCCCGAGCGCGGCTTGGCATCCAGTTCGGGCAGTTTGCGGACATTGCCCCAGTTGTCGTCGCAGAGTAGCAGCGTCACGTCGTCCGGCACGCGCATCCCCTGATCGTAGTAATCCTGCACCTCCTTATACAGGGCCCAGAGTTGCGGGGTTTCGGCGGCGGGTTTTCCGGTCACCTGTTCGATCGTTTTGCGCTGGTTTTTGATGATCTTTTCCAGCAGGGCGATGTTGGTGTCGCGGCTCATCGCCATGTCTCCGTCGCCGCGCATGCCCAGGTTCACGAAGTCGCCGGTGTGTTTCATCCGTTCGACCCCTTCGCGCCAGAACGCGTCGAGCACTTTCTGGTTTTTCTCGTAGTCCCAAGGGCCGGTGCCGTAGCGCGTCCACTCTTTTTGCGAGCGGTTCATCGGCTCGTGGTGGGTGAGGCCGATGACGATGCCCGCCTGGTCGGCCAGTACGCTGTTCAGCGGGTCGTCGTCGTAGAAGGCCGCGTCCCACATCGCCGGCCACAGGAAATTGGCTTTCAGGCGGAGCAGCAGTTCGAAGACGCGGGAATAGAACTTGCTGTTGTAGCCACCGTAATTCTCGTTCACCCAGCCGGTCAGCGCCGGAGCCTCGTCGTTGAAGAAGAGGCCGCGGTATTCGACCACCGGTTCGCCGTCGGTGTATTCGCCGCGCAGCACGCCGACGGTGTTGCGCTTAACGGTCGGCACGTCGGCCCACCAGTACCAGGGCGAGACGCCGATCTGCTCCGAGAACTCGTAGACGCCGTAGCTCGCTCCGCGCTTATCGCTCCCGGCGATCACGAGGGCCTCGCCCACGCCCGGGAAGGGGGACGGGACGGTCTTGATGATGAATTTTTCGCGTTTGCCTTCGAGTTCGGCCTTGTCGAGTTTACCGCCAGCGATCAGGCGGTCGAGCAACGGGCTGTTGCCCAACACGCCGACGACGATGATCGCCGGGCCCGTCGGCCGTCCTTCGGTGATCACCGCGGGTTCAACGCCCGTAACGCGCTCGAAGTCCGCGGCGAGGTTGAATACCGCCGTCTTGATGCCCGGTTCGGCAAATTTGTCGACGTAAATGGGGGCGACCGTGCCGTTTTGGGCGATGGTCAGGCTGCCGGCCGCGGCGTCGAAGGTGACGAACGGTACGTTCTGCTGTGCCGCGGCCCCTAAAATTGTCCCCCAAATGAGGATTAATCCTGCAATCAGATGTTTCATAGCGTAATATGGGTTAGTGGTTTGGAAGTGCAAGGTAACAAATGTTGTCGTATTACCTCAGGTAGCGTGCCGCAAAGAGGGCGAACGCCGGGTAATTCTGCATGGCGGAGTGCCCTCCGTTGTGGCGGCGGTAGCCGATGTCGCCCACCAGGTAATCCTTGTCCACGCGCGGGAAAGGGACCCGCTGGCCGTTATACTCGATGAAATCGGCCATTTGTACCCCCTTTTTGCCCAACAGTTCGTAGACCGGGCTGGCAGCCGCAGCCGTCAGAAATTGCCCGTAGGGATCGGCCCAGGCGTCGCCCGGCACCTCGCTGCCCGAACCGATCAGGATCGGCCGCGGGGCGCAGAGGGCCACTAGCGATTCGGCGTCGACCTTCAGATCGAGCACCTTGCGGGGCAGGTAGCCATCCGTGCTGGAGGGGTGTACACCGACGTATTTCATAAAATTACCGGCCATCCAATGGTATTCGCTCTCGCCGGCGCTGTCCTCGAGGTCTTGTCCCCAGTGGCGGCGGGCAGGCGCCACGCCCAACGAGCCCGACGAACTGGGGAAGGCGATCGCCAGCCGCGGCTCCCACGCCATGGCCACGAGGGTCGCCTTTCCGTAGCGGGAGTGGCCCGTCAGGCCGATGCGTGCGGGATCGATCCCGGCGTTGTGGCTCTCAAAATAGTCGATGAGGCGGCTCACCCCCCACGACCAGGCGACCAGCGCCCCCCAGTCGTTCGGTTTGCGCCAGTTGCCCTTGTTGACCAGACCGATCAGGTAACTGGTCAGCGCGGCGCCGTTGTCTGGCTGTAAAAGGTTGAGGTTGAATCCCATCACGCCGAAGCCTAACGGAGCCATCGCCTCCCACAGCGATTGATCGACCCGGCCGCCGAAGCCGATGATGAGCGGGATTTTCGCGCCCGCCGAAACATTTTCGGTCGGCACCCGCACCGTTCCGGCGATCACCGGGGCGTTGCGCACGGCCGGATAGGACGACACGTCGATCGTCCCCAACAGGTCGTATTGGCGGAAGGCGATGCCGCCGGCCACGCCGATCGTATCACGGCTCACCGTCCAGGTAATCTTCAGGTTTTTGGCCCCTTCGGGAATCGCACCGTAGAGTTCCTGTTCGAGTTCGGCGAATAGCTGCGCCCGGCGGGCGGGCCAGTCGGCGGCCGTAAGTCCCTCCAAATTATGCAGTTCGAGAGGCTTGTAAAATTCGGTGCCGACAAAGTAGCTCCCGCCCGGCTCCCACGCCTGGATGTAATTGTTCCACAGGCCGGCCGGCGACTGGATGATCGTCGTTCCGCCTCCGGGAAGCCCGGGGATCGAACTTTGGCCGGTGAGCCACGTCCAGTTGGCTTCGGGACGTTCCGAATTTTGCGGCCCGAGGGTCATCTCCAACCCCATCGACCGGTATTTCGGCAGAAGAAACGCGTGATAGGACTCCGCCCGGCCCGGTACCGCAGGAAATTCGATGCCCAACTGCCAGCGCATCTGCGCCGCGTCCATCGCGCGCGTCACATCGGCCGGCGGAAAGGCGGGGAAAGGGGCCTGCTGTTGGCCGATCAACCCGGAATTCACACAAAAAAACGAGAAAATCAAACAAAAACAGACCCTTTTCATCCTTCTGATTTTTAGCTGTTTACACTCCGCTGAACGAACTAAAACCGCCGTCGATGGGCAGCACGACCCCCGTGATGAAGCTCGCCGCCTCGCTGCACAGGAACTGGACGGCGCCGTTCAACTCGGTGATGTCGCCGAAGCGTCCCATCGGGGTTTTGGCCAGCACTTTTTTGCTGCGTTCGGTGAGGCTGCCGTCGGGGTTGATCAGCACGGCGCGGTTCTGGTCGCCGATAAAGAATCCCGGCGCGATGGCGTTCACGCGCACTTTGTCGCCGAATTTCATCGCCATCTCCATCGCCATCCACTGGGTGAAGTTGCTGACAGCGGTCTTGGCGGCCGAATAGCCGGCCACGCGCGTAATGGCCGAATAGGCGGTCATCGACGAGACGTTGATGATCGAGCCGCTCTTTTGCTGCGCCATCACCTTGCCGAAGACCAACGAGGGGTAGACGGTACCGTTCAGGTTGAGGTTCAACACCTTGTCCCAATCCTCGACCTTCATGTCGAAGATGGTCTGGGCCTCGGTCAGCGTGGCGCCTGGCATGTTGCCGCCGGCGATGTTGCAGAGGATGTCGATCCGGCCCCATTTGGCGACGATCTGATCGGCCACATTTTGCAAACTGTCCATATCGAGGGCGTTGCCGACGATCCCGATCGCCTCGCCGCCCAGATCGGTCAACTCCTTGACGCGCACATTGAGTTGTTCCTGGCGGATGTCGAGAGCGACGACCTTCGCGCCCTGTTGGATAAAGCTTTTGGCGATGCTTCCGCCCAATACGCCGCCGGCGCCGGTGACAACGGCCACTTTGCCAGCTATGCTAAACATTTCGTTCATCTTTTTATGTTTTTAAGTGGTTTTTAATTTTCTCTACTTTCTTTTATCCTAAAAGAAAGTAGCAAAGGTTTTTTGCGGCGCTTTTCGCGCCGAGGCTTCATACTTTCTTTTGCTTGATCAAAAGAAAGTATGCAAAGAAAAATCAAGAATATGTTGCCTCACAATAGCTCCTCCCTTTTAGTCGCCTGCGGCGCCTAACGGTCGTCAAACACCGATTGTTCGACAACATTTTCGGCTTCGCGCTCGGAGAAATTCTGTCCGCAGTCGCCAAGCCGACAGTGGGGTGGAGTGATGGCCTTGAGGGCGTTTTTGGCGCGGATCAGAGCGGCGAGCCAACTCGCCGTCCCGCGTCCAAAAGCGTCATCAAGCCATTACGAAACCCCGTCGGCAACTTTTCTTTGCTACTTTCTTTTAGGATAAAAGAAAGTAGAAGAAAAAAGATCAAGAAAAAAAAAAGAAAATCAGGGACTTGCGGGGCCCGGGCCCCGCATGAAAAAGCGCTCGCAGTCCAGCGCTGCCATGCAGCCCGAGCCGGCGGCAACGACCGCCTGCCGGTAGGCCGGATCCTGCACGTCGCCGGCGGCAAATACCCCCGGGATGCTCGTGGCGGTCGTGCCGGGCCATGTCTTGATGTAACCCTCCTCCGTCAGCTCCAACTGCCCGGCAAAGGGGCCCGTGTTCGGGTGGTGGCCGATGGCCAGAAAAAAACCGTCGATGGCGATCGTCCGCTCCGTACCGTCGACGCCCGCCAGCCGCGCACCCGTCACCCCGTTCTCGTCGCCCAGCACCTCCTCGGTGTTGTGCTCGAAGAGGATCTCGATGTTCTCCGCCGCCCGCACGCGCTCCTGCAGCACATGGCTGGCGCGCAGGTAATTCTTGCGCACGATCATGTACACCTTTTCGGCCAGCGAGGCGAGATAGAGCGCGTCCTCGCATGCCGTGTCGCCGCCGCCGACCACCGCCACCCGCTTTTTGCGGTAGAAAAATCCGTCGCACGTGGCGCAGCCCGACACCCCCATACCCCGGAATTTCGCCTCCGAGGGCAGCCCCAGATAGCGCGCCGAGGCCCCCGTGGCGATGATCACCGCCTCGGCCTGTACCTGCGTTTTGCTGTCGATGGTGAGCGTGAAGGGGTGCCCGTCCGTCAGGTCGGCGGCCGTAATCGTACCGTGGCGGATATCCGCGCCGAAGCGCGCGGCCTGCTCCGAGAGGCTGGCCATCAACACGTTAGGGTCGATCCCCGCAGGAAAACCGGGAAAATTCTCGACCTCGGTCGTGGTGGTGAGCTGCCCGCCGGGGACGACACCCATGTACAGGACGGGCGACAGGTTCGCCCGACCCGCGTAGATCGCCGCCGTATACCCGGCCGGCCCGGAACCCACAATCAGGCACTTTATTTTTTCCATTATTTTTAGTATTTTTATCTGCTTTCTTTTTCTTGTTACTTTTTCTTCCGAATGCGTTACTTTCTTTTTCTTGTTACTTTTTGCTTGATCAAAAAGTAACCAAAAAATCAAGAAATTTATCCTCACACGCAACTCCTCCCTTTTAGCCGCCTGCGGCGTCTAACGGTCGTCAAACACCGATTGTTCGGCAAAATTTTCGCTCCGCGCTTTTTGTCATTCAAGTCATTTCAATCACACAGGTCATAGTTCAGACAAAGGTAAAAATTTCGGCCGGGTTTTTGCCGGGAATGTTTCGGGTTTACAACAAAATTGACTATCCTTGTCCTTTAACCGCTAAAAATCAAACTTATGGCAAACGGAAAATTCTGGGCCGATTTCAAGGCCTTCGCCGTCAAAGGCAACATGATCGATCTGGCGGTCGGTGTGATCATCGGGGGTGCGTTCGGCAAAATCGTCACCTCGCTGGTCAACGACATACTGATGCCGCCGCTGGGGATGCTCATCGGAGGGATCGATTTCAAGGAACTGAAGGTCACCCTCCCTGCCCCGATCGGCACCGAACCGGCCGCCGACGCCGCCGCGGCGACGATCAACTACGGGATGTTTATCCAGAACGTGCTCGATTTTCTGATCGTGGCGCTGTGTATCTTCCTGATCGTGAGGCTCATCGGAAGGATGAAACGCAAACAGGCCGAAGCCCCCGCCGCAAAACCGGACGAGGTTGTATTACTCGAAGAAATCCGCGACCTTTTGAAAAATCGTCCCTAAAAGCCCCGATCTGTGGCGCGGAGCCGCCGACAATGGGGTGGAGTGATGGTTTTGGCCGATTTTGGCCGAGAAAAAAGGGCGAAACTGGTAACCGACGCCAAGCCGAGCGCCATCGAGCTTGCTCGAATGGCCGAGGCGCGAAGGAGGAAGGCGAAGCCAATTTCGCCCTTTCTCGTGCCAAAAACGAAGCCAAAAGCATTACGCAACCCCGTCGGCACTTTTCTTTGGTTACTTTCTTTGGGGTCCAAAGAAAGTAACAAAAAAAATTTTGTTTTTTAAAAAAAGCAAATTACATTTGCACCCTCAACCGGCCCATTCGTCTATCGGTTAGGACGCAAGATTTTCATTCTTGAAAGAGGAGTTCGATTCTCCTATGGGCTACAAAAAATTTTTAATGGTTAGCCATTATTCGGCCACGCCGTTCATGACGACGTTGATCACGTTGCCGCCGTTCGACAGCCGGCGGGCGAAGTCGCGGATCTGCTCCGGGGTCATGTTGCGGACGATGTCGCCATAGCCCGTCACCAGATCGCGGCCGTGGCGATACTTATTGATCAGGCCGTTCATCCAGAAGATGTTTTCCTGCCGGTTCTGGAGGTCGGCCTTGAGCATGTACTCGCGTACCTTCTGGAACTCGACCTCGGTCGGGCCGTCGGCCGCCAGTTTCATGGCCTCTTCGACGATGATTTCGCCCAGGCGTTTGTACAGTTCGGCGTTCGTGTCGACGCGCGCCAGCACCAGCGCCTGATGGCTCGCAACGGTCAGTTGGGCCTGAACCTGCGGGCTGTAGGTGTCTCCCTCGTCCTCGCGCAGGCGTTCGGTGTAGCGGCTGCGGAGCACCTGCCCCATGGCATCCATCAGGATCGTGTTTTCGAGCGTCGGCTCGACGATGTCCGCCAGCACGTAGCTCATCGTCACCTTCGGCAGCTCGACCACCCGTTCGAAATGGTTGACCACATTGCGCTTCACCGTCCGCAGCGGTACACCCGCTTTCTCGTCGGCGCGGGTGGCGGGCAGCGAGGCGATGTATTGTTCCACCAACGGCCTGAGCACCTCGGGATCGATGTTGCCCACGAAGATAAAGGTGTAGTTCGCCGCGTCGGCCACCCGGGCGCGGAAGAGCTCGAGCGCGGCGGCGTAATCGACGCCTTCGATCTGCTCGACCGTCGGCTGTCCGGCACGCGGGTGGTGGTCGTAGATCGTCTTGGAGAGCGAGTCGGCGTAGACAAAGGCGGGGTTGGAGGTCATGTTGCGCAGTTGGGCGGCCATGCGATTGCGCCACGAGGCGAAGGCCACCTCGTCGCGGCGCACGGCGGTGAATTGGAGATAGACCAACTGAAGCATCGTCTCCAGATCGCGCGGCGAGCCGTTGGCGTAGATCGTCTCGCTCAGCTCGCCGATCCCCGGGCGCACGCTTGCGTTCTTGCCCGCGAGCACCTTCGGCAGGTCGGTGGCGCTGAAATTGCCCAGACCGCCCAGCGCGGCGAGCTCGTTCAGGAATCCCACCTCGTTGTCGTGCTCGGGCCCGATGAGCGACCATCCGCCGGGGCTGACGGCCTGCATCCGGATCTCGTCGTCTTTGTACGCGGTCGGCTTGACGATCACCTGCGCGCCGTTGGAGAGCGTCCAGACGTCGGCCTCGAAAATATCGTCGCGGCTCGTGCCCACGACCGTGCCGGGGGCCGGCAACACCGGCACCAACGGCTCGTCGGAGAGCTCCTCGACATAGGGCTCGGGGTCGCTCGCCGCCACCTGGGCGACCATGGCGGTCAGTTCGTCGGCCGTCGGCACCACGACGCCCTCCTTCTCGGGGGCCTGCAGCCAGAGGAGGATATTCTTGTCGCTGACCAGTTGCTGAAAGTATCGGTTGATCGCCTCGACGGGGATCATCGGCACGAGCTGGTTGTAGAGCGCGTACTCGGCCTCGATGCCCGGGATCGGCTCGCCCTCGGTGAAGGCGCGGACGTATTCGTTGGCGTAGGTGCGGCTGCGCTGTTTGTCGCGCTCGTTGTAGGCCGTTTCGACATTTTGCAGGAAGTCGGCCTTCGCCCGCTCGTACTCCGAGGGGGTGAATCCGTGCCGGTCGGCGCGGCGGATCTCGGTCAACAGTGCCCGGAAGCCCTTCTCGATCCCCGTTTCGTCGGTCACCGCGACGCCCGTCAGCGCGTCCTTGGTGACGGTGACCCCCAGGATCGGCTGGTCGTAGACCGCCGCGCCGAGGAAGGGCGGCTCGGGCTGTTGGGTGAGCTCTTCGAGGCGGCTGTCCATCATGGCACCCATCACGCTGCTCATGTAGCTATGGATGAAGTATGCCGGCGTGTTGCGCAGCTCGGCCGGCACGGGGTCGTGCTTGTACATGATCATCGCCTGCACGTTGGTCAACTCTTTGTCGCGGGCGATGGCCACCAGCGGGGCGTCGTTGTCCGGTACGGTGTAATAGATGCGCTCGGCCGCGTTTTCAGGCAGCTCGATGGCGCCGAACATCGCCCGGATCTTCGCCTCGACGGCGTCCACGTCGATGTCGCCGATCACGATGATCCCCTGCAAATCGGGGCGATACCATTTTTTATAATAATCCCGGATCTCCTGATGGGAGAAGTTGTCGACCACCTCCATCGTGCCGATCGGCATGCGGTTGGCGTAACGGCTGCCTTCGAAGAGGATGGGCAACACCTGGTCGTAGATGCGCCGCTGGGCGCCCTGACCGGTGCGCCACTCCTCGTGGATCACACCCCGTTCGGCGTCGATCTCGTCGCCCTCCAGCGCGATGCCGCACGACCAGTCGTAAAGCACCAACAGCGCCGAGTCGATGATCCCGGGGCGCGTGGTGGGGATGTTCATCAGCGTGTAGACCGTCTCGTCGAAGCTGGTGTAAGCGTTGACGTTCGTGCCGAAGCGTGCGCCGACCGATTCGAGGTACTGCAACAGGTTCTTACCGGGGAAATTCGTCGTACCGTTGAAGGCCATGTGCTCCAGAAAGTGGGCCAGACCGCGCTGGTTCTCCTCCTCCTGCATCGAACCCACCCTTTGGGCGATGTAGAACTCGGCCTGATCCTTCGGCAGTTCGTTGTGGCGGATGTAATAGGTGAGCCCGTTGTCGAGCTTGCCGGTGCGCACGGCCGGGTCGGGGGTCAGCGCTTCCATCTGGGCGCTTGCGCCCAATGACAGTGCTGACAGCGCCGTCATCAGAATCCATTTTATTCTTCTCATACTTTTTTGATTGAAGGTATTTTTTTTCGTTATGTTACTTTTTTCCTTGAATTTTCTTTGTTACTTTTTGCGAAGTTGACCTTCGGTCTTCCTCCTTCGCGCCTCAGCCATCAGCGAGCAAGCTCGCATGGCATTCGGCTTGGCGTCGGTTGATCAAAAAGTAACCAAAAAATCAAGATTTTTCCTCAGTCACCCCAACGCCCTCGCTTCGCTCGGTTAAACAAGGGGTTCCTTCGGAAAAATCGGCTTCGCGCTCGGCCGTGGGCAGCGGCGCTGCCTTAAACCGAGGCAATGCAGGTCTGATAGTTGTCGGGATCCCAGTCGCCGCGGGCGCGCAACACCTGCTCCACCACGTCGCGAACGCAGCCCTCACCCCCGGCGTAGGCCGAGACATAGCGCGAGACGGCCTTCACGTCGATTGCCGCGTCCGCCGGGCAGACAGGCATCCCCACCCGGCGCATGGGCGGAATATCGGGCACGTCGTCGCCCATAAAGAGCACCTGGTCGGCCTCCAGGCCGTGTTTGGCCATGAACCGCTCCAACCGGTCGAGCTTTTCGAAACAATCCAAATAAACATCCGTCACCCCCAGCATCTCGAAACGCAGCTCCAGCGCGCGACCCTTTCCGCCTGAGATGATGCACACCGGATAGCCCTTTTTGACCAGCTGGCGGATGACGAAACCGTCCTTGGAGTTGTAGCTGCGTACGAATTCGCCGTCGGGCAGGATCGCCAGCCGGTTGTCGGTGAAGACGCCGTCGACGTCGAACACGAAGCCGCGCACGCGGGCGATGTCTTCCTTAAAATTTCCCATTTCGTTGATTGTCAATGATATATCGTGTCATCACATCGTAAATCTCTTTCAGCTCCGGGCGGTTTTCGAGCAGCGCGCGGTGGGCTTCGATCGTCGGCCAATCGCCGCGTGCCGCAGGGCCGGTCTGCACGAGCCGGGGCGAATCGGCGGCGAGCATTTTCTGCGTCGTCTCCTCGATCAGCGGTTTTAACAGACTGAAATCCAATCCGTTATCCTTCATCCACTCCTCCCCGGCCGCGTAGAGGGCATTCACAAAGTTACACACAAAAACGGCTCCGAGGTGCACCTTGCGCCGCATCGCCGCGTCGCTGCGCACCACGCGCCCCGAGAT
>QMCE01002262.1_pt1 | contig 10628 bp, 15 predicted proteins | sample 1821851 | NCBI WGS metagenome assembly QMCE01 (sample SAMN09453174, study PRJNA476694) | Termite gut metagenome, whole genome shotgun sequencing project. | isolation source: worker | host: Odontotermes sp. | place: South Africa:Pretoria | collected 2016-01-28
AAATTAATGGATAAAAAGTTCTTAAAAGTTTGTTTATTAATTAGATAGTTTGTATTTTTATGCTTGAATTGGATTTTAATTAATATATTGGCATGATAACGACTAAAATTACAATCAAACCGCATTTGAAAGAATACGTAATTGGCAAATTTGCTGGGTGTATTGACGGACCGGTACGTTTTGATGATAAAACAGATATCTATTATACTATTTGGGATCTCACGGAGAAGCGACCAGTTAACTGTCTCCCGGATAAAGGAAATCTCGAAATAGTATTACCTGTTAGGCGTGAAGGAAAACCTCCGGAAACATATAATTACCTGGGCATTCGTTCACATAGGATTATAGAGCGTAAAATAGAAAATATTTTTTTTGCTGAACTTCATGATATGTTGACTGAAGAAAAGCATAGATATGGAATCACATATATAGAGGCTATATATAGTTTTACCAAAAAATATAATATTTCTTCTATATCCGAAGATGGTCTCAAAAAGGATTACTACAGATGGAAAGATATTCTATACAGACGTAAAAAAAGGGGATATGTACGCAAAAATATTTTAATGACATAGTGTACTGATTTGTCCTTTTTTTAACGTAAAACCTCCGAAATATATCCCTAAAATGTCCGTAGATGTATTTAGTGTATTGATAATTAGATATATATAAATTTATTTATGAGCAAAATTATATGTAATTCCGTTGATTATGTTTTTTCGGAAGGAATAATGGTTATTACTCCGGAAAGTGTAACACTAAAACCCGGATATTCATGGAAGAACCTACCAGTAAAAGAGAAATCTACTTATTCATCTGCCATTAACCAAGCAGATGCCGGACCAATCCGGGAAGAATCTGTCACAGCTGTTACGAAATTCGATGCAGATCCCTTCCTGAAAAAGCATACGGCATTCGGAATAGTTCTCCGGATGAAAACAGATGACAAAACATTTTATGTAGGATCTGATTGTTATCCATGTTTAACTGAAGTTTCCGGCAATCGCATAAACGATACATATACATTTAATGCCACGTCAACCATATGAAATGTAAAACTTCCGACTGGGGATGCCCATATCATGCCTGTATGAGCAACGAATGTCAAAAGTAACTGGTTGTCAAAAACGGGGGTGACTTTGGCAAAGGAATATGTGAAAAATATACCACCATTAATTTTGCTGGTGGTCGCGAATCCGGAAAGTCTGCTTATCTGAATATGCAATCATTAAAAACAGATTAGCCTGTCGAAATACAGCGTATTTCAGTCCTTTACGTACATTAATATAGTCTGTAATATTGCGTAAAATTTATTACGCAGTATGCTGAGACAACAATTCCTGCAGGAAATAGAATCCGCTCGCCTGATGCTCCATACGTCAGGTTATAAATCTATTGACTACATCTGTAATGCTATTCATAACGGCAATTTTGTTCCTGAAATTGTCGAACAAACTATTATATCTACCCGTGGCGAATTGTTATCCGACAATGATGACGGCAGCCAACATAAAAATCCGTTTGACTCTTGGGCGGCCGGATCCATTGCGATCATACCGCTTGTTGGTGTGATGATGAAGTATGGTTATTGGTGGAGTTACGGAGTAGACGATATAGCTTCCATTATCTGGCTCGCATACGAATCCGATAAGATCTCCGCCGTCATCGTCAAAGGTGATACACCAGGAGGCAATACCGATTCGCTGTTTTTGCTTCAGGAAGTTTTGAGTGAAAAAAAGAAACCGACGATCGGATTTATCGACGGAATGTGTGCTTCATGCGGATACATCGCCTTTTCCTACATGGATAAAATTTATTCCATAAATAGGATGGCCCGTGTCGGAGGTATAGGTGTGTTTGCTCGGATGCTCGTTCCGAACAACGAACAATCATATTACAAGGTAGTCGAATCCTATCCAGACGAATCGAAAGACAAAAACCTTCCCGAACGCGAAATGGCCAAAGGAAATGACAGGTTGATAAAAGAAGAGCTTTCCAAACTCGCGCTCTACTTCCGGGATATCGTGATCGGAAACCGACCGGGCATATCAGAAGAAACCCTTACGGGCAAAATATATTACTCATACGAAGCTGAAACGCTTGGTATGATTGACGGAATCCGTTCACTATCCGAAGTTATTGACGAACTGACTACTCTGACCGAAAACCGGAAACAAATATTATCCAATTTATAATTTATCAGTTATGAACAAACGTGTAAAACAAAGAATAACGGCGATATTTGCCGCTATCAATCTCGCAAAGAAAGAAGACCGTGACAACATGACGAACGCTGACTGGAATCGTTTCAACGCTTCATATCTTGAGCAATACGGCGTCTCTTTTGAAGATGACCTGGCTGCTCCCGAAACCGAAGATCCTGAAGGTACCGGTACCGGATCACAAGGCTCTTCTCCAGAAACTGCTCTTTCTCCCGAATTGCAGTCTCAGGTACTCGAAGCATTAAACGGTGCTGCCGAAGTAACCGGATCCGCTGCTCCTGCTGCTGCCCCCACTACGGTCGGAGACGCTACCCAGGCGCTTGTTACCGCAATGAACACCGCCACGCAACGAATCGTTGAATTGGCCAAAACTCCGGAACCTTCTAATCCGATCGAAACCGTTCGTGCAAACGGAAACAATATGTCAAGCGAAACATTTGCTATCGTACTGGGACATGCGCCTCATACAAAAACTCATTTGTTCGGAATAGAAAACGACTATTTCCTTCGCGGCTCTTGGTGGAATGACTTGTGTGTACACGGAAAGGGGTCAAAGGACCAATATCGCGATGAAGACGCTACCGCTTTTCGTGCTGCGTTCAACAACTATGCAAAAGACTTTGCCGCTCGTTGCAACGAATTGGCCGACACAAAACAGATAGGTTTGCTGGACTACAACCGTATTGTCAAAGGAGAAAGCTTCGTTGACTATTCCCGGATGAACACAAAACTGGGCGAATATATTGTTCGCCGTATGGATGCGATCATCGCTTACCTGCGTACGCTGGAATCGGTTGGCCATATCTTCCCGGTGGTATCGAATGTACAAAACAAAATGACGGCTCCGACTGCCTTCTTCGAAGAACTGTCACAAAGCTATAAGGCCGGCCACATTTTCAAGGGGGCTGTCAACTTTGACGGGGAGATTTATCATGTCGATGACTTAATGTTCAAATTCTTCTTCGATGATCCGAAGCAGTTGGAAAAAGAATATATCGGATATCTGAACCGCGAAGGTTCAAACCCGATGAAGTGGACATTGTTCGAATGGTGTATCGTTCATTTCGGCACCTTGTTGTTCAATGAACAGCAAACACGCCGTGTCGTTGGTGTGAAGGTTCCGCGACAAGGAGATTTTCCGCAGCCGGCAAACTTTGGTGCCGATGGTGCATTACGTGCGATTGAACGTACGGAAGAAGAACTAAAGGTTCTTCCTTTCAAGGATCTGAAAATCTATGATCGTACAACCATGTTGGACTACATCGAAGAAATGTATGAATATGTGATGGCCATATTGCCAAACATGAATAACTACCGGGTTTATGCCAATAAAAAACATCAAACCTGGTATCTTAAAGCCTATCGTGCGAAGTATGCGAAAGACAATGACTTCACCGGAACAAAAGAGTCTTTGCTGGATCTTTCTCCGGAGAACATCATCTGGGTACCGAACATGACGATGATCGACTATAAGGTATGGATCACCGTTCCGCGTAATGTGGAAAACTACGAAGACAAACCGAACGAAATGTACGCGTTGTATTTCCAGCAAGACTTGGAGCAATTGATCCTTGCTTCCTGGTGGAAAGAAGGTTCCGGCGTTTTGGCTCCGGGTGTACAGTTCGCAACGCTGGCCGACCTCGAAGCTTCTGGAAGGAAAATGCAGTGGTTGTTTACCAATTATCCGGTTGTATCGTTAGCTCCAAACGCATCCGTATTAGATGGAACATTCGGTTATGATTTTGAGACAGGTGTGAATACGGCAGCTACTGCGATCACAGGCATAACGAACTTCGCTGTCAACCGTGTTTACAAGATCATTTGTGGCGACACAACCAACGTATCTACGATTGCCAAATCAGGAAATTTCTCTGAAATCACTGCTGCATGGACACCTACTGCCGTAGGGGACTACATCAAGGTTTATGCACAACTCGAAGAACAAACGGTAACCGTTAGCGGTAAACAAAAGAAAATTGTGGTACCGACCGGCAAATTCCTGGAACTTGGACGCAAAGTATCCTGATCTCTATTGATATGATATTTTAACGATGTGCGGCTTCAAAACCGCACACCATTTTATAAATTCTAAAACTGAAAATTATGTTATTTAATCTTTCAAAACAAGATAAGAGTTCGAAACAAAACTCACCCATGTATCGGATCTACCTTGCAAGTATGAATGATGTAGATGTGGAGAACTGGCCGGCACCACAAGATGCAACAATCACAGCCAATGTATTGAAAACCGGCAAAAAATGGTGCTACCTGGATTCAACTCCGACATCTATCAATCCAAGTGCAGCGGTAGGTGAATCGCCCGTAAACGGTGTGTTGACACTTACGCCTGTTATTGAAGGTATTTCTAAAAAATCCTTGCAGTTTGTGTATGATAATGTGGGTGAAGATTTTGTTGTTGTATGGGAACGCTGTGCGGACAAACAAAAATTTATTGGCGGATCACCATGTTCGAGTGGTATGAAGATGACGTATACGCAAATTGGAACTTTGGATGGCGGAATCGGAGGTATTAACCTGCAATTGCAAGGTCAGGAATGTCCGGAGCCATTCTTGTTTTTTGACGGAACGCTTGAAGTTGAACCTGATATCCCTTAATTATATGAAATTTACAGCAAAAAATGACTTTATAGTCAAAAATAAAGATGAAAAATTCTTTGATCAGGATCTGAAACTGTTCAAAGAACATTGTCCGAATTCCCGCCTGAATTCCGATATTAAACGTGTAAACTCTTTTAATAAAAGGATTCTGGACGGTCACATGTTATTTGAATTACTTGACAAAGTTACTCCGGAAGAAATCCTTAAAAACAGGGAAGTAAAACCGGAAGAACATGTTATTGAAACACTTGATACAATCGAAGCTGTGTCGGAATTTCTAAAAAAGGAATCTCCGGATGTCGAATACCCTGCATCAATTCTCGAAACATTAACTGGAAAAACGGCAGGTGATATCCAAAATTTTATCGAATTTGGAAAACTCTTTATTACTCAATCTGAAAATCATGGAAATGAATCTCCCAACAATGAACAATCAGTTGGTGAAACCAACGGAAATGCTGATGGACGAGATGTATCCGGGAATGATAAACCTGAAGATGACGCCACGAATGATGGCAAAATTTCAGCAGAGTTATCTGAAGTTTCTGGAGAATTAGCCGGATCCGGAGCCACTGTCGTCAATGCTGATGATAGAGTACCTGATGTCAACAACTCAAAAGTAAATGAGTTGTCTGAAAAGGCATCTGATCTTGAGAGTAAAGAACAAAAACTTGACGAAAAGGAATCCGAACTTGATGAAAAAGAAGAAGAATTGGCAGAAAAAGAGGCAGAATTAGATGATAAGGAAGCCGAATTGGAAGAGAAGGAAGAAGAACTCAAGGTAAAAGAAAAGGAAGTAGAACAGAAAGCAGCAGCAAAAACAGCAGCTAAAGCAATATCTTCATCCAAAAAAAAAGCAAGTACGAAGAATTCCAAAAAATAAATTGGGCTGATAATTCCAATCCTGATATCCAGCTGTGCATTCTCCTGTATGATGACCGTGTAATGACTTACCGGCGCATGCAGGAGATTGACGTTTTATTGGATGATAAGCCTGAACTGGCAAAAGAAATGGTTCTGCAGGACGAACGCAACCGGCAGGCGCACAGAGAACTGAAATCATTCAATGATATCGGGAAGTTTGCCTGTAAACATCCGTTTGTGGTTAAACAAAAGCATTATAAGGATTCCTATTCGGAACTAACCGAATTAAAACGTACGGATCCGGCAGCTTTTCTCAAAGAAATTACCAATGTCACACAAAACATCCGCCGGATCCAGAGCCAGATAAACAATAAAAAATATAAGTCGGAAGATGAGAAACGCTCCTGGCATCAAAACCTCGAAAAAGCAACAATCAGAAAACAAGTTTTAGAAGATATTATTTCCGGATAAATGTTGTAATTATCGAAATAATTGTGATATTTGTGTCGGGAAATAACATGGACAAAATATAAACTGGCAATATTTTTAAGTATTTTTCGTTAAATAATTAAAGATATTTACTGCAATGATTGATACAATACTTGAATACGCTATAAACAATTGGCCCGGAATAACCATCGTTGGTATTCTGTTGGTTTTATTTGTGATCGTTGCATGGCGTGCATCTAAATATCATTATTCAATCCAATATACCAAAGAAAAGGTCGATAATCTTCCGTGTGAAGCTCATACGACTCAATTAAATGAAGTGAGATTGGTAAACAATACAGTTTCTGCAACAAATAAAATAGTTTCTGATCATACGGAAAGATTACGTGATATTAACACTGATCTTGATTTATTACAGAAAGCTGTTACATCAACAAACGAATTAATTGTCGAAATTGGACGCTGGATATCCGGCCGTGACAAAAAGATGATTAACACCTTTGTCAGAAAAAACAGCCCTTATGTTATAACAGGCATAGGCAAGCAGCTTTTAGAAGAATCAGGAGGTAAAAAGGCTATGGATGATAACATTGATTTTTTCATGAAAGAATTAGAAATAATCAATCCTAAAACTCCTTATGATGTCGAAGATCAATCTATAAACACTGTCTTCAGAAACATGGGTAATGAAATATTCAATCCAGTCAAAAACTTTATTTATTACTCTCCTGACAAAATGGAACGGATTGATCCTGATACCGGTAAAACCCGGGAAATTGAGATCTCGTTTCCGGTCTTGTTAAACGTTATGGGTATCTACCTGCGTGATAAGTATATGGAAAGGCATCCCGATATAGAAGATATGCCCGAACTGAAACCCTACAAACCATAGCAAAAAGTATTATAGAAAGCCCGTTTCAATAAAAAACGGGCTTTCTTCTTGCACATCTCAAATATTGTTTTCATCTTTGCAACGTCAACAAATCTACAAGGCGCACAGTCGCCGTCGTGTACGGCTTTTTTTGTGCCCATACATAAACATTTTATTAATCAAAATAAAATGACCCGCCCGTGCCGGTAGCAGCAATGCCCGGAATGCCTTGTAGAAAGCGTTGACACACGAGCGGGTTTTTTTTATTGTCAAAATTCTACATTATGAAAACAAAAGAAACCCGCGGAGCCATCTCCGCCAGTAGTCCGGTATCGGACATGTTAAAAAGCCTCCCGTCAGGAGCAACCGTAATCGCTGCCGCCGGCAGTCGTACCCCTCACTGTTTCAAATTCGAATTAGTCTATTCCGTCGACGGACAAACGTCTCACATCTCATTCATAAAGGAAGGAGGCCGGTCATGAGAAAGATGCCGAAAAGTGTACAGCATGAAATGGAACAATGCCCGATCATCCATCAGCACATCGTAGAACAGCGAATCGTTATGCCTGAAAAGCCTACCGGATTGGTCGGCGAAAAGGTTAAATACACAGAAGCCTTTCTAAAGAAGCGAGATTACAACCCAACATTACCTTTGCCCGATTGTGGCTATTTCATCATCACAAAAGCCGAATTCGGCTACTGTTATAGTAAACTGACAGTCTGGGTAACGGTTACCGGCGGGATTGGCTATCCTTATCAGCACTATCAGGAAATGTGTTACCGCTTTCCGATATCTGTATTAGAACCATTTGAGCCCGTCCAACTTCATGGAATAAGGAGGTGAATCATGAAAACGAAAGAATTAACGATGCTTGAAGAAGTGGTAGCGCAATCCAGGCAAGCAGCTCTCATGATGTACGAAGACGCTCATCTGATGTATAAAGATGCCCTGCTGATGTATGACGCTTCTCTCCGGATGAAAGAAATCATAGACAGTGTAACCCGGAAATTAAACGTCCGTTTCCCGGAACTTAAGATGCCGATAATTGATGCTCCGGGCATAGAATTCGGATTGATTGATTTTGTAAACGGTACTGTAAAAGTCATAAAATCATGAAAACAATAGTAGACATATCCCGTCACAGGCGGATAAATAATACTACCGGTAAAGTCCGAGATAAGTTCTTTTTGTTTGTTGACGAAGAAGGTAGTACGTGCTGCGGAGCCCGTGTCCATTTAGGTGGCCGCCAGAATTTATTACATTTGAAGCGTAAAATTGATAAATACCTGAGCGAAGAAAAATAGCTGTTTCTGTCTTTATATACCTTTAAAAAACCTCTTATTCTGAATAAGGGGTTTTTTGTTTAAATAGGGTCAGAATTACCTCAAAAAACACCGGATTACCTCAAAAAACATACGGATTTTGATGTTTTGATATTTTTAAAACCATTAAAATGCTGATAATCATATTAAAGTGTAAAATCAATGATATTTTTTAAAATATCTCTCCGAGTTAAGCCCGTGCCGCTGGTTCCGTGGCTTGCATTCCAAAAAAGATCCATAATCCGGAAATATGATTCCGCCTTTTATTCATGCGGTATTTCCGTCGTTCCGGTCATCCACTTTCCACCGGCTCGTTTTTATATTGGATTCGTTTGAAAACATACCGGATTCTCAATAGTCCTTTTGATGCAGATTGTGCCTTCATAACTTTGTATATTAAATGAAATGTTATGGAACGTCTTGAGTGGAAAACAGAGCAAAGAAAAGTCCGGGATCTTATTCCTACCGACTATAATCCCAGAAAACGGAACGAAGAAAAGCAAAAGAAGCTGCATGCCAGTATTGATAAGTTTAACCTGGTAGAGATTCCGGATCAGTTTAAAAAGGATATCTGCAACCCGGATAACGAAATACATCAGGCATATCATAAAGGCAAAGCTACCGGACAATACACGATGGATAAATCATTATTCGATAACGCAAAGAACAGCAATGTAGATGCGCCTGACAAATTGGATCAGCGCCAAAGCAGAAAGCGCATAGATACGATCATTCATGAAAATTTCGGATTATGATAGAACATCTTAAAAAATTATCTCCTGAAGTTGTAGAACGGTTTCTTGAATCCAGAGATCCCGAATTATTTAACATACCGAAGAAACTGGCTGATTATATTCTTCAGTTGAATGATGCGGCAATATTGCATAAACGGTATCATTCCATCTCAGAGTGCGCAAAACAATTACAGCAACGTTATCCGGAAATATCAATTCATACCTGTAAAAGTCGCATATACGATGCGATTAACTACCTGAATGATGAATGTTCCGTGACAGCCGAATCCTGGTTGTTATATTATGCAGATATGTTTATGAAAATGTTTGAAGTAAACCTGGTCGCCCATAATTTTCGGGAGGCCCGGACTTGTCTGCAGCGTTCGTGCGAGTACCGGATAAAAGCGTCTGCTAATGCCGTGGATCCGGAGCGTATAAAATTCAAACATCAGATTGTATCACCGGATATCGAAATTGAACGTATGGGAATAACAAAGAATGGTCTGCTTGAATCATACCGGCAAGCTATTTCTATTATTGATAGCCTTGATACGAATGAACTTGAAAAGCAACGGATATTAAACGAAGTAGAACGGGAACTTAATATATCGGATATAGAACATGAAGAAATCTAAGATAAGAGAGATTTTTACATTCGTTTATTTGTCGGTAGTGCAGATTCTTGTCATGCTTGCCGATACATGTTTCTTATTTTGTGAACTTGCGCGTGGATCCGGCAAAACAACCCATATTCTTGCATCACGTCTTGACCGTGTTCAAAACTCAATGCCGGGAGCTATAATTGTTCTTGCCGCCGATACTTACCGGAGTATTTTTGATAATATACTACCGGGAATCCTTGAATATTTTAATGAACACTATGAACGGGGTGTCTATTTTGAGATAGGAAAAGAACCGCCACGTCATTTCAAACCATGTACAACATTCATAGCAGATTGGAAGCATACCATATCATTTTGTAACGGATGTGTCGTACAATTCGTTTCCTGTGATCGTCCGGAGTCAATGCTCGGAAAGAATGCAGCGCATCTGTTCGTTGATGAAATGTTACGGATCCCGGAAGAAAAATTTTTGGAAAGGATTATACCGGCTCTGCGTGCCGACCGCTCAAAATTTGGTGATTCGCCTTATTTTATGGGCATTTCCGGTTTTTCTTCTACTCCCAACTTTGAGACGGATGAAGATTGGTTCCTGGCATATGAAAAAGATATGAACAAAAAATTGATTGATCATATCCAGGAAATTGCCTATGAAGTCGATTTAAGACGTCAGAAACTTGAAATTGTACGAAAATCATTAGACCTTGAAGAAACAACCACGCTCGAACGGTTTATTGATCGTTGGGAAAAACGTCTTGCCGATTTACGCCGTAATCAAACATTTTATATACGGGCATCTTCATTTTCCAATCTTAAAATTTTAGGTATTGATTATATAAAGAATCAGATAAAATCAATAAAAGATAAAGACAAACTTTATACTTCAATTTTTGCAATCCGGAAACTGAAAGTAAAAGATATGTTT
>QMCE01002264.1_pt1 | contig 10625 bp, 10 predicted proteins | sample 1821851 | NCBI WGS metagenome assembly QMCE01 (sample SAMN09453174, study PRJNA476694) | Termite gut metagenome, whole genome shotgun sequencing project. | isolation source: worker | host: Odontotermes sp. | place: South Africa:Pretoria | collected 2016-01-28
CCAGATCGCCCGCGCGCGCGCCGGCGAAGCCGTCCGTGAAAGGATACCGCGCCCCTTCCCGCAGGCGGAAGCGCAGCCCCGGCTCCCGGCCGCCCGCCGCTTCGCGCGCTTCGGCGAGGGCGGCAAACCGGTCGCGGCAGCGGGCGTTGTAGCGGCGTTCCTTCAGATCCTCTCCCGCGTTCGGGGCGGACTGCACTGCTTCCAGTTCACTGCGCGTGCAAATGCAGGGATACACCCTTCCCTGCTCTTCCAGCGTCAGGAGAACCTTTTTGTACAGGTCTTCGCGAAGCGACTGCACGGCGGGGCCTTCGTCCCAGTCTATCCCGATCCACGCCAGATCGCGGTACGCCTGTTCCGCCGCCCGCGGCTTCACCTTCGGGTGATCCAGATCCTCCAGCCGCAGGATCAGCCTTCCCCCCGCGCGCCGCGCGCGGAGCCAGGCGATGAGGAAGGTTCGCGCGTTTCCCGGGTGCAGCGCGCCCGTCGGCGCGGGGGCGAGGCGGCCCACATACCCCTGTTCCTGTTGCATTGGCAACTTCTCTCTCCTATACTGAAGACCGTTCAACATCCGTCATCCCGGCGGGGAAGCGTATGCAGCACCCAGAACGAATTAAAGCCGGGACAAGGTTGAGAAGCCTACGCTGTAACACGATCCAAAACGCAGCAATGCAGGGGAGATCGTGGTGCAGCAGAGGCTTCACAACTTGGTCCCGGCTTTACATCGTTCGGGGTGCTGCATACGCTTCCCCGCCGGGATGACGATGTTGGATTGTCTCGCAAAACATTCTACTGTACCCCGCGCGGAAGCCATAATGGGAAACGCTGACCCCCTCCTCGACAAAGCCCGCTCCCTCACGGAAGGCCCCGGCGTCTATATCATGCACGACGCCGAAGGGACGGAAATCTACGTCGGGAAGGCGAAAAACCTCCGCCGGCGCGTGTCCAGCTATTTTCAGAACAAGGAGCGCTTCCACAAGGACCTCGCCCTTGTCGAGCATATCGCCGACTTCGAATACGTCGAGACGGATTCCGAACTGGAAGCCTTTCTCCTCGAAAGCCGGCTCATCAAAGATCTCCAGCCGCGGTACAATGTTCTCCTCAAAAACAACGACGCCTATCCCTTCATCGAAGTCACCTGGGGGGAGGACTTCCCCCGCGTCCGCATGGCGCGGCGGCGGGAGAATCCGGACAGCCGCTACTACGGGCCTTTTGTCGGCGCGGGAGACGTCCGGGGAGCGCTCGCGCTCCTCCAGCGCATCTTCCGCTTCCGCTCCTGCCAGAGGGAAATCGACGCGGCGAACCCGCGGCACTTCCGCCAGCGCGGCTGCCTCAACTTCCACCTCGGCCGCTGCGCCGGCGTCTGCACGGGGAAGGTGCCGAAGGAGGAATACCGGAAGCGCGTCGCCGGCCTGTGCCGCTTCCTTTCGGGGGGGAAGAAGGATCTCATTGAAGACCTGCGGAAGGAGATGGAACTGGCGGCGCGGGAACTCCGCTTCGAGGACGCGGCCGTCCTCCGGGATCAGGTGGATTCGCTCCTCACCATCAACCAGCACCCGGGGCTGGACGAGTCCCTCGCGCCGCTCAACCCGCAGACGGAACCGGACAAGGGACTGCGCGCGCTCCGGGAGGCGCTGGCGCTCGACCATCTCCCCCGGCGCATCGAAGGCATCGACATCGCGAACCTCATGGGGAAGGAAGTCGTCGGCTCCCTCGTCAGCTTCACGGACGGGGTGCCGCTGAAGGACGGGTACCGGCGGTACCGCATCAAAACCGTGGACGGGCAGGACGACTTCGCGTCCATCGCGGAAGTGGTGCGGCGGCGCTACGGAAGGATGGCGGCGGAGGGGGCGGAGCTCCCGGACATCATCCTCATCGACGGCGGAAAGGGGCAGTTGAACGCGGCGGCGGCGGCGATGGCGGAGGTGGGGGCTGTGCCGAAGGTGCTCATGAGCCTCGCGGAGAAGGAGGAAATTCCCTACCTCGCCGGGCGTTCCGAACCGCTTCCGCTGACGCGGCGGAACGAGGGACTGAAACTCCTCATGCATGTCCGGGACGAGGCGCACCGGTTTGCGCAGCACTACCACCACATCCTGCGGCGGAAGGCGATGTTCGGGGAGAAGTGAGAAGGCCGATAATCCCCCCCCCTCCATACATATAATCAATAACCCGGCCGATAATGCCCCCCGTTATCGGCCGGATCCGCAAAAAAAGCGCCCGGGAATCCCGGGCGCTTTCGGCTACAGTTCGAGGCCGGCCTCTTCCGTCGAGAGGGCGAGGAGGTCGAACTCCTCCTCCTCCTGCGGGAGTTCCTCCGTCTCCGGGATCTCCAGCCAGATCTTTTTCTCCAGCACCTCGCGGCACACGGCGGCCAGAAGCGCCTCGCCCGGCTGCCGCTCCACCAGAAGCTGCGCGCCGTTGTTGATGGCGCGCAAACGCTGCGCCACAAGATACGTCAGCCTGGCCTTGCCGCCGGCCACTTCCGACAGTCTGTCCAGGTGGATGGAATGCAGGGAATCGTAAATCGCCACAGATGCGTCTCCTCACGTGTCGAAAGGGCAACAGCCAATCACAATCCCGTATTGTTGCGCCCCGCCGCCGGGCTGTCAAGAAAATATTCAGCCTCTCCCCCCACAGAGGGGCGTCAACCGCGTTCGGAAGGGAAATTCAGTCAAAATCAGAATAATTGCAAAATTATCTGCAGAAGGCTTCAAAAACATCCCGATAAAAAACTTGAAGAATCATTCGGCATCCTTTTTGGAGGAATCATCATGAACAAATACGTGCGGCCCCTTCTGGCCCTGGCATTGGCCACATTTTGCGGCGCTGGAGCCCACGCGTTGGACGCCAGCGGGTACGCGAACGACTCTCTATCCACCCTGATCAACCACGACTCCTTCAACCTGAGCGTGCGGAAGCGGATGGAGTCGCTGCGCATCGGCTCCGTCGGGCAGTCCTTCGGCAGCCTGAGATCGGCGGGGCTGTTTTCTTCGGACGAGGCGTACGCGCTGGCGCCCTCCAGCCGAACCGGCTCCTACGCCAGCGCCCGCCGGCGGCAGCTCGACTGCGTCTACTACAGCGGCGTCACCATCTGGGCCGACCTCTACCAGACCTGGGCGCGCCAGCGCGCGCGCGGCGCGGACGACGGGTACAAGCACAAGGTGTTCGGCCCGGCCATCGGCCTCGACTGGACAAGCGGCCCCTTCAGCATCGGCATCGCCGGCACGTACAACTGGGGCAAGATGCGCGGCATAAACGAGCGGAACGACCGCAGGACGAAACAGTGGGGCGCGGAAATCTACGGGCAGTACAACGCCGACCTGTTCTATGTCAACGCAACCATCGGGTACGGGCACAATACGATACGGTCGAGACGGAATGATTTTTCCACAGGGTTCCCGCTCCCCGGCACCGGCTCCCGGGAATACGGCGACAAATACTCGACGAACGCGGTCAATCTCGACGCCGAATTCGGCTGGAAGTTCAACTGGAGCGGCTTGCAGGTTGTTCCGCACGCCGGCATCCGCTACTTCCATGACCGCCGGGGCAACATCGACGAAGGCCGGATTGGCACCAACTTGGCCGTCCAAGCCAACTCTGAAAACTATGATGTGCTCGAAGTTCCCCTCGGCATTGACGTCGGCTACGAGATCAACACCGGCGGCGCCATCATCGTCCCCCGCGCGAAATTCGGGTATGCGCTGGAACTGGCGCGCGACAGGAACGAATGGAGCGGAACGCACGGCAGCTTTGCAAGCACCGAAACAGGCGCGCGGCGCAGCCGGAACGGGTTCAGCGCGGGGCTGGGGATTGAGGCGAAGTTCACGAAAAACCTCTCCGCCCACGTTGACTACACCGCCAAATTCCGGTCGAGCCAGTATGAGCACCACTGGAACCTCGGCATGGGATTCAGCTTCTAACTCCTCTCTCTCGTCTCTCACACGACGGAGATCCTTGCGGGCGGCTTGTGGCCGCCCGTTTTTTCAATCCTCGCAGGCGCCCAAACGGCGTCTGCGTTTTCGTTTTGCTTTTCCGGTAATGGATGTTGGGGCGTAAGGACGTACTTTGGAGACGGTCAATAAACAATCAGCAGCTCCGCCGCCGCGCCCCGGTTCGCCGCGTCGCGGCTGATGGAGCGGCGGACGGTGAGGGGAATGCACGCACGCGCCCCCGCGTACAGCGCGCGGACGGGGGGAACGTCGTGGTTCGAGACGACGCAGCGGATGCCCCGCGCCGCCAGACCTTCGACCAGCGACGCCAGCTCCCGCTGCTCCGCTTCGCCGAAAACATTCCCCGCGTAGGCGGTGAAATTGGCCGTCTTCGACAGGGGGAAGTACGGCGGGTCGCAGTAGACGACGTCGCCCGGCTTCACCGCCGCCAGCGTTTCCCGGAAATCCGCCGCGCGGAAAATGACCCGCTTCCGCGCGACCTTCTCCCCGAAGGCGCGCATTTCCGCCTCGGGGAAATAGGGTTTTTTGTATCTGCCGAAGGGGACGTTGAACAGGCGCTTCGCATTGTACCGGACAAGGCCGTTGTAGCCGAAACGGTTCAGGTAGAGGAAGAGCGCGGCTTTTTCCCCGCCTTCCGGCAGGGCATTGAACCGGTCGCGGCGGCGGGTGTAGACTTCCCGGTCATTCCCGTCCGCGAACAGGGCGCGGCAGGCGCGGATGAAATGCTCCGCGCCGGCGGCCAGCTCTTTGTAAAAGGAAATGAGATCCGCATTCCCGTCGCAGAGCACATACGCCGGGTAGTCTGTGTTCAAAAACACCGCGCCCGACCCGGCGAAGGGCTCCACCAGACGCCCCCCCTCCCCCAGCGCCGCCGCAATCCGCCCCGCGAGACGGTACTTTCCGCCCGCCCATTTCAGAACAGGTTTTATCCGCGCGACCGGCACCGCGCTGCGATGCACGGAAATCACTGCCCGGCCGCGCCGCGGCGGCGGGGCGCCTTTCGGGAGGATGCTCCCTGTCCGGCCGGTCTTCGCGCCCTTTTCTTTTCCAGCGCGCGCAGATACCGCACAAACGCGGCGGGCGTTCCGCCGGCCTCGGCGTACATTTCCGTGCGGATTCGGTGCATTTCCTCAACCGGGTCGATGTCGGGCGTCATAGTCTCACCTCAATTCCTCCGGCGTCGCAATTACGCTTTCAGTATACCCGAAACGAGACAAAACAGCGGAAATCTTTTTCTTGTTCGCCGCGTTGTTGATGTGCGCGCAGTTCCAGGTCAGCAGGTAATCCATGCCGCCGACCACGGCGAGGGCGATGTGCATGGCGTCCGCGGACGCCTCGGCGGGAACAGCCTTCGCCGACAGCAATCCCTCATACAGCGCCTCCGCCTCGTCCGTAAGCATGATTTCCGGAAAACCGGCGACGGCGTCCTGCCGCAGACGCGCCGCCCCGCTGTCGCCGCGCGCGATTTCCTCCATGACAAAACCGGAGACATGGATCTGGTATTTCATTCTGCTGCCCTGCCACCAGTCCCGCGTCAGCATCTGTTTCGCCTGTTTGACAATGTCCCTGCTCGGCCGCGCGGTCAGGTAGCTGATGACGGAGGATTCGAGGTACACTTTTTTCTTCGCCATGCGGGCAGCCTCCGATGAGAGCGGATCAATCCTCGTCTTTCCGGCTGCGCGCCATCAGGTCGCCCAGCGCCCGGCGGATGTCCTTTCCGTGCCAGAGGATTTCACCCACCTCCCGGGTGATGGGCATCGAAATGCCGTGCCGCTTCGCGAGGTCGAGGCAGAGGGACGTCGTCGTCACGCTTTCCGGGATGCCGGTCATGCCGGCGAGGATCGATTCCAGCGTTTTGCCCTTCGCCAGCTCTTCCCCGACGCGGCGGTTCCGGCTGTGGGGCGAAACGCAGGTCGTGATCAAATCGCCCATGCCCGCGAGGCCGGCGAAGGTCGCCTCCTCCCCGCCCATCGCGACGCCGAGGCGCTTCATCTCCGCCAGACCCCGCGTCGCCAGCGCCGACAGCGCGTTGTCCCCCAGACCCATCCCGTGCACAATCCCCGCCGCCAGCGCCACCACGTTCTTCACCGCGCCCGCAACCTCCACGCCCACAATGTCGCCCCCCGCGTACACGCGGAAATGCGGCGTCGTGAACAGATCCTGCATCCGCCGCGCCCACTCCAGCTCCTCCGACGCGATGACGACCGACGCGGGAAGGCCGGCGGCCACCTCCTCCGCATGGCTCGGCCCCGACAGCGCCGCCACATGCCGCGCCCCCAGGCACTCCCGAAGCACCTCCGACGCGCGCTCCAGACGCCCGGCGTCAAAGCCCTTCGTCAGGGAAAGGACGGGCTTCTCCGGATCCTTCAGCGCCCCCGCCCCCTCCAGGACGGGACGGAGGAATTTGCTGGGAAGGGCGGAGACGAGGCAGTCGGCCCGGTTGACGGCCTTCTCCAAATCCGGCTCGAACAGCATGGCGTCGGGGAGCGCCGCGCCGGGCAGGAATTTTTCGTTTTTGCGGGTCGTCCGCATGGATTCCAGATACGCCGGATCATGGCTCCAGATGGTCGGCGCGTGCCCGGAGGAGGCGAGGACAAGGCCGATCGCCGTGCCCCACGCGCCGTCGCCGAGGATGGTGATGGTTTTCATGGATTCCTTCCTGTGCTTTGTCAAGTATCGCGCAGCGCAATGTATACCAGAAGCCCGCCGAGAAGGGAACGGCTCTCCTCCGAAAGGAACGCCGTCCGCTCCAGCGCCTCCCGCGCCGCGTCAAAATGGCGGCGCATTTCCGCCACCGTCTCCCCGTACGCGCCCGACCGGACAAAGATGTCCCGCACCCGCTCCAGATCCGCCGCGCGCAAATCGCTCCGGCCGTAGTACGCCCGCAATTCCCCGAACAGCGCCGGGCTGAGCGCCTCCGTGTAGGCGTACAGCAGCGTCTGCTTGTACTCCGCGATGTCCGACCCCACATCCTTCCCCAGCGCCGCGCCGTCGCCGAAGACGCCCAGGATGTCGTCCTGAATCTGGAAGGCGATGCCGAGGCTGTCCGCGAATTCCCGCACCGGGCGCAGCGCCTCCTCCCCCGCGCCGCCCAGAACCATGCCGCAGAGGAGCGGGCCGATGGTGGTGTACCAGGCTGTTTTCTTGCGGTGGATTTCGCGGATCGCCGCGAGGAGCGCCTCCCCCCGTTCCTCCGAAATCCCCGCCCGCCGCTCGAAGGGCAGCGCCACGTCGAGGATCTCCCCCTGCACGGTGTTGATGACCATGGCGTTGAACAGGCGGAACAGCTCGGTGAAGCGCGGCTCCGCCCCGTACGCCTCCACCAGCATGTCCGTCGTCTGGAAAAAACCCCAGTCGCCGACGCACACCGCCAGCGCGTCCGCCGTCTCGCCGGCGAGGCGGGCGGCGTCTCCGTCCCCGGCGTGCGGCGCGTAGGCTTCGCGGTAGCGGCGGTGGACGGTCGAACGCCCGCGCCGCAGCGCCGCGCGATCGATCAGATCGTCGTGCACCAGGATGGCTGTCTGGAACACCTCGAACGCCAGGGAAAGCGGATCGGCATGCTCCCCCCCCTCCCCCCCGGCGGCGATCCGGTGGCCGAGGTTCGCGAGGATGCCCCGCAGGCATTTGCCCCCGGCGTTCAGCGCGGCGAAATGCCTCCCCGCCTCCCGCAGAATCCCGTCGCCGGCGGCGAAGGATTCGTTGACGCGCGCCATTTTCGCTTCGAGGCGGCGTTTCGTTTCCGCGGCGTACAGCCAGAACGCCAGCAGATCGCGGCAGCGCCGCACCTCCTCCGGCGGCGTCGACGCGCCGGCGGTGAAGCCGTACCTCCCGTCCGGGCCGAGGGAACGTTCGTTCTCCCGCAGGTACGCGAAGAATTGCCGGCAATCCTCCAGCTGCGGCGGGCACGACGCCGCGCCGACGGCGGCGCAGCGCGCGCGGAGTTCCGACGTGTTCGCGCTCTCCGCGCCGCCGATGGTGAACAGCACGTCGCACTCCCCCGCGAGCCGGAGCGACGGCTCCAGGATGCGGAGGGGCGCGGGGCAGAGCGTGTTCCCGAATTCCACCGTCTTCCCGGGGAAGCGCCGCCGCAGAGAGCCGAGCAGGCGTTCCACCGTTTCCCCGCCCGCCGTCGTCTGGCAGACGGCGAGGATGGCCGCCGCGGCCGGCGGCGGCATGGCGGCGATGTCGTCCTCCGTCTCCGCGACGGTCGCGGCGCCGCCGCACCAGCCGTTCGCGCCCTCCACCTCGGGGTGGCCGCGTTTGCCGATGATGACGACGGCCTTCCCCGCCTCGGCGCCGGCGCGGACGATCCCGTGGATTTTCCGCACATTGGCGCAGGTGCCGTCGCGGACGTCCCGCCCCGCCGCGCGCATCGCGTCGTGGAACGCCTTTCCCTCGCCGTGGGCGCGGACGACGACGAGGGCGTTTTCGGGAATGTCCGCGACGGCGTCGACGACAAGCGCGCCCCGCCCGCGCAGGGATTCCATGACGGCGGCGTTGTGCAGGAGCTCGCGGTACAGGACGACGGGACGCCCGGACGCCTCCCCCTCGCGCAGCGCGGCGAGGGCGATGTCGATGGAGCGCCGCGCCCCGGCGCAGAAGCCGCAGTGTTCGGCGATGCGGATCATCTCTCTACCTCCCGTGGTTGGCGGCGGCGTTCCGGTAGTGCGCGATCGCGTCCATGAACAGTTCCCGGGAAAAATCCGGCCAGAGCGCGTCGACGAAGTGCAGCTCCGCGTACGCGCTCTGCCAGGGAAGGAAATTGCTCAGCCGGCGCTGCCCGCCCGTCCGGATCACGAGATCGACGTCGGGAACGCCCGCCGTGTCCAGCCGCGCCGCGACGGCGTCCTCGTCGATGCCGCCGGGGGCGATTGTCCCTTCCAGCGCGTCCCGGCAGAGGCGGCGCGCGGCGCGGACGATTTCGTCGCGCCCGCCGTAGCTGAAGGCGATGTGCAGCGAGAGCGCGGTGTTGCGCTCCGTCCGCTCCTCCGCGGCGGCGATGACCCGCCGCGCCTCCTCGTCCAGCCTGTCCCTGTTCCCGATCATGCGGACACGGATGTTCTTTTCGTCGCAGGCGGCGATTCTTTCGACGAAGAGGGTTTTCATGAGCCGCATCAGGCAGTCCACCTCGCTCTGCCCGCGCCCCCAGTTTTCCGTGGAGAAGGCGTAGACGGAGAGAAAGGGGATGCCTTCCTCGACGCACCAGCCGCAGAGCTCGAAGAATTTCTCCGCGCCCCGCTCGTGCCCGCGCGCGATGCTCTGGAGGTTGTGCCGCCGCGCCCAGCGGCGGTTGCCGTCCATGATGACGCCGAGGTGTTCCGGGGTTCCCTGCCTCATTCGCTCCCTTTCAAGACGCCCCCGCCCGCGCGCAGACGGCGTGCGCCGCCGCCGTCGCGGCGAGGAAGAGGATGTTCAGCGCGCTGAACAGCAGGAGGTACCGCCCCCGCTCCCCGCCGTCCCGCGTGTAGAGTTTGTAGGAAATCAGGCTCGCCATGGACGCGACGGGCGTCCCGAAGCCGCCCGCGCTCACGCCCGCCAGCAGCGCGAAACCGTCTTCCGTGAAGCGGGAGAGGAGGACGGCGGCGGGGACGTTGGAAATGATCTGGCTCGCCGCGGCGGCCGCGAGGAAGGGCCGCGGCGCGACCGCGGCCGAGAGGGCCTCCCCGATGGCGGGGATGCCCGCGATGTTGCCCGTGAAGATGAAGAAGAAAACGAAGGTGAGAAGCAGCGCGAAGTCGATCTGCTGCGCGAGAAACCGCCCCGAAAGAAGGACGGCGGCGAGGGCGAGGGCGAGCGCCGCGCGGTAGTCGAAGGCGCCGAGGACGGCGAGGACGGAAAGGAGAAAAAGAAGCGAACTCGCGAACACGCTCCGCGCGGGAACGGCGCGGGGACGGATCGCGGCGGCGGCGCGGACCGGCGTCGTTCCCGCGCGGAGGCAGAACAGCGCGAGCAGCGCGAAGCCGGCGGCGGCGAGCGGCAGCACGGCAAGCAGGAAGGGCCGGAACGCCATGCCGTAGCGCGAGTACAGGTAGAGGTTCTGCGGGTTCCCCATGGGCAGGAGAATGCTCCCCGTGTTCGCGGCGATCGTCATGAGGACGACGGCGGACGCGGGGTCGAGGCCCGCCCTTTTGAAGGCGGCCAGCGCAACCGGCACGAGGACGATCAGCGCCACATCGTTTGTGATGAGCATGGAGGAGAAAAACGCGCCGAAGACCATGGCCGCCGTCAGGGCGCGCGCGGTGCGGCAGAGGACGACAAGGCGCTCGGCGGCGATGTCGAAGAGGCCGGCAATCAGGAACCCGCCGGAGGCGGTCATGAGGCAGGCGAGGCAGGCGAGGGTTTTGTACTCGATAAAACCCGCATAGGCGCGGAGCGGCGGGCGCACGACGACGCAGGAGAGGATCGCGAGCGCGCCGGAGACCCAGAGGACGGGATCCTTCGCGAGAAGCCCCCGCAGGTACAGGTTCCACGGCAGCGGCCTGTACTTCGGGAGGCGGTTGCTTTGCTTGAGGAGTCTGTTGGAGACCGACATTGTTGTGCTTCCTCAAAAAACACGCCGCAAACAGGGGCGAAACAAAAAAAAACCGCCCTCGAACGAGGGCGGCGGCTTCTTGAAAAAGACCTCCATCGCAATGCCGCAAGGACGACGGAATTCTGAACCCGCGGGCTCAGGTGGGC
>QMCE01003567.1_pt1 | contig 10624 bp, 6 predicted proteins | sample 1821851 | NCBI WGS metagenome assembly QMCE01 (sample SAMN09453174, study PRJNA476694) | Termite gut metagenome, whole genome shotgun sequencing project. | isolation source: worker | host: Odontotermes sp. | place: South Africa:Pretoria | collected 2016-01-28
GATGTTTGTGTAAGGAAAAACGTATCTTTGCGTTTTGAAAAACTGAAAAGTATGCTGAACATAACCCAAATACGTCAAGATTTCCCCATTCTTTCCGAAACTATTTACGGCAAACCACTTGTTTATTTCGATAATGGTGCGACTACGCAAAAACCGCGCTGCGTGGTAGAAAAAATAGAAGAAGGCTATTATAAACGCAATGCAAATATACATCGTGGCGTGCATTTTCTTTCGCAAGAGGCAACTGAGGCACACGAGGCAGCACGTGAGACGGTGCGGAAGTTTATTAATGCGAATGCAACGAACGAAATCGTTTTTACACGCGGTACAACGGAGGCGATAAACCTTGTGGCAAGTAGTTTTGGTGAACTCAGCTCGGCAGGCGACGAAATTATTGTCAGCCAAATGGAGCATCATTCCAATATTGTGCCTTGGCAACTTTTGAGAAATAGAAAAGGCATTGTGCTGAAAGTCATTCCATTTGATGAAAAAGGCGAATTATGTTTCGATGAACTTGATAAACTCATTACCGAAAAAACAAAACTGATTGCTATCACGCATGTTTCCAACGCTTTGGGAACGGTTAATCCCGTGAAAGAAATTATTGAAAAGGCGCACGCGCGCGGCATTGCGGTGCTGGTTGACGGTGCGCAGTCTGTTCCGCATTTTACAGTTGATGTGCAGGCGTTAGATGCCGATTTTTTTGTTTTTTCGGGACATAAAATTTATGCACCAACCGGCATTGGCGTTTTATACGGAAAAGAAACGTGGCTGGACAAAATGCCGCCGTATCAGGGTGGGGGAGAGATGATAGAAAAAGTAACATTCGAGAAGACGACTTTTAATGTTTTGCCATTTAAATTTGAGGCAGGAACGCCCGATTTTATCGGCTCTACGGCTTTGTCGGAGGCTTTGCGTTATGTTTCAAGTATTGGAATGGAAAATATCGCAGCGCACGAACAGGAACTTGTTACTTATACACTCAAAAAACTCTCGGAAATAGAAAATATTCGTTTTATCGGCGAGCCGCAACGGCGTAGCGGTTTGGTGTCTTTCCTCGTGGGCAACATACACCCTTATGATATGGGCAGTATTTTGGATAAACTCGGCATTGCGGTGCGTACGGGGCATCATTGCGCCCAGCCTGTGATGGACAGGTTTGGGATTGAGGGAACGGTGCGCGCCTCGTTTGGGTTGTATAACACACTGGAAGAAATTGATGTACTGGTGGCAGGAGTGGAACGTGCGAGAAGAATGTTTCAGAAAAAATAAGAGGCGAAATTTTAGCCCATCTTGATAGATTATCGTATTTTTGCGGTTTCAAATGGAAGACCAAATTTTTGATATACGCAATCAGCAGCGCGAAACGGACTTTGAAAACGCTTTGCGCCCACTTGCTTTCGCCGATTTTGCGGGGCAGGCAAAAATTGTGGAAAACCTGCGCATTTTTGTGCAGGCGGCGTGTATGCGTACCGAGTCGCTCGACCACGTTTTGCTGCACGGACCTCCCGGACTGGGAAAAACCACGCTTTCCAGTATTATTGCCAATGAACTCGGCGTAGGCTTTAAAATTACCTCCGGTCCTGTGCTTGATAAACCGGGTGACCTTGCGGGATTGCTCACTTCGCTTGAAAAAAACGATGTGCTTTTTATTGATGAAATCCACCGCCTCAGCCCTGTGGTAGAGGAATATCTTTACTCGGCAATGGAGGATTACCGCATTGATATAATGATTGATAAAGGTCCTTCGGCGCGCTCCATTCAGATTGAACTCAATCCTTTTACGCTCATTGGTGCTACTACGCGCAGCGGTTTGCTGACAAGTCCTTTGCGGGCGCGTTTTGGTATTAATTGCCATTTGGAATATTACGACACGGATTTACTTTCGGGCATTGTTTTGCGTTCGGCTCGTTTGCTCGGCATTGCTTGCGAAAAAACGGCAGCCACCGAAATTGCAGGGCGCAGCAGAGGAACGCCACGTATTGCCAACGCACTTTTGCGTCGCGTGCGTGATTTTGCCCAGGTGAAAGGCAACGGAAAAATCGACTTCACGATTGCACAATACGCTTTGGAGGCATTAAATATTGATCAATTCGGACTTGATGAAGTTGACAATAAAATTCTCTGCACGCTGATTGACAAATTTAAAGGTGGTCCGGTAGGCTTGACCACTATTGCTACTGCGCTCAGCGAAGATGCAGGCACGATTGAAGAAGTGTATGAGCCGTTTTTGATAAAAGAAGGTTTTTTGAAACGCACGCCACGCGGACGTGAAGTTACCGAACTCGCCTATAAGCATCTGGGTAGAACGAAAAAGGCAGAACAGGGAAGTTTATTTTAAAATAACAAAACAAAAAATACTAATATGAAAGGAATTATTTTGGCAGGCGGCAGTGCTACGCGCCTTTTCCCACTTTCGAAAGCCATTTCGAAACAAATTATGCCGGTGTATGACAAGCCGATGATTTATTACCCACTTTCCACGCTGATGTTGGCGGGAATCCGTGAAGTGCTGGTTATTTCCACGCCGCGTGATTTGCCGATGTTCCGTGATTTGCTCGGTTCGGGCGAGAGTTTGGGAATGAAGTTTGAATACGTTATTCAAGAGCAGCCCAATGGGTTGGCGCAGGCGTTTGTTTTGGGTGCGGATTTTCTGAACGGCGAGCCGGGTTGCCTGATTTTGGGCGATAATATGTTTTACGGACAGGGTTTTTCGGCAATGCTCAAACGTGCGGCGGCTATTAATAAAGGTGCCTGTATTTTCGGTTACGCAGTGAAAGACCCGCGTGCTTACGGCGTTGTGGAGTTTGATGCAAACGGCAAAGTGCTTTCTTTGGAAGAAAAACCCGAAAACCCAAAATCGCATTACGCTGTGCCGGGACTGTATTTTTACGATTCTTCGGTGGTGGAAAAAGCCAAAGCGTTAAAGCCATCGGCTCGTGGCGAGTACGAGATTACGGATTTGAATAAAGTCTATCTTGAAGAGGGCAGTCTGAACGTAGAATTATTCTCTCGCGGTTTTGCGTGGCTTGATACCGGCAATTGCGACAGCCTGCTCGAAGCCTCCAATTTTGTGGAAACAATACAGAACCGGCAAGGTTATTACGTTTCCTGCATCGAAGAAATAGCGTGGCGCAACGGCTGGATAGACAACGCGCAACTTGAGAAACTCGGAAATGCGCTTGACAAAACTACTTATGGTCAGTATATTTTATCATTAATTTAGAATCAAGAACCAGGAGTCAAGAGCCAGGATGGCGCAAATCTTGATTCTTGGTTCTTGATTCTTAGCTCTAAAAAAATGAAAACAATCTTAATTACAGGCTCCAACGGTCAATTAGGAAATTGCATTGCAAAACTTCAAAGCGATTTCCCTCAATATAAATTCCTTTTTGCCGATTTGCCCGAAATAGATATTACGGACAAAAAATCAATAGCAGATTTCGTAGAGACGCGGCGCGCCACGTCTCTGCAAAATATAGATTTCATCATCAACTGCGCCGCTTATACTGCTGTTGATAAAGCCGAAACAGATGAGGCATTGTGCCGAAAAGTGAATGTAGAAGGCGTGCGTTGTCTGGCGGAATTTGCCAAAGAAAACAATGCGCATCTCGTGCATATTTCAACGGATTATGTGTTTAATGGCGAAAACTTTTTGCCGCTAACTGAAGAAATGCCCACTTCGCCTATTGGCGTTTACGGCATCACGAAATTGGAGGGCGAAAACGCTTTCCGTTTTTCGGGCGCAAACGGCATTATCATTCGTACCTCGTGGCTGTATTCGGAGTTTGGCAATAATTTCGTGAAAACGATGTTGCGGCTCGGCAAGGAGCGCGGTGAATTGAACGTGATTTTTGACCAGGTAGGAACGCCCACTTATGCAGGCGATTTGGCGGAAATTATTTTGAAATCATTATCTCAAATTGAAAAGAAAGCAGGCGTAGAAACCTATCATTTTTCCAATGAAGGTGTAGCGAGCTGGTACGATTTTTCCAAAGAAATTTTCAGCCTTGCAGGTTTGTCCGTTAAAGTCAATCCGATAGAAACCACTGCCTATCCGACGCCTGCCAAGCGACCGCATTACAGCGTGTTGAACAAAGGGAAAATTAAGAAAGACTTTGGCGTGGAAATTCCGTATTGGAAAGAGTCGTTGAGGGTTTGTATCGAGTTATTAGATGCTTGAAATTAAAAACACACAAAGAATTAAATGCAAAAAAAGTTCTTCGTTTCTATACATATCAAATTTCTTGCCTTAATTGTATTTGTCTTGTTTTTCAGACAGTTTGCATCAGCGCAATGCACTTTTGATATTGATGTGCAGGTTATTCAACAGGCTACCTGTCCTGCTAATGGCATTGTGCAGGTTACGCTCAGCGGAGATGAAATAGACCTGTCGCAACTAATAATTCAGATAAGCAGCAGCAATGGTCAGATAAATGAAGCTAAGAATATCAACGGCTTTCAGTTTACCGGATTGCCGCCTCATAATTACAGTATTACTGCCCAGACGGTATGCAAGGGCACAGAAATCGAAGTGTCCAAAACAGCGACTGTTACCATAGAGTCGCAGTACGATATGTTGAATGCCATTGCGGGTTTGCGCGAAAAATCTTTTTCCTGTCTCAATACCGGCAGTATCTCATTTGAAATATTCAATGGCAAGATGCCTTACAACGTCAGTATGATTCAAACTCCGGTAGCATACACCGGCACAACCGAATTTACTTACAACGATCATAATCTGCAAAGCATTGCTTCGCTGGCAGCCGGCAATTATGTGTTGCAAATTACGGACGACTGTTTGTCGAGCGTACCGCTGACTTTTGCGGTGGAAAAAATGGCAAGCGATTATCCTGCCGACCCATTTAACAGTAATGCCTCGACAGTTACCAGTTCCTGCGACGGAGCTACGGCATCGTATGTCGATTTAAGCACTGGTCACGAACTGTATGATTTTTGGTATAATCGCAGCAATCACTATGAAGTTGCTTTTACGGTGGACGGTAGCGCAAAAAACTGGTTGCCGACGGATAATGGGGGCACTCAATCCTTTACATTGCCGCAATCTTACCGCTCTGTTCTTGCATCAGGCAAACCGGTTGATGTGTGGATGCGCTTGGCAGGTACTGATTGCGAACAGAAAGTTGATGTGTTGCAACTCGATATGCCGGCTGATATTTCTTTGACGAATACCAACAAGCTTGTTTCGTGTAACACTTTTGATGCACAATTTCATTTTGACAGTTCTGATGACGCTGCCCCGTGTCCGCCTTTTCGAATGGAAGTGCGCAACAGCGCAGGCGTTTTGATTGACAGTGCAACAGGCGTAGATGCCAATGCTCTGTTTTCACGCGGATTGCAGACAGATACCAATTATACGCTTACTGTGTTCGACAATAGCCATGTTTTAATAGGTACTCACAGTTTCCAATATACGCTTGTTCCGCCTTATCTTGCCGGTACGCCAACTTCTATCAAAAATGCAGATTGTAAAAGTTATAATTTGACTTATGCCATTTTGGGAGATATTTGCTATCCTTTGAAGCGCGAAGTTTTTGACGAAAACAACATTTTGGTTAAAACCGAAACGCTGACTTCACACAGAAGCATTACGAATTTGGAATATGATATAAATTATCGCATAGTGATTACCGATGTCAATAATAAGGTCATTACATTCGACAATAAAAAAACGATTTCGAAACAAATATCGCACAATGCTACCTATCGTTGCAATGATTATGACTTGACTTTTCGACCTCCTGAGCATTTTTGCGATACCTACGAGTGGGTGCTGACAACGGCAGACGGCACAGAAGTGGATAAAAGCACTGCTCCTGTTCCGGCAACCGTCAGTACAGCCATCAACAATTTACAGTACAACACTGCTTACAAGCTCAAAGTTTATGATGGAGAAGAAGAAGTTTCTGCCACTATAAATTATTTGCGTCCTAAACCGTATTGGCAAAGTTATTCCAATGATGACTTGCAATGCGCCGACTATCAACATTGTTTTTCCGTTAATGCTATGTACTGTCCTCCTTACCAATGGAAAATCTATGATAAGAATGGAAAAGTTGTGCATAATGGAGAGTTCGTCGCAACTAACCAGTCACACTGTGTGCGTCTGCCTTATAACGAAAATTTTTCTATAAAAATTTTTGATTCAAACAGTGTTACCGTACTCGAAAGAGCCGGAATACAGGCAAACACACCCGAAGAAACAACCTATTCATACAAAGCAAGCACTTCTATTGCTGCGCCTTGTTTCTTGGGCGAATTTCCGCTCAGAGATTCTCTCTATATATACAGTTCAAACGGTATAGATGCCGGCACTAAGATTCGCTTTATTTCCGGTCCGCAACAACCAGTGCACAAGAATGTTTCCTTTACCGCACCACAAGAGTATTTTTATCCTTTTTCACAAGACCACAGTCAATTAGAGCAGGTTGCAATAGCCGATGGCAATTATGTCTTTGAAGTAACCAATCCTTGCGGTGCCAAACAGAATATAACTATCACGTGTAAAACTAATGTATTCGAAATCCGTGATTTTTCATATATCAAAGATGACGAAACAGATGTATGTAATGGAGTGAGCCGCGTGTATCCACAGGGATATTTGTATGAAAATAGTGCTAAGATAGACAGCGTATATTTTCATTTGATGGAAACGCCAAGTGGTCCGGTAACATCACCGGGAACTGCAGCCACCCGTATTATAGCCACCCGAACAGAGCCGGAACCTTATTTAGATAACGATGATTATTTTGAGTTGAACCAAATCGGAAAATATGTAATAGGCATAAGCAATTCGCCATCGATTTCGTCTTCTTGTATAGTCGATACGATTGTCGTCAATCACACGCAGAAAAATCTCGCATTTGAAGGACGTTCGTCTTATGTCTGTTCCATTGGTGGTATTGGACGAATTATTGTTGCGGCAAAAAATGGGCGCGAACCTTATTCTTACGAATTGCGGACCGTAACCGGCATTCCCGTACCTATTGCCAATAATCCAAATGCTGCCGGTATTTTTGAATTCGGTGCGTTGGGCGAAAATTACCAAGTGATGATAACAGACGCTTGCAACAGAAGTTTTCCGGTAAATATTCAAATTAATTCACTTGAGCAGATACCTCTCTCAAGCGGCACAGATGCGGTTTGTGCCGGTCAAGCAATAGAGCTTTCGTGTTGGCTGATGGGGGCGCAGGCATATCAATGGTCGGGTCCGAATGGTTTTATTGCCAACACGCGCGTGGTGAATATTCCAAATGTTACGGCAGCCCATACGGGTGAATATACCGTTAGTGTAAAACCGTTTGGCTGTGACGATTTCATCAACAGAACACACCATCTGAAAGTATATGACCCACAGCCGCCCATTTTGCCCGATATTATTTATCACTGCAATACTGCTACACCTTATCAACTTACCGTGACACCCGATGCAGGCAATATAATACAGTGGTTTGACAGTAATGAAAAGCCGTTGCCTGCTGCTCCTTTGGTAGATTTGTCTGCACAGGCGACATACACTTTTTTTGCTGTGCAGACCGATGGCGAAATCGGTTGCGAAAGCCAAAAAACCAAAGTAGTGGTAACGAGCAATGCTGCCAACAATATAACTACCGATAATCGCACCATTTGCGAAGGAGAAAGCGTGCTGTTTGGCGACCGTTATCTGAAAATTGCCGGCACTTATACCCATACATTCAAATCGTCAATAAACGGTTGCGACAGCATTGTGAAACTGAATTTGACAGTTAATCCGACGCATTACACAGAATTGAACCGTGTGATACGCGACACGGAAACCTATTTTTTTGCAGGAAAAGAATTGAATGAAACAGGCACTTATCAAGACCCGCACAAAAACATTTACAATTGCGACAGTATTATTGTGCTGAATTTAAAAGTACTACCCGATATTATTGCTCCGCCTGAATTATTTACACCCAATAATGACGGCAAAAACGATACATTTGAAATTAAGAACCTTGAACTATATCCCAAAAACAGCATCCTTATTTTCAACCGTTGGGGAAATAAAGTTTTCGAAGCATCGCCTTATCTGAACAATTGGGATGGGCGCAATCATTTCGGCATTCGCGTGGGCGGCGACAAACTGCCTGCCGGAACGTATTTCTACATTCTCAATCTTGGCAATGGGAAAGAGCCAAAGAAGGGATATATTTATCTTAATTATTAATTACCAATCGACTTTGTTTTTGCAGTTGGGAGGTTGGTAGAAATATTTTATCTTTGCGAAATTGAAAAATAAAAAATAACAACATAATCCCACAGAGTAATACCCTACATAAAATGAAAACCTACTTAGTAACCGGCGGCGCAGGCTTTATCGGCGCAAATTTCGTAAAATATATGCTCGCGCAGCACGCAGACGTGAAACTTGTGGTGCTTGATGCGCTGACTTACGCAGGAAATCTTTGACAATGAACGTTGCATTTTCGTTAAAGGCGATATCTGTGATTGTGCGCTTGTAACCGGGTTATTTGAGAAATATCCTTTTGATTATGTCGTGAATTTCGCTGCCGAAAGCCACGTGGACAGGAGCATTGAAAATCCGCAGTTGTTTTTGCAAACCAATATTTTCGGCACGCAAAACCTGATGGATGTTGCCAAAAAATTCTGGACAAACGGCAAAGATGAAAACGGCTATCCGGTTTGGCGCGAAGGCGTGCGTTTTCATCAGGTTTCGACCGACGAAGTCTATGGTTCTTTGGGTGATACGGGTTATTTTACCGAAACAACGCCGCTTGACCCGCGCAGTCCGTATAGCGCGTCGAAAACCGCAGCCGATTTATTTGTGCAAGCCTACATTGAAACGTATAAAATGCCTGCAACTATTACCCGTTGCTCTAATAATTATGGTCCTTACCATTTCCCGGAAAAACTTATTCCTTTGATTATTAAGAATATTCTGGAAGGGAAAAAACTCCCTGTTTATGGCGATGGAACGAATGTGCGCGATTGGCTCTATGTGGAAGACCACTGCAAGGCAATTGATATGGTGGTGCGCAACGGCAGAAACGGACAATATTACAACGTGGGCGGACACAATGAAAAGCAAAACATCGAAATCGTGAAACTGACTATTGCTACAATCCGCCGACTGATGGAAGAAGAGCCGAAATATCAAGCCGTTTTGAAAACAGATTTGGCAAACATCAACGAAGGTTTGATTACCTATGTGGCAGACCGGCTGGGACACGATAAACGCTATGCAATTGACCCCACGAAGATTACCGGTGAATTGGGCTGGACACCTGAAACGTGCTTTGAAGTAGGGATTGTCAAAACAATCCGCTGGTATTTGGAAAATCAAGACTGGGTCAACGAAGTAACTTCGGGCGATTACCAGAAATATTATGATAAAATGTATTCAAATCGTTAAAATTAGAGTAAGGTGTAAAGAGTAAGGTGTAATTGGCTTTTCGCCAAACTGTCTTACACTTTACTCTTTACACCTTACACAATAATAAAAACTATGCAATTCACAGAACAAAAAATAAAAGGCGTATGGATTATTGAGCCCCGCGTATTTGCCGATGCTCGCGGTTATTTTATGGAAACCTTTAAACAGGCGGAATTTGAAAAACATATCGGAAAAGTAAATTTTATCCAGGATAACGAATCGAAATCCACTTATGGCGTGTTGCGCGGTTTGCATTTTCAGAAAGGCGAGTGGGCACAGGCAAAATTGGTGCGGGTAATGATGGGCACGGTGCTTGATGTAGCGGTAGATATTCGTCCCGATTCGCCTACCTTTGGGCAATATGTGGCTGTGGAACTATCGGCGGAAAACAAACGTCAACTGTTTATCCCGCGTGGTTTTGCACACGGTTTTCTGGTGCTGAGCGATGAGGCGGTTTTCTCCTACAAAGTGGATAATGTTTACGCTCCGCAAGCCGAAGGTTCTGTGAACTATGCCGACCCGACTATCGGTATTGACTGGACAATTCCACAGTCGGATATGCTGTTGTCGGAGAAAGACAGGAATGCGCCGATATTATAAGAGGAAGGCTGTCTTTTTGGATAGCCTTTTTTACTTACACATCGCACAACCCTCGCATTTGCTCAATTCGCCTCTAAACCTTTTCTCTACCAAAAAGCGGATATTATCTTTCAAAGCATCAATGCGGATATGTTCAATCACATCATCCACAAAGGCAAACATCAGTAACATACGGGCTTCGGATTCTGAAATACCACGTGAACGCAGATAAAACAACGCTTCATCGTTCAACTGTCCTACGGTTGCTCCGTGCGAACATTTCACATCGTCGGCATAGATTTCGAGTTGCGGCTTGGTGTTCATACGGGCTTCGCGAGTGATGCAGATGTTTTTATTGGTCTGAAACGCTTCGGTTTTTTGAGCATCTTTGGCTACTAATATTTTGCCCGCAAATGCTCCGCGAGAATGGTCGTTGAGCACATATTTGTATAATTCCTTGCTACGGCAATTCGGCACAGCGTGATTAATAAATGTATTGTTGTCAATGTGCTGTTGCTGGTCGCCGATTGCCATACCGCAAAGGGTCGTTTGTGCATTTTCGCCCAATAAATCAATGCGTACATTGTTGCGGGTTTGTCCGTTGTG
>QMCE01002265.1_pt1 | contig 10623 bp, 11 predicted proteins | sample 1821851 | NCBI WGS metagenome assembly QMCE01 (sample SAMN09453174, study PRJNA476694) | Termite gut metagenome, whole genome shotgun sequencing project. | isolation source: worker | host: Odontotermes sp. | place: South Africa:Pretoria | collected 2016-01-28
TTTTCGGCAAGAAATCCGTAACCGGGATGCACGGCCTCGGCCCCCCCGACTTCGCAGGCACTGATGATGCGGTCAATTTTCAGATAGGAATCCGCCGAACGCGCCGGGCCGACGCAAATCGCTTCGTCAGCAAGATTGAGGTAGGCTGCCCCGCGATCCGCTTCGCTGAAAACGGCCACGGTTTCGACGCCCAGTTCTCGGCAGGCACGAATGATACGGAGGGCGATTTCGCCCCGGTTGGCGATGAGAATGCGTTTGAACATGGGGAAGAAGGTATTGGGTATCGGGTATTGGGTGTAGGGCGTTTTGACGCTTGCGGACACTATCGGTCGCCTCGAAAAATGGCTTCTTGACTGCGTTGACATAACCAACGCCACCATAATTCGGGCACTGCGGTCACAGACCGCAGCTCGCCAGAGGAATTTTTCGAGGTTCCCTATCCACCCTCCACTATTCACTTTCCACCCGAAACAGTGGCGTGCCGAATTCGACGGTTTGCCCGTTTTTGGCAAGGACTTCGAGCACTTTGCCGGAACACTCCGCCTGAATTTCGTTGTAAACCTTCATGGCCTCGATCAGGCAGACCGTTTTTTCAGGGTTGACCACGTCGCCAATCTTGACAAACGGCGGCGAATCCGGGCTGGCCGAGACGTAAAATGTTCCGACCATCGGACTTTTGATGATTTGACCGCTTGCGACGTCCGCAGGTTTTGGCTCTGCCGGTTGCGCTGGGGCAGACGCGACCGGCGGCACGGCGGCGGGCAATACCGCGTGCGACACCGGGGAGACGGGAGGAATCAGCGGCACTGTCCCGGCATTCCGCTTGAGTTGAATCCGCATATCGCCTTGCTGAATATCGAGTTCCGAAAGCTCGTTTTCCTGCATCAGTTCGACGAGGCGTTTGACGCGCCGGACATCGAACACGTCATTGCCGGTGTTGCTTGGGTTGGCCATATATCTAAAAAATGTTGGCTGAAGATGGGGGAAATTTGACGCAGTATAACAATGCGAACGCCTTTTGACAGTCCGGGTACTATTCCATCTCGTCCAGCGCGTCCTGCAATTTATCTTTGGCCTGAACGCCAACCATGCGCTCCACCACCATGCCCTGATTGAAGAAAAGCAGAGTCGGCAGCATATCCACGCCGAATTTCGCGCCCAGCACGGGAAAATCGGCCACGTTGACCTTGGCAATTTTCGCGTCGCCAGCATTTTCTGCCGCCAACTCTTCCAAGACGGGAACCAGCATCCGGCATGGCCCACAGGTCGGCGACCAAAAATCGACCAATACCGGTACATTGGACTTCAGAACTTCCGCTTCAAAAGCACTTTCTGTCAATTCATAAACCTGTCCCATGATCCTCGCTGATGTTAATGTGTGGAATTTTCAAACGGTTTGAGTCTAAAAGCTGTTTCAAAGTTATAAACGTTATTAAAATCCTCCCGACGGTCTTCCGAGGTTTTTCGCATCATGCCGATGTCAATCAGATTATAAACGATCTCCCCGATGTCGTCCGTGCTGTGAATGCCGAGTGAATCAAGCACCATTTTGGCGAGAGGGCCATATTGAAGCAGGGCATAATCCCGCGCCGCGACGCAGAGGTCCTGCCCCGTGATGTGATGGCTCGGCTCCGCTTCCGGCAATTCCGCATGTCCCGCTAGGACTTCTTTCGGGATCGGTTCGTTTTTGGCCGCCTTTCCTAGATGCAGTACCCGCTGCGCGTAGTCGAGCGTTTCGTACACAAAGGCATACGACTCGGCCTTGTAACGTCGGTCTGTTTTCAAAAGGTTCAAAAACGGCTGATTCACCTGATCCATCTGCCGGCCTGCTACGATTGCGATTTCATCTTGGTACCATACAGCAGATTTGCAATCACACCGGCGACTATTTTCGTCAACTTCGGTTCCGCCGCGTTGGCCGTGGCGATAATTTCCTCCACATTACCTGGTTTGAGTGCGTCGGGCAAGGCCATGTCCGTGACAATCGAAAGGCCCAGCACTTTCATGCCGCAGTGAACCGCCACCAAAACTTCCGGCACGGTGGACATGCCCACCACGTCCGCCCCGATGCCGCGCAAGAAACGGTATTCCGCGCGGGTTTCCAGATTCGGCCCCAAAACCGCCACGTAAACTCCTTTGTGACACGCGAAATTTTCTCTGCGTGCGATTTCCAGAGCCTGCTCAATGAATTCGTGGTCATAAGGTTCGCACATGTCGGGAAAACGCGGGCCAAGCCGGTCATCGTTGATGCCGACGAGCGGATTCACGCCCAGCAGATTGATATGATCTTCGATGACCATGATGTCGCCCTGCTTGTACTGCGGGTTCATGCCGCCGCAGGCGTTGGACACGAAAAGCGTGTCCGCACCGAGTTCCTTCATCACGCGAATCGGAAACGTGATGGCCTTCGGATCGTAACCTTCATAGGCGTGAAAACGGCCTTCCATGGCGGCCACGGGCACTCCGTTCAATTTTCCGAGCACGAAATTGCCCGCGTGGGTTTCGACGGTCGAACACGGAAAATGGGGAATGTCCGCGTAGGACAGCGTGACTTCCGCCTCGATTTGCCGCGCCAAGTTGCCCAAGCCCGTGCCGAGCACAATGCCCGCCTTCGGTTTGATTTGACTTTTCGTGCGAATAAATTGGACGGCTTCCTGAACTTGATCGTAGAGATGGAGCATCGTGTACTTTCCAAAGTTTTTGTATCAATGATGGACGAATACGGTACAAATCAGATCATCCGCAGTACGCCGCGAACGTATCCCACCGATTCCATCAGGCCCGGCAGCGGGTCGGTGACATCGGTCTCGTATTCAAACGCCACGACCTTATCATAGCCCGTCTCAATCAGAGCGGCCAAAAACGACGGCAAATCCAGCACGCCCCGGCCGCAGATGCACGATTGCCCCTGGGGAGTCGCTTTGGTGGCGTCTTTGAAATGCACGTCGTGAATCCTTCCTTTGAAATCGTTGATCGACCTCACGACATCGCCGCCGATCCGGGCCGTGTGGCCGACATCAATGCAAAGCCCGATACGATTGTCGTATTTTTCGATGTGACCCATCGTGATTTCCGGCGTGCCGTAAATTTTATCGCCGGGACCATGATTGTGGACGGCCACGGAGATATTGGTTTCTTTCACCTTTTCATCCACTAACGGCAGCAGTTCCGGTTTGGGCGCACCGACAATCGTGGCCATTCCGCAGTCTTTGGCGTAACGGAACGCGTTTTCCACATCGGCAGTACTGTTCATGTAAATCACGCCGCAAGCGTAGGGAGTGACGTCCGCTTTCCGGCATTCTTCCACGGCGGCTTGACATTCCTCCGTCGACGAATTGAGTTTGAGATGCACGTCTTTGATGCACAGATTTTTCAAGCCAGCCCGGTGCGTCATTTCGAGGGCTTTGACGCGATCAAATCGGTGAAACGAATACGAAGCCACTCCGAGCTGGAATTTGGCCTTCTCGCCGGGAGCATTATCTGAGGGCGCACCGTCGGCGGCCTGTGTTTTCGGGGCGAAAGCGTCCAAAGCCCCCAAGGCGGGCAGCGCGGCGGCAACTCGCAAAAAATGTCTTCTGTCAGTGTTCATGGGAAAATCTCCTTTTCGTTTTATTGCTTAACCTCAACAGCGGCGCGTTCCAAAATCTCACCGGCGACAGGCCAACCCGCTTTATCCCAGGTCAGTGGGCGAATCTGCGTCATGCGTTTGTTTCCAAGGTTTAATGTATCATACGAAGCCAGAACCAGCCAGTCTCTGCGGTTCGCTCCGGTTCCGGTACGCAAAAAACCGTTGTGTCCGGTTCCTTTCCAACGGTCCGTGCTGCTCAGCAGCAACGTGCCGCCGCCCTGATCCACGCGTCTCCTCTGCTTGTCAACATAGGGGCCCAGCGGCTTCTTGGACCGACCTACCATGATGTGGTACGTGCTTTTTTCGCCATCGCAACAAGAACCGCGGGAAGTGAACAGATAATACCACCCTCCGCGACGGATGACATGAGGGGCTTCGAGTGACGTATCTTTTCTTGTTTCGGTAATTTTACGCTTGGCAATGACAACATAATCGGCTGGAATTTTTCGTGTTTCGGATTGATATCGAAACGGCTTGCCTGTTTTGGAATCCACTTCGACAGCCTTGATTCCTGTCCAGTACGATCCCCAGAAAAGATACGCTTTCCCATCGTCGTCGATCAACAGGGCGGAGTCGATGGCATTGTAATCCGTCTCGTTGGGAAACGACTCCAGCACGATTCCGCGGTCTTCCCACGCATAGTCGGGATCATTCGGGTCCAGCGTTTTGTTGACGGCCAAGGCGATCAGCGAACGTTGACCACCAAAAGTGGAAACAGAATAATAAACGTGATACAAACCGTTGAAATAGACGACATCGGGAGCCCAAATGCCCCGGGCTCCTGGAATGTGTTCTTTAGCCCAGGCCGGCGGGCCGTTGGCGAACACGCGGCTCACTCGCTTCCAATCGAACAGGTTCTCACTATAGAAAATTGGAATGCCGTGACCGGTCGAGAAAACGTAAACGCCTTTTTGTCCCGCAACTTGAATGGCTGTCGGATCGGGAGATTCAAAGGGAATCACGGCCAAACTGTCAAGCTGATTTTTGGTCGCTTGACCTTGGGAGGGCATCGTGGACACAACGAGAGCGAAGGAAAATACGGTAGTAAGCAGAAATGGGACGAATGCCTTTGTCATGGAGTGGACTGGCGTTAAAGCAAATGGAAAGAGGATACAAGGTTATTTTTGGAAGCCAAACACCCTCACAGTATAGCCGTTCGCGCACGGTTTTGCAACAGCATCGCGGGAGAGATGGACGGCGTATTGATCGTGAGAAGCCCTCGCACCGATAACTTTACTGCGTCAGAAAGTATGCTACAATGACGAGTGTATAATCGGAGTCTCCCTCTAACCCCTTGGCGTTCCCATGAGTACATTCGTTCGAGAAATCGCGTCAGAATCCGAATTTTCCGCCGCCACGCAGTCCGGCCTCGTGCTGGTCGATTTTTTCGCCACTTGGTGTGGCCCCTGTAAAATGCAAGGCCCCATTCTCGACGAAGTGGCCGCCTCGGTCGCCGGCAAGGCCACGATCATTAAAGTGGACACCGACAAACTGCCCGCCGTGGCCCAGCGTTTCAACGTCGCCAGCATTCCCACGCTCGTCCTGTTCAAAGACGGTCAAGTCGTCCAGCAAATGGTCGGTGTACAGCAGGGTGAGGGCTTGAAGAAAGCACTGGGCTGTTAACCGGGGAGTTAACTCCCCGGTTAACGCCGATCCCCCTAATCACTCGCCCCTAATCTTTCTTTTGATGTCCGACGCCACTCGCCAGACCCGCAGTTACTTGATGCAAAAGTTTGAAGCCATGGGACTGCATCCGCAGTCGCGGCTCGGCCAAAACTTTTTGATCGACCTGAATTTGCTTCAACTGCTGCATGTTTCGGGCCGCATTGAGCCGCACGACGTGGTGCTGGAAGTGGGGACGGGCACGGGCTCGCTGACGGCCCCCATGTCCGATAAGGCGGCGGCGGTGATTACGGTCGATGTCGATCCCGTCATGCAGGAATTGGCACGGCAAGAGCTTTATGGCCGCGAAAATATCACATTTCTCAAAATGGATATTTTGAAGAACAAGAACACGCTGCGGCAGGAAGTTTTGGACGCCGTCAAGGAAGAGTTGGAAAAACCGGGGCCGGACGGCACGAAGCGTCGCTTCAAACTCGTGGCGAACCTGCCGTACAGCGTGGCCACGCCGCTGATTTCCAACCTGCTTTTGACCGACACGCCGCCGGCTCTGATGTGCGTGACCATCCAAAAAGAGCTGGCCGATCGCATCGTGGCCAAGCCGCGCAGCAAGGATTGGGGCGCGCTCTCGCTGTGGACGCAAGCTCAGTGCCGCACAGAGATTATTCGCATCATGCCGCCGTCGGTTTTTTGGCCGAGGCCGAAGGTGGATTCCGCGATAGTGCGTTTGACCTTGGACGAAAAACGCCGGGCCAAAATTCCCGACCTGAAATTTTTCAACGAATTTTCGCGGGCGATCTTTTTTCACCGCCGAAAATTCTTGCGGGCCGAGCTTTGCAGCGCGTTCAAAACGACGATTCCGAAGTCACGGATCGACGAAATCATGGACGAAATGGGTTTTGACACGAATACCCGGGCCGAAACCTTGCCGCTAAAAACCATGCAGCGGCTCTGCGAACTCTGCCGTGTGGAATTGCTCAAGCTGCCGGAAAAGGAACGCAAAATTTTGTAGACGCCGTGCTCCGAATATGCCGTCTTGGGGGCAGCTACATCTTGTCCAAGGAATTTTTTTGAGATTCTCTTGATTTTTTTGGAGAGTTCGACGAAAATGACGGGACACTGTGGCGAAAACCGCGGCTCGTTGGAAGTTTTTTGAGTTTCCCTACACCCTTGCATTTAGTATTCTCATGGACTCACTCACGCTCTTTGCCCATCATCTGCCTTTTGAACCGGATACCGTCGTGGTCAGCAGCACTTGGCTTGTCACGCTGGGCGTCATCATGCTTGCCTTGGCCTGTATCACGGGCGGCGTCGCTTGGATCGGCAAAAAACGCGAGCAAGCCAAGCAATCAGCGAAGCGACCCACACAAGACTGATCCGCGTCCCCGACACCCTCTCCCATTCCCCTCTACACCTTTCGCCATATTCTTCTCCCCATGGAACCTTCGACTCTTGGTGCTGTTGCTTCGGGCAACGCTTGGATTGATGTCGCCGTCTTTTTCGCTTTCCTCATCGCCGTGGTGGCCATCGGCATTGGAATGAGCCGCCAGAAAAAAGGCGACGCAGAAAGCAGCGAATCGTATTTTCTCGCAGGCCGTGGACTGGCGTGGTGGCTCATCGGCTTTTCGCTCATCGCCGCCAACATTTCGACCGAGCAGTTCGTCGGCATGTCCGGTAACGCCGCCAATTACATCGGTCTGGCCATCGCTTCCTACGAGTGGATCGCGGCGGTGTCGCTCGTCATCATCGCCTTTCTTTTCTTGCCCCGCTTTCTCAAGGCCGGTATCTACACCATCCCGGAGTTTTTGGAGACCCGCTACAACAAGGCGGCCAGAACGCTGATGTCGCTCACCATGATGGCCACGCTCGCCAGCGTAAACATCGCCGTCGTGACATTTTCCGGGGCCAAAGCCTATTCCGTGTTTTTCAAGGACATGGGTACGGAAGTCGTCCAACTGGGGAATCTCACGCTTTCGCTGGACTTGCTTTTCCTCTGCTGGGCCATCGGCATCATCGCGGCCACCTACGTTTTTCTCGGCGGCCTTAAAGCCTGCGCCTGGGCAGACTTGATTCAAGGTTCCGCACTGATTCTGTGCGGCGTAGTCATTCTGTATTTCGCGCTGGGCGCACTGGGCGACCTGCAAGTCACAGCACCGCAGGAATCGCTGGCACTGGCGACTACGGAAACGGCGACATCGGAGGCCGCATCACACGCCGCGCCACAAAAAACCAATACGCTCACCGAGGCCATGAACGACCTCGAACTTTCGCGGGTCGATCAGGACACGATCAAAGGCCAGTTCGCCGATGCCAATTCCTGGGAGCGGTTCACCATGCTCAACAGATCCAAATTGCGCATGAATCTGCCGTGGACCGATGGCATTTTGCCCATCACGGCTTTGCTGTTCGGTATCTGGATTCCGAACCTTTATTACTGGGGTTTGAACCAGTTCATCATGCAGCGAACGCTCGGTTCCCGTTCACTGGCACAAGGCCAGAAAGGTATTGTGTTTGCGGCCTTTTTGAAGCTGCTGATTCCGTTCATCGTCATTTTTCCCGGCATGATCGCGTTCAACCTTTACAGCGGCACGATGCGGGACAAAGCGCACGAAAAAGTGGCCAGCGTCGAAAAATTTGAAGCTCTGGCCGCCGACAACTCGGCCCAGAATAAACTGTTCACGTTTGACGAACAATTCGTGCAGTTCCAGCCCGAAATGGCCGCCCGGATGGTGGCGTATAACGCCGACAAAATGAAATTTGACGTGCCCGCCGAGTTCAATGGCGACCCGTCGGGCGCGCTGGCCGCCATGAAAGCGGAGTTCGGCAAACTGCCCTTTCTGGAGCAACCGAGCTACTCGCAGCAGATGACCGGCTATGATTACGACTCGGCCTTTTCGCTTTTGATGCAGCGGCTTGTTCCCACCGGCGGTCTGCGCGGTTTTGTACTTGCGGCCCTGTTGGGTGCGATTATCAGTTCGCTGGCCGCCCTGTACAACGCCACATCGACGATTTTTGTGATGGATATTTACAAGGAATACCTGCACAAAAGGGCATCGCAAACCACGCTCGTTTGGGTAGGCCGAGTCAGCGTCGTCCTGTTCATGCTTTTCGGTTGCTGGCTGGCTCCGCAGTTGGCCGACCCGAAATTTGGCGGCGTGTTTACGTTTATTCAGGAATTTCAGGGCTTTATTTCACCGGGCGTGTTGGCCGCCTTCTTATTCGGATTCTTGGTCAGCCGAGCACCGCGGATGTGCGGCCTGACGGCCTTGATTTTGAACCCGCTTATTTACGGATCGCTGATGATGTTCGCATCGCATATTAGCTTTTTGGACCGGATGTCGATTACGTTTGTGTCGATTATTGCCGTCTTAACACTGATGACCACGCTTTGGCCCCTGAAAGAACCTTTTAAGCAGGAAAGCAACACGGACATCGACCTCTCGTCGTCGCGCGGTGCGTTAGTGGTCGGCGTGCTGATTTTCGTGTTCACCGCCTGCCTGTACGCCTATTTCTGGGATCACACAACGCCGATGTTCCCGTGATGCCAGTGGGAGTGGGCGGCAAATTAGACCACCCACGCTCTCAATAAACGGGTGACAGTCGTTGTGGAATTGCCTCAATCATGTCGACTGTGAATTCAATCATGTGATCTGTCATCCAAGGCATGAGGAACGAAATGGTGAGGACCATGACGAGGATTTTGAGAACAATGGCGATGGTCTGTTCTTGAATCTGTGTTAGGGCTTGAAACAGACCGATCAGAAGCCCGATGGCCGTGCCGACAATCAACACCGGCGCCCCGATGAGCAGGGCCATCCAAATGGCGTTACGGCAAATGTCTACGGCAATTTGTGCGTCCATTGTGGTGTGGAGTGTAGTTGGTGCGGCTCGTCAGAGGAATTTGTTGAGGTTCCCTCGGTGGAAAATCGTCGGATGATACCGGAATCCGTAGCGGAAGGCAATGGAGGTTTTTTCCTTACAAACGCACTATTCCGCAATTCTCATACAAACACACGAACTGTGGAAAAATATGGCAAAAAACGCGCGACCATGAATTTTTTCTGGAAATTGCTCTGGCACAATACCCGATGTTTTGGGTATGATAACAACGCGGTGAGTTGTCGGGTTCCCCGGAGATCGACAGGAAGCCAAAAGCTCACAAGTTCAAGGAAGAGCCGACGTTGCCGGCGGGAAACCGCCGTGCGAGCCAGGCCGGAAGTCAAGGAGTGATTCGTGAAATTCGCAAAAAGATTCCTCGTTATTTTGGTGCTTTGCCTCGCCGTGTTCGGGGCCATGTCGCTGTTCAAAAGGGCACCGGAGTTGAATCTCTCCACCGAAGACGTGGACTATCTTCGAGCCATGGGCAAGACGGCCTCGACCGATGCCTCGAAAGAGGGGTTGTCCGGCGTTTTGATGAACGTAGAGGGCGCGCCGCCGATTGACGCACTGGGCTTTTCAGCAGGCTCTTCCACGCCGCCCGCCTCGTTCGGGTTGCCCTCCGGTTCCACCGACGAAGCCCCGGCTCCGGCTTGGTCCGCACCTGCCGCTCCAGTGGCCAATCCGTATTCCGCTCCTGTCGAAGCCCCGCCCTTCATTCCCGCTCCGCAGAACGAGCCGCCGCAAATTCCAGAACCGGTCGCCGAACCGACCGTCTATGCGGTTCCGGTGGCAACGCTGGTACACCCAAACCGTTTAGAAATCCCCGAACCGTCAGGACGACAAGCCTTGAATCCCGCAGGGTTGAAAGGCGGCGATTCGGGAAACCAAAACGCATACAGTACATACACGCCGTTTGAACAATCTCCCGTGCCGGCAATTTCGCCGCCGCCCGACGAAACGGCCCGATCTTCGCCGCCCACCGTGCCGCCGGAGCCGACAGCTTTTTGGAATGGCCCGGCGACGGAAATCATCAATTTTCCGGTTCAGACAACCTCTTCGGAGCAAACGGCCCCGCAAGGGGATTTTGGCGTTTCTTGGGCGAACGAATCGGCGAACGGTCTGCGAAACGACGAGACGCTGGCAGCCCAAACGCCGGTTCGACGCTTGCCCGTCGTGCCCGGCCCGTTCTTGGCAGAGCTGCCCGTCGCCACGGAGGATGTTTACCGGCCCACTTCGGTGCGTCAAGGCGTTCCAATCGACACCATTCCGTCTGCAACCGTTGAATCCGGCACGGTCTCGTTCGGTGCGATCCCCGTTGTCGCCAACGATTCCACGCCGGTCGTATCTTTTGTTCACTCCGAAGCCCAGTCCGTCCTCCCTCCAAGCATCTCCACGGCGTCAGCAGCCACGATCCCACCCCGGCCCGAGTCCTCAAATACGGAAAAAAGCCCGTTTATCGACCCCCCACTTGCTGCCCAACCGGCCACGCCGCCTGC
>QMCE01002266.1_pt1 | contig 10622 bp, 13 predicted proteins | sample 1821851 | NCBI WGS metagenome assembly QMCE01 (sample SAMN09453174, study PRJNA476694) | Termite gut metagenome, whole genome shotgun sequencing project. | isolation source: worker | host: Odontotermes sp. | place: South Africa:Pretoria | collected 2016-01-28
AAGCTCATCAACTCTGCCATTATAACTCCACCATTAGGCTACTACCGTTCAGATGTTTCTTAGGTTATGGGATACGCAGATATTCTAATACGGCATGATACAATAGAATGAAAGAAAGAGAGGCGTGTGGATGTCGGTCAGTCTGTAAGCAGTCCGGTTTAAGGCAGGGGAAGGGCAGGAGATCTGCCTCTGTTTGTTGTGCCTAAGGCTGTCTTACAGACGATTACGATATACAATCGTCTGTAGCGCAGCGAATGTCTGCGCTTTTTTGTATGCCTTTACAAAAAAGCGCAAGAAAACCAATAAGAAAGGTAGGAGACATTTTTGATAATGCAAGCCACAAAATCGGAGAGTGTGACAGGCCGGGAGGTTTGCACACACTAACCATTGCAATACCTCCCACAAGGTTGCGAAAAACAACTTTTTGGAGGCGTTCAGGTGAACAGAGAAAATAAAAGAAAACAATTTACAAACGGCTATTACCGTCACAACCCGTGCGACGATAGCTTTACCTGTAAGGTGTGCGGCCGGCTTAACGTATCGCACGGAGCGGGCAGCGAACACAGAAATCACTGCTCCAACTGCCTTTCGAGCTTGCACCTCGACAACGAACCGGGCGACCGCGCCGCGGATTGCGGCGGCATCATGGAGGCCATTGGCGTTTGGGTGCGCAAGGGTGGCGAATGGGCGATCATTCACCGCTGCAAGCGCTGCGGGCAACTCAGCTCCAACCGCTGTGCCGCCGACGATAACCCACTGCGGCTGATGTCCATCGCGCTCAAGCCAATCGGCAATCCGCCCTTCCCGCTGGAGCGCATTGCGGAGCTAACAGCTATGATGGGCGGAGACGGCATACCGGGTTAACAAAACAGCCCCGCGCCACAAGGTGCGGGGCTGCCTGTTGTACACGCTCCGGCTATGTGCCGTAAAATGTCTATTTGATCGAAGGTTTCAGCAATTCATTGATATACGCCGTGAGCTTTGCCATTGTTTCGGGGCTGACGACGTGCTCCATGCGGCAGGCGTCGAGGTCGGCGACGGCGGCGTCCACACCGAGAACGCCGGTGAGGAAGCGGGCCAGTGTTTCGTGGCGGCGGCGCATATCGGTGGCATGGGCCAACCCCTTCTCGGTAAGGGTGATACGCCCGTAACGCCGCTGCTCGGCAAGCCCCTCCCGCTTGAGCAGAGTAACCGCCTTGTTGACGCTGGGGCGCGATACCCCCAGCGCCGCGGCCACGTCGATGGATTTGACGGGCCCCGATGTCTCTTCCAGCGCGAGGATGGCTTCGAGATAGTTTTCCGCGGCTTCCCGCAATGTCGGCATAAGAACCTCCAATGGCGAGTCAGTCATTGCGCTGCGCTGCCAAAATATCCATTGTCAATGGTCTGTTGCGTCCTTCGAGGAGCAGCTATCCCGCTGCGGGCAATCACCGCAACCCTCGCAGCACTCGCCCTTTGATATCCTGCGCAGGGAACGCAGCAGAAAGAAGAGAGCCAGCCCGATGATCAGCCCGCAGAGAATTACGATAAAAACAGCGTTCATAGAATACGACCGCCTTCTCCAGCAGTGATTGTTTTTATAGTACCATATTTGCGATATGGTATGCAATCATTGCGATAAAATAGGCTGCGGCAGTTTCGAAAAGGGCCGTGCCCAACGCCCACTTAAGGCTGTTCATCTCGCGGCGGATAGAGACAAAGGCCGAAATGCAGGGCATATACAGCAGGCAGAACACCATGAAAGAAAAGGCGGCCGCCGGCGTGAAGATACCAGGCAGCATAGCGGCAAGCTCAGCCTGCGACGCCGCGCCGTAGAGCACTATCATCGACGAAACCACCGTCTCCTTAGCCACGACTCCGGCCAAAACCGATACCGACGCCTGCCATTCGCCAAAGCCCAGCGGCGCAAACAGCGGCGCGAGCAGCCGCCCTATAGAAGCGAAGATACTGTCGGCATTGTCGCTCACCAGGCGAAGGCTCCAGTCGAAGTTTTGCAGAAGCCAAACGAGAACGCTCATCGAGAAAATAACGGTTCCGGCCTTGATGAGAAAACCCTTGCCCTTCTCCCACACATGGCGTGCCAGCGCGGCGGGGGAGGGAAGCCGGTAGGGGGGAAGCTCCATGACGAAGGGGGCCACCGCGCCGCGGAACAGCGTATTTTTGAGCAACAGGCCGCTCCCCACCGCCACCAGCATCCCCAGCAGGTACATAAAGAATACCACAAGGCCCTGCCGCGCGGCGAAGAACGTACCGGCAAACAGTGCGTAAATGGGCAATCGCGCCCCGCAGCTCATAAAGGGGATGATCATAATGGTGAGGCGGCGGTCGCGCTCATTTTCCATCGTCCGTGCGGCCATAACGGCGGGAGTGGTGCAGCCAAAGCCCATCAGCATCGGGATAAAGCTCTTGCCGGTCAGCCCGATCTTGTGCAACAGCCTGTCCATGATAAAAGCCGCCCGCGCCATGTAGCCGCTGTCCTCTAAAATCGAAAGGCAGGTAAAGAGGATAAGGATCTGCGGTAAAAAGGTGATAACGCCCCCCACGCCGCCAATTACGGCGTCGACAAGCAGGCCATAGGTCCACGCGGGAGCGTCGGCGTTGTCGAGCAGCCTTGTCACCCAATCGCCCAGCCCGTCGCCGATGAGGGCGCCGGTGCCGTCGCTCAAAATGCTGCCCAGCGGCCCGAAGGTGGCCGCGAAGATAACGAACATGATAAAGAGAAAGAGCGGCAGCGCCAGCACACGGTTGGTGACCACCAAATCGATACGGTCGGAAAGGGTGAGCGCGCCTTCGCTGCGCGCCTTAACTATCGCGCCGCGACAGATGGCGGTGATGATCTTGTAACGCGTGTCGGCCAGCATCGTTTCGCGGTCGCCGTACAACGCGGAGGATTCCCACGCCTTGACCGCCTCTTCGATACGGGCTGTTTGCTCCGCCGGCAAGTCGAGGGTTTTGGCGGCGTCGGCGTCCCCTTCCAGGAGCTTGGCGGCGTAAAACCACAGCGGCAGCGATTGCAGCCGGGGCAGTTCCCGCAGTATCGCGAATACCTCACGCAGTGCCTTGCCTGTCGCGCCGTCATAGCGCAGGCTGCCCACCGGTTCGGCGGGGTTGTAGGGCACTGTTTTGGCCAGATCTACCGCTACGCGCAGCAGCTCGTCGGTATTTTCTCCTTTGCGCGCCGCGATAGGTACCACCGGAATTCCCAGCAGCCGCGCAAGGCTTTGGCAGTCCAGCCTGTCGCCCTTGGCCTCCACTTCGTCCATCATATTGACTGCCAGCACCAGCGGTACCGAAAGCTCCATCAGTTGTACCGCTAAATACAGATTGCGCTCGAGGTTGGTGCCGTCTATCACATCGATGAGGACATCGGGCCGCTCGTTTACCAGTACCTGCCGCGTAACGATTTCCTCCATCGAATAGGGAGAAAGAGAATACACGCCGGGCAGGTCGACAAGGGTGACGCTTTCGCCCTGCCATTTGGCGGTTCCCTCTTTCTTTTCCACTGTTACCCCCGGCCAGTTGCCCACATATTGCGATGCGCCGGTGTAGAGGTTAAAAAGAGTGGTTTTGCCGGAATTGGGGTTGCCGGTCAGCGCGATTTTCATAGGGCTTCAGAGATTCCTTCCACAAGGATTTTTTTGGCGTCGGCACGGCGCAGCGAAAGTTCATAGCCGCGCAGGTTAATTTCCAGCGGGTCGCCCAACGGTGCGGTTTTGCGCAGTGTAACGCGGCAACCGGGCGTCAGACCCATATCGGCAAATCGGCGTTTGAGCGCGCTCTCGCCGCCAATCGCCACAATAACGCAGCTCTGCCCCGGCCGCAGCTCGGCCAGATTGTGCCCACCCGGATGATGGTGATGTCGCCGCTCGTCGGGCATAGGAGAACGCTCCCACGGCACGGGGGGAAATCCGTCCGGCATATGAGGTTGCTCGACCGGTTTATAAGTGCGTTCGTCCCAGTGCCGGCCGGATGCCGAACCGGCAAGGGGCGGGCGGTGATGCTCAAGCTGTTCCGGTTTGAAGACGGTTTTTCTCTGCATGGTATTCACCTTTCGGGCAAAATGTTAACTTAGGTTACCATTTTTACTACACACAGTATATCACAACTTTTTGATGCTGTAAAGAGGTTGCGAAAAATTAGCCGCGGTTATCTTTTTGAAAACAGAGACGGTTCAGTAACCGCTGAATGAATCTTACCGCCATTGTGCAAGCAACGGTGTTATGCCGTGTTTTCCCCGCCGAAGGCGGGGAAAACACAATTAATCAGTGCTTACCTGATCCTTGCTATTGCGCGTGATAGTTGCTATACTGAGAACAGGTTCTGAGCAATTAGGAAGGAACGAGCCGGTATGCTTGCTCATGTTGCCCTATGGGTATCCGATCTTGAGCGGATGAAGAATTTTTATGTCACATATTTCGGCGGCGTATCCGGCGCGCTTTATTACAACAAGAAAACGGCGTTCCGGTCGTATTTTCTTTCGTTTGAGGGTGGCGCGCGACTGGAATTGATGCACTCGCCCGCAGTACCGGAAAACCGCGGCGCGGATGGCGCAGAGCCCGGTGGCTGGGCACATATTGCCTTTGCGGCGGGCGGCGATGCGGCGGTGGACGCGCTGACGCGGCGATTGACGGGCGACGGCTACCGGTTATTGAGCGGGCCGCGCACAACGGGGGACGGTTATTACGAAAGCTGTATTCTCGACCCCGAGGGCAACCGTGTGGAAATTGTGGCGTGAGCATGTGCATCGCAGAGTAGGCCGCGGCGGACATTTGCCGGCTGTCGGGCTATACAGGCAGGGCGCACACCGGTTTTAAGAGGCGTGCGGGCACGTGCCGTGCAAGAGCCGGAAGGATCACCGCAGGCATTTCTGAAAAAACAGCCGTGTCGAAAAAACATCTTGCAACGCGCATCACGTTGTGCTATAATGTCACGGTATGTGACCGGAAACTTCGCGGTTTTCGCACAGCAGCAAGGCAGTCCTCTGCCGCCGATGGCACGAATGCCTTTTAAGGAGGAAGCGATATGGACGCGCTAAAGCTCATCGCGCAGGACTCGCTCAAGAGCGAGCCGCCGAAAGTGGACGTCGGCAACACCGTAAAGGTGCACGTTCGCATCAAGGAAGGCGAACGTGAGAGAATCCAGATGTTTGAGGGCACCGTTATTGCCAAAAAGCATGGCGGCGTGGCCGAAACTTTTACCGTGCGCCGTCTTTCGCACGGCGTGGGGGTAGAAAGGGTCTTTCCGCTGCATTCCCCGTCGGTGGTGAAGATAGACGTGGTGCGCAAGGGCCGCGTGCGCAGGGGCAAGCTCTATTATCTGCGCGGGCGGGTAGGCAAGGCCTCCAAGGTCAAGGAGCAGCTCCGCTAAACCGGAAAAAGAGGCTTTCACCCAAAGCCTCTTTTTGCTATCATCGGTGCAGAAAGCGACAGAAGCGCGACCGGAAAGAGGGCTTTGGTGTGAACGAGGAATACGAGCCGCACAGCTGGCTGCGCGAGCTGTACGACCTGGTGGAAGCGGGCATGTTCGCGATGGTGTTTATCGTGCTGCTCTTCACCTTTGTCGCGCGTCTGGCGGGGGTGGACGGCGATTCGATGACGCCCACTCTCCATGATCAGGATAGGCTGCTTATTTCGCGGCTGGGCTACGAGCCGAGGCCGGGCGATATCGTTGTCATCACCAAGCCCAACCGGCGTGACGAGCCGCTGGTAAAGCGGGTGGTGGCTACCGGCGGCCAAACGGTTTACATCGATTTCGGTACCGGCCTCGTGCTGGTGGATAACGTGGAGCAGGAGGGCTTTGGCCCAACTAACCTGCAATACGATATGCAATTCCCGCAAACGGTGCCGCAAGGCCATGTTTTCGTGTTGGGCGATAATCGCAACAACTCGTGGGATTCGCGCGACGCGGGCTTGGGCATGATAGACGAGCGGTATATCCTTGGTAAGGTGCTCTACCGCGTCTGGCCGTATGAGGATATGGGCAGGCCGGAGTAGCGGGTTTGGCATATGATCACCTGTTTGTATTGGAATGCAACGGGAGGATCAGCCCGTATCAAGGCTGAATAGACCAAAAAAGCCGGATGCGGCTGTGCGAATAGAGAATGATAAAATGAAAGAGAAACACGAAAGCCGGCGTGCCGGCAAGCGCGAACAAAAGCGCGCTACCGGTCGCACCGCGCCGCAAGCTTTTGTAAAACCGCGCACCGTGGGCCGAAAGCCCCGTGACGGGCGCGGATTCGAGGCGAGCGGCGGCGGGCCGTTGCGGGAGCAGGTGCATGTTCAGTGGTTTCCGGGACATATGGCCAAAACGCGGCGGATGATCGCGGCAAACCTCAAACTGGTGGATATCGTGGCCGAGCTCCGCGACGCGCGTATCCCGCGCGCAAGCGCCAACCCTGAGCTGGAGCGGTTGCTGGGCGGTAAAAAACGAATTATCCTCCTCAACAAGAGCGATATGGCCGACCCCGCCGTCACGGCGCGATGGACCGAGCGCTACCGGGCGCGCGGCGTTCTTTGTTTGGCTGTCGATTGCCGCAGCGGTAAGGGATTGAGCGGCTTCGCGCCCGCCGCGCGCGAGGTGTTAGCCCCTGAGCTGGCCCGCTGGCAGGCAAGGGGAATGGCGGGCCGTCCGTTGCGCGTCATGGTGGTGGGTGTGCCAAACGCCGGCAAATCCTCGTTTATCAACCGTATGGCCGCGTCGCGTCGCGCCAAGGTGGAAGATCGTCCCGGCGTCACACGCGGCAAGCAATGGGTAAAAACGGCGGGCGGCCTCGAGCTGCTCGACACACCCGGTGTGCTGTGGCCAAAATTCGGCGACCGCACCGTCGGCGAACATCTTGCCTTCACCGGCGCTGTCAAGGACGATGTTGTGGATATCGAGGCGCTGGCCTGCCGCCTGCTCGAGCGTCTGGCACGCGATTACCCGGCGCCGCTGGCCGCACGTTATAAGCTGGACGCCGCCGCCTTTCCCGGCGAGCCCGGCCATGCGCTCCTTGCCGGACTGGCCGTCGCGCGCGGGATGCTGCTTCCCGGCGGCGAGGTCGATACCGGGCGCGCCGCGATTACACTGCTGGATGAATTTCGCGCCGGGGTGATAGGAAGAATATCGCTGGAAGAACCTGACTGATTCTTCTTTTGAGGAGGCGCGCGGTATGCTTTTAGAATTATTGAATAAAAGATACAGCTGCCGCAATTTCGCACAAAAACCGATCCCGGATGACGTGGTGCGGTATATATTGGAATGTGGGCGTCTTTCCGCGTCGGGCGGCAATGAACAGCCATGGAAGTTCGGCGTTATCAATGATGCGGCCAAGATTCAAAAAATAGCGCAAGCGGCCGGCGTTAATTACAGCCAACAGTGGATAAAAAACGCACCCCTGCTCATCGTGCTGTGTACACAGTTGTTTGATGGCTTTATCAGCGATATTGTCATGAATCGGTTTCCAAGCCTGAAAGAAAAGCTAAGAACCACGGATCGCGATTTGTTCGCGGCCGTCAATATGGAAGAACATCAAACAAAAATCCCCGGCGAGCATATGGTTTTGGCGGCACTCGAGCACGGTGTTTACTCCACCTGGATATCCAGCGTTGATTGTGAGGCGGTTGGAGAGATTATCGGTGCGCAAGGGTATCTTGTGACGAATGTCATTGCGTTCGGCTACCCGGCGGAGCGGCGGGACACAACGGATAAGAAGCCCTTGCACGATATTGTGTTCACCAATCATTTTGGCAATGCCGGCGTAATGCTATAAAAGGATTAATCGGACGGTAACACAATATAATATGGCTATTTGAAAAGATAGGGGAACAGAATATGCCCCTCTTCCAACACGATGTCGCCATCCTCGCCGCCGCAAACATCCCCACCCTATGCGGGGTAGACGAGGCCGGCCGGGGCCCGCTGACGGGGCCGGTTTTCGCGGCGGCGGTGACCCTGCCTCTTGATGAAGCAGATATATTGCATGTAAAGCTCAAATACATTACAGATTCAAAAAAACTCACGGCAAAGCGCCGCGACAGCCTCTTCGAAGAAATCAAAGAGGTGGCGGCTGCGTGGAGCATCGCGCAGGCAAGCGTTTCTGAAATCGAGGAGATGAACATTCTGCGCGCGGCGCTGCTGGCCATGCGTCGGGCGGTGGCGGGTCTGCAGGTTACACCGGCGCTGGCGCTTATCGACGGCAACGCCTGCCCGGGGTCGGGATTGCCCGAGCGAGCTATTGTTGGCGGCGACGGCCTTTCGGCGTCGGTGGCGGCGGCGTCGGTGTTGGCCAAGGTGGCGCGCGACCGCTATATGCTCGAAATTGCCGCGCGCTGGCCCCAGTATCGCTTCGAGCGGCATAAGGGCTACGGCACCGGGCTGCATTATGAAATGCTAGACCGCTACGGGCCGTGTGACGCGCATCGCGAGAGCTTTTTGCGGAAATGGAGGGCGGGCCGCCATGAGCGGGGCGAGTGAAACGGGCAGGCTTGGCGAAAGCCTGGCCGCCGAGTTATTGGAGCGGCTGGGCTACACGATCGTGGCGCGCAATATCCATAGTCTGTACGGCGAGTTGGATTTGGTTGCTACCGGCGACGGCTGTATCTGCTTTGTCGAGGTGAAAACCCGAAAACCGGGTGCGGCGGCGGGCGGCATATGGGCAATCACGCCCGCCAAAAAGCGCCGCATCATCCTCACGGCACTATTCTACCTGCAAAACCACCCCACCGACCTCCAGCCCCGCTTCGACGTCGTCATCATTGAAACCGACGGCAAGCGCCGGTTGGCCCACAAGCATTTCAAGGGTGCCTTCGAGGCGAGCAACGATTATTAGGAGCGATTTTCTGCCTTGTGTTAAGCCGGGAAGAAAAGCAACTCATTTCGTATTTGGAACGTTTCTGGCCTTTTGACGGCTTGGCGGCATCGAAATACGCGGAACAGTCTTGCGAGTTCCGCTTTCTGAGGTATTGCAATGTGGAACGGCCAAAACTGTTCCCCTACCAATTTCACCGGAGGGATTTTGTATGATAAGCTATCGCAGCACGCGCGATAACGGTGTGCATATCAGCGCGGCGCAGGCTATTGCGCGGGGGATATCGGCGGATGGCGGGCTGTTCGTGCCCGAAACGCTGCCCCGTTTTGACGCGGCGGGATTGGAAGGCTTGCGCGCCCTCGATTACAAGGGGCGTGCGCGAGCTGTGCTGGGCGGCCTGCTGTCGGGCTTTTCGGAGGAAGATATTGCCGAAAGTGTTGACGCGGCGTATGGCGAACAATGGGATGATCCCGCCGTTACGCCGCTGGTCAGACTATCGTCCGGCCTCTACCTGCTCGAGCTGTGGCACGGCCCAACCAGCGCGTTTAAGGACATTGCGCTTCAGTTGCTGCCGCATTTGCTCACGCGGGCGATGACCAAAACGGCGAGCGGCAAGCACGCCGATATACTCGTGGCCACATCGGGCGATACGGGCAAAGCGGCACTTGCGGGCTTTGCCGGTGTGGCGGGCACGAGCGTTACCGTTTTTTACCCGCGCGAGGGCGTCAGCCGCATCCAAAAGCTGCAAATGACGACACAGAGCGGCAATAATGTAGGCGTCTGCGGCATCGACGGCAACTTCGACGACGCGCAGACCGCCGTTAAAAAGCTGTTTGGCGATAAGGCCCTCGCTGCCGAGCTCGAGTGTAAAGGTAGAACACTTTCCAGTGCCAATTCTATCAACTGGGGCCGCCTCGCGCCACAAATAGTATATTACTTTCATGCCTACTGCGCGCTTGCCGACGCCGGCGAAATACAGACGGGCGAGGCGGTGAATATCGCTGTGCCAACCGGTAACTTTGGCAATATTCTGGCCGCGTGGTACGCTCTTGGCATGGGCCTTCCGGTTGGCAAGCTCATCTGTGCTTCCAACCGTAACCGCGTCCTTACAGATTTTCTCGCCACCGGCGTTTACGATATCCGCCGGCCCTTCTACGCCACGACCTCGCCGTCGATGGATATCCTTATTTCATCTAACCTCGAGCGCCTCCTTCACGCGCTCACCGACGGCGACGACAGGGCTGTGAATTCTATGATGATCGGTTTGGCGACACATTGCCGGTACGAGGTGCCGGAGGCGGTAAAGGAACGCCTTACGCAGCGCTTTGCCGGCGGCTTCTGTGACGAAACGGATTGCGCCGCCACAATACGAGAAACTTTTGCCGAACACTCCTATCTTGTCGACCCACACACCGCCGTCGGTCTTCGGGTGTGTGGCGAGTACATGCGCCGGACGGGCGATACGGCAAAAACTATCGTTGCCGCTACCGCCAGCCCCTTCAAGTTTGCCGGCAGTATGCTTGCCGCCCTTACCGGCAAGGCGCCTGCCGACGACTTCGCCCAGCTGGCCGAGCTGGAACGCCTTGGCGGCCGGTCTATGCCTCCCGCCATCGCCGCGTTGCGCGGTCTGCCCGAACGCCACACTAAAACTTGCCGCAAGGAGGATATCTTCGCGGCGGCAAGAGAGTTGCTCGGGGTTTGATACTGTATCAGCTTAAAAAAGCTGATACAGTATCAGTGACGCGTAAGCGGCACGCGGCGCATAGCGCCGAAGCGCAGGCGCGATTTACTCGCGCCGGAGCTTGCAATAATAGAAACATGCAGATGTTTCTAT
>QMCE01006581.1_pt1 | contig 10617 bp, 11 predicted proteins | sample 1821851 | NCBI WGS metagenome assembly QMCE01 (sample SAMN09453174, study PRJNA476694) | Termite gut metagenome, whole genome shotgun sequencing project. | isolation source: worker | host: Odontotermes sp. | place: South Africa:Pretoria | collected 2016-01-28
ATCACTTATGAGGAATTCGATCTTGCCTTCACTGGCGTCGCAATCACCTTTGAGCTTTCAGAGAGCTTTGAGCCGGGCGGCGAAAAGACCTCGGTGTCGTCCTCCCTGTTCAAGCGGCTGCGCGGTGTAAAGACCGCCGTAGTTTTTCTGATTATCGTTGGGTTGCTCATGGTTATACCGGGCATTGTCATCCCGGCATTTTCCCGCACGTTTATCGACGATATACTGCTCAAAGGCAAGAGCGACTGGCTGAAGCCGCTGCTTTGGTGTATGGGGCTTACGGCGGTCATTCAGGCGTGGCTAACATGGCTCCAGCAGCGCTATTTGCTCAGGATGGAAACAAAGATCGCGCTGATTGGCGCGAGCAGTTTCTTTTGGCATATCCTGCGCCTGCCGGTGCTGTTCTTCCAGCAGCGTTCCCCCGGCGATATCAGCTCGCGGCAGGATTCCAACAACACCGTTGCGGCGTTTTTATCCCGCGACCTCGCGGAGAACGTGATTGGGATATTCACGCTTGTTTTCTATTTCTTTATCATGACGCAGTACAATATGCTGCTCACGCTGCTGACCCTCGGGCTTACAACGGTAAACGTCCTGTTCTTCCTGTGGTCGTCGGGCAAAATCTCGTCGCTTAACGCCAAGCTGCAACAGGATTCCGGCAAGTTGGCGGGGACGTCGGTATCTGGCCTGTCTCTCATAGAGACGCTAAAGGCTACCGGCACGGAGGAAGGCTTCTTCGCCAAGTGGGCGGGATACCACGCCAAGCTCATAAACGCGCAACAGAAGATGGGCGGCGTCAGTATGATACTGACCACGCTGCCATCCTTTATCTCCGGCCTTGCCGGGATGGTAGTCCTCTGTGTCGGCGGATTTCAGATCATGGAGGGCAACCTGACGGCGGGCTCGCTGATTGCGTTCCAAAGCCTGATGGGGCAGTTCATGGGGCCGGTATCCCGCCTTACCCAAATGGGTATGCAGGTAAAGCAGCTCGGTTCCGACATGACGCGGCTTGATGATGTGTACAAATACGCCGTTGACGAGCAGGCGGACCCCGCGCGCGATCCCGCTATCGAGGAAGTTGAAGACGCCGCTTTCCGCAAGCTGATGGGATATGTTGAAATCAAGGATTTGAGCTTTGGCTACAATGTGTTGGAAAAACCGCTGATTGAAAACTTTTCCCTGAGCTTGAAGCCCGGCTCCCGTGTGGCGCTGGTGGGTTCTTCCGGCAGCGGGAAGTCAACTGTGGCAAAGATACTCGCGGGCATCAACCGCGCCTGGGGCGGTGAGATACTGCTTGACGGCGTAAACCGCGACGATATTCCGCGCAATGTGCTGAGCAACTCCCTCGCGGTGGTGGATCAGGACATCAGCATGTTTGAGGCCAGCGTCCACGACAATATAACCATGTGGGATTCCACCGTTCCCGACGCCGATGTGGTGAACGCCGCGAAGGACGCCTGCATCCACGACGACATCGCCGCGCGTGAGGGCGGCTACAACAGTACGATCATTGAGGGCGGCGGGAACTTCAGCGGCGGCCAGCGCCAGCGATTGGAAATTGCCCGCGCTCTTGCGATAAACCCCTCCGTTCTGATTCTCGACGAGGCCACCAGCGCCCTTGATGTGCGCACCGAGCAAATCGTCAACGACAACATCAGGCGGCGGGGCTGTACCTGCATTGTGGTGGCGCACCGCCTTTCCACAATACGCGACTGCGACGAGATCATCGTGATGCACCACGGCAAGATCATTCAGCGAGGGACTCACGACGGTATGAAGGACGTCCCCGGCCCCTACGCTGAATTGATCCAAACGGCGGTATAGGAGATAAATTATGGCTTTACTGGCTCTAAAAGATAATATCCCCTTTTGGCCGCATAAAGAGGTTGGCTCTTTTAACAGCATTGAGGGGACGCTGAACATATACCACAGCGAGGTTGCGGAAAACGGCGAGGCGCTGGGGACGCGCACCTTCCTGTTCCAGATGCTGGAGGGCGAACTGTTTTTGCCCTTAAAACCCTACACCCGCGATGATGGTGTGACTGTTAGCTTATTAGCGGTGCCGGTTCGCGACTGTGAACTTAACAGCGCCACGCCACGGCTTTCAGCCGCAGGACGTCCATTCATAGAGGAGTTTATAGAAAAATGCGGGCGGCGTATGGGACGCAGCCGCGAATTTATCGAGGGCGAATGGAAACGGCTTGACGAGATTGGCATTGAGGGCTTTATAGACGGTTACATGGCCGAGCTAGACGCCTGCGTACTGGAGGAAAAGCGGCGGGCCGAGGCCGCGAACCGCCGCAGGTACGCGGGAGAAGGCGTGTATCTGCACAACGCGCTGACTTCGCTTCAAAACGCCGTGGGCGGCAAGGCTGAGAAAGCTGTTGTTGACGACGGTAGCGGCAGCGGCGGGCCGGTGCTTGAGGCTTGCATGGCGGTGGCGAAGGTCAACGGCATGGAATGTACCGCGCCCCGGTTGATTCGTGAGGGCGCGAGCTTCCGCGAAGCCGTGGACAATATCGCCGCCGCGTCACATTTCAGGACGCGCGCTGTGCTGCTGGACGATAAATGGCATAAATCAAACAGCGGCAATCTTGTGGCTACCATTGCGGAAACGGGAGAACCTGTGGCGTTGCTGCAAAAATCCCCGCGCCGGTATGAGCTTTACAACCCCGCCACAGGCAAGCGCGTGAAGGTAACAAAAAAGATCGCGGACAGCGTTTACCCGTCCGCCGTAATGCTCTACCGCAATCTGCCCATGAACAGCCTTTCCGGCATGGATGTGATACGCTTTGTGTTGAAGGGCACAAGCATTGCCGACTGGCTCTGCGTAATTCTGGTGGGCGTGGGCGGTGGTCTGCTGGGGATGATTACGCCCGAAGTCACCGGGCGCGTGTTCGATACGGTTATCCCGGACGGCGACCGCAACATGCTGGCACAGATAGCATTCCTGCTGACGGCGGTGTCGCTCACTACATTTACTTTTGAGCTTACGCGCTCCTTCGCGCTGCAACGGCTATCCGGCGCAATGGAGCGGGATTTGCAGTCGGCGGTGTGGGATAGGCTATTAAGCCTGCCGGTGGGCTTTTTCAAGCAGTACCCCGCGGGCGAGCTTGCCCAGCGCGCCATGAGTATCTCGCAGATTGAGAAGATTCTTTCCGGTATGGTAATAAACACAGTGTTTACCACTGTTTTCTCGGTGTTCTACCTTATTACGATGTTCACCAAGGGCGCGGGGCTTGCATGGGTTGGTTTAGCAATCGTAGTTGTGATGCTTGCCGTCACGCTGGGGTTTGGCTTCGCGCAGACAAAGTTTGAAGGGGAACAGCTCAAGGTCGATAACAAAATTTCAGGGAAAATGTTCGGCTGGCTCTCGGGGCTTGCCAAGATTAAGATGTCCGGCTCGGAGAAGCGCACCTTCCACAACTGGGCAAACCTGTACCGGGAATCGCGGGAAATCACCTTCAAGAAAGAGGGCCTGGGCAACTGGTCGGCGGTGTGGAACTCGGTGGTCACGCTGATCTCCTCCGGCGTTATATACTTCGCCATGTACAAAATGAAGGACGCAACGCTTGGCATGGGCGCGTTCATCGCGTTCAACGCGGCGTTCGGCAGCCTGATGCAGAACTGCGTACAGCTTGCCGGGGCGGTGATGAGCATGAACATTATCGGCCCTCTGTACGACATGGCTAAACCCATATTTGAGGCACAGCCGGAATATGACGATCAGAAGATGGAGGCTCCCAAGCTCGCGGGCGACATCGAGCTTTCTCGCGTCAATTTCAGCTATAACGCTGACGGGCCGCAGGTGCTTCATGACGTAAGCCTTCGTGTGCGCAGCGGCGAGCATGTGGCCTTAGTCGGCCCCTCCGGCAGCGGAAAGTCAACGCTGTTCCGCATTTTGCTGGCCTTTGAGCAGCCGGACAGTGGTGAAATTTATTTCGACGGCTACAGCCTTTCCCAGCTCGACATCCGCTCGGTGAGAAAACAGCTCGGCGTGGTGCTGCAATCGGGGCAGCTACTGGCAGGCAGCATCATGGAGAACATAGCGGGCTCCAACCCGGACATCACTCAGGACGACGCCATGCAGGCCATAATAGACGCGGGCATGGAGGAAGACCTCAAACAGATGCCGATGGGCCTGCACACGGTTATCTCCGAGGGTTCGGGGACGATCTCTGGCGGACAGCGGCAGCGGCTTTTGATCGCGCGGGCGCTGGCGGGTAAGCCGCAGATACTGTTCTTCGACGAAGCCACAAGCGCGCTGGACAACAAGACGCAGAAGATCGTCAGCGATAGCGTAAACAAGCTAAAAACCACTCGTATCACTATCGCTCACCGCTTGAGTACCATTCAGGAATGTGATCGTATAATCGTTCTGGAGGCCGGACGCATCACCGAGGAAGGCAGCTACGATGAGCTGATGAAGCTGGGCGGCACGTTCGCGGAAATGGCTAAACGACAATTGGCGTGACTGACTGTTGAAAGTGGAGAGATGATCGTTATGGATTTGAGTATTAACCGTTTTACCGAGCAGCCGATGGAGGAAAGACCCGCCGAGGAGCTTTTTGCCGCTGATTGGGAAACGCTTATAAAGCAGCATAACGGAATGGATTGGGAGCTTTTGCGGGATGTTTGCGTGGAGCTCCGCTTTCCCATAGCCGAGGGGCAGCTTAAAAATCCGGCTGTGCTGGCGGCGCTTAAACGCGGGATATTGCCAGAAGATTACAGCGGTGCTTGGGTTCCCGACGACCCGGAGGGCGTTCGCCTCTATTTGCTGGGTACGCCTGTGGGCAGGATTCCCGTAATCGAGTGCAGGAGCGACGCCGACTTCATTCGCTTGCGGCAGAGCATAAGGAGCCGCTGCGAGCCGGTTCCCGTCCCTGATTCGCAGGGAGCGGATATTATTAAGAACTACAACAATTGGGCGCGGGTGAACATGCACCGCGAAAACGGCGGTATTCCCAAAGACCCCGCCATGTACCGCGACTATCTTATTCTATTGTCACACAGGTATTACAGCGGCAGCGCACCTAATGTTGCGAGCCTTGATAAACAGGCTTGGCGGGAAAAGTCAATGCTCATCCGCCGCGAGCATGAAGCGTCCCACTATATGACGCAACGGTATTACCACAGTGCCAAAAACGAGATACATGACGAAATAATCGCGGACTTCATGGGCCTGACGGCGGCGTTCGGGGAGTACGATCCCACTAAATTCCTTGCGTTTATCGGGCTGGAAAACTACCCCGATTATCGGCGCGGCGGCAGACTGGAGCTTTATCTCGGCGGGGAACCAACAGAGGGCGAGGGCTTCACCGCATTCTGCGAAGCAGTGAAACAGGCGGCGTACAATATCCCCGCCTGCTACCGGCACATTGCCGACCGTGAAAAAATGTTCCACATCCTTTGCCGCACCTCCGTGGCCGAAATGGCGCGGGGGGAATTCTGCTGTTTGAAGGTATAGCCTATGGTAACAGTTCTGCGTCCCGTGTCGGAGGAATTTGAGGAGCTTTACAACGTGCAGTTCCCCCGCGTCTACAACTATATATTCTTCCACACGGGCCACGCGGAGACCGCCGAGGATTTGACAGCCGATGTGTTTGTGCGGGCGTATACCTATTGGGATACCTTCGACCACGCGAAAGGCGACCGCGGCGCGTGGGTGGGCGGCATCGCGCGAAACGCGCTCAGGAAGCACTACCGCGGAAAGTCGCGCGGGCCGAAGGTGGTGGAGCTGACAGAGCTTTTCCGCGCGGACAGCGATATTGAGGGAGAATATGAGCATGTCGAGGATATTGATCGGCTGATGAAGCGTGTACGGAAGCTCCCCGAACGGCAGCGTGAGCTTTTAGCCATGAAATACATGCTGCAAATGACATACCGCGAAATTGCTGCGGCCACCGGCATGACAGAAAGCAACGTAAGCGTCACGCTCCACAGGACGATAACAGAGCTGCGAAAAAAATTCTGAAAAAGTCTGTAGTAAACTTCGCCTTTCGGGATAGTTAAGGGTGAAGGATTAAATGGAGGTTGAATGAAATGAGCAACGATACTGGAAAAGCGGACACCAACGCGGCAAACACCGGGAAAAAATGCTGGAAAAAATCAAAGGGATATAGTCTTGGAGGGAGCTATCCACATGAAAACCATTGCGGATTTCTACGAGCAAATCACAACTGACACGGAGCTGCAACAGAAACTCGCCGCCGCTCAGACGGAAAGCAAAAGCGACGATCCCCGCGCGGCGTTTGAGCAGATTATCCCCGTTATCAGGGAGGCGGGTTACGACTTCACCTATGACGAGCTGAAAGCCTACGCCGAAGAAAACAAGCCCGATTCCGCGGGGGAAATGTCTCTGGAGGAACTGGACTCCGTGGCGGGCGGCAAGGGGTTTTGCATCATCTTTGGCGCAACCGCCGACAAAGACGGCGTTTACTGCTACTGTGTGCTCTCAGGCTCTCACGAGTCTAACAATAAGGATATAAATCTGTATTGTCTCTTGGTTGGAGTGTGATGCTTCTCCCGGAGTCGGCTCCGATGAAGTTTACCCGCGTTACTTAATATGTTGAAGGGAGCGATCAATATTAAAACCATATCGGATTTTTACGATGAGCTGAAAACAAACCCCGAACTGCAAGAGAAGCTTGCGGCCATCGGTTTGGAAGGCGAGGGCAAAGACCAGCGCAAGGCGTTTGACGTTCTTTTGCCCGTTATCCGTGAGGCGGGCTACGATTTCACCTATGACGATGTTAAAGCCTACGCCGAGGAAAACAAGCCCGAAGCTATGGGAGAGATGTCTCTGGATGAACTTGACGCCGTGGCGGGCGGAGGCGCTTTTTGCTTTGGATGGGGCTTCGGCACAGAAGGTAAAGGCGACGCGCCTACCGATGATTATATGTGCGGCTGTTGGGCTTACGGCCAGGGCAAGAGTAATGGCCAGAACAACTGCATTTGCATCATGTATGGGCTAGGCGTCGGAAGGGGGTAACAACCGTGAAAACCATTGAACAATTTTACGAGCAGTTGAAAACAGACCCGGAGCTGCAACAGAAGCTCGCCGGTATCGGGGCGGAGTCAAAGGATGGCGACCAACAGGCGGCCTTTGAGCGGCTTGCTCCCATCCTGAAGGAAGAGGGCTACAGCTTTACATATGAGGAGCTGGAGACCTTTGCAAAGGCACAGCAGCAGCAAGGCGAAAGCAGCGAGATGTCGCTGGATGAACTGGACGCCGTGGCAGGCGGCGGTAATTGCTTTATTATAGGCAAGCATGAAGAGAAGAACCTGTATTTTGATTTCAAATGCGTGTGCGTCTTTGTGGGCGTCAGCAAAAACAATGTCTATGACAGATCGGAACTTACGTGTTTCCTGTACGGCCAGACCAGAATATGAGGGAGCTGATAACATGAAAACAATAGAGCAATTCTACGAGCAGTTAAAAACAGACCCGGAGCTGCAACAGAAGCTCGCCGCCGCTCAGGCCGAAATCAAAGGCACCGACCCCAATGCGGCGTTCGGGCTGGTTGAACCTGTTATCCGGGAGGCGGGTTACGGCTTCGGGCTGGAAGAGTTAGAGGCATACGCCGAAGCAAACAATCCTGACCCTAACGGCGAGCTGTCGATAGCGGAGCTGGAGGCCGTGGCCGGAGGCGGCGACCTCTGTGTGATTGCGGGCAAGGGCGATGACTGTTTCTGTCTATTTATGGGCGGCGGCACATTTACAGACGTCATGGGCTTTGAGTACAATAATTACATGTGCTTTTTGGCTGGCATGAACGAATTTTGCTAGGAGGGGAGCAATCAATATGAAAACAATTGAAGAGTTCTACGAGCAGTTAAAAACAGACCCGGAGCTTCAGAAAAAGCTCACCGCCGCCGAAACGGGGATAACCGGCGACGACCCCAAGGCGGCGTTTGAGAAGATTGCCCCCGTTATCCGGGAGGCGGGCTATGACTTTACAGTTGACGAGTTGGGAGTCTTCGCCAGTAAGCACCGGCCCGGTTCTAACAACGGGGACGGCGAAATGTCCCTTGAGGAGTTGGACTCCGTGGCTGGCGGCGCGGGCGGCTGTATTCTCTTAGGCGTTGGGGGATCTTCGGAGGCGATATGCTTTTGCATTTTTGGCGGCATATCCAGTGAAGATGATAGAGACGTGATGACCTGCTATGGGCTTGGATGGTAATGAAGGGAGGAACCGATATGAAAAACATAGAGCAATTCTACGAGGACATCAAGGCAAACACGGAGCTGCAAAAGCTTCTTGGCACCGCCGAGGCGGGGTTAAACAAGGACGACCCCAAGGCCGCGTTCGGGCAACTGCTGCCCCAAATACAGGAAGCGGGCTACGACTTCACCTACGAGGAGCTACAGGCGTTCGGCAAAACACACGAGCCAAACCCTGACGGCGAAATGTCCCTGGAGGAGCTGGACGCCGTGGCTGGCGGCGGGTTCTGCATTTTTGCCGGTTATGACGTATCTACCGGCTGCGGTTGCTTTGTTGGAGGCGGCGGCATGGAAAAAGAAAATTTTTCGGGTAGCTTTTTGAATTGTGTCCTGATCGGCGGGGGCTTCGACGGCTAACGGCGGTAAAAACAATATAAGGAGTGAAAAGCATGAAAGATATAGGGCAATTTATTACAGACGTAAAGACAAACCCGGAGCTGCAAAAGCGGCTTGCCGCCATTGACGCGGCGCGTGAGAGCGACGACGTGCGCGCCGTATTTGAGAGTATGCTCCCCGAAATAAGACAGGCGGGCTACGACTTCACCTACGAGGATATGCAGAGCTTCGCCAAGGCCCAGGCGGCGGAACCGGGCGGCGAAATGTCACTGGAGGAGCTGGACGCCGTTGCGGGCGGCGGGGGCCAGTGCTGGGGCATCGGCTTCGGCGGCTCGCCGGAAGTGTTCTGCATGTGCTTTTTGGGCGGCTTCAGCGTATCCAAGAATGACAAAGGCGAAGACGTAAACCAACTGAATTGTATCTTAACGGGCTTCTAGTGCCCGTTGTTTGAAAGGAACGGCCAACATGAAAAACTTTGAGCAATTCTACGAAGATGTAAAGACTGACCCGGAGTTGCAAAAGCAGCTTGCCGCCATTGACGCCGCCCGCGAGAGCGACGACGCCCGCGCCGTGATGGAGAGTATGCTGCCCGCCATCAGGCAGGCAGGATACGATTTTACCTACGACGATATGGAAGCCTACGCCAGAGCGGAGATGCCCGGTTCCAGCAACGAAATGTCCATGGAGGAACTGGATGCCGTTGCGGGCGGCGGCTCCACCGACATTGGGGGATGCTGCATTGGCATCGGCCTTGGGCTTGACGGGGATTCGTCCGATTGGTGCTTTTGCATTATCGGAGGCGGTGGCAACGAAACAGGTTACGCTGCTGGCGGCGATAAATTCCGCTGCATTCTATTCGGAGGGGGTTAGCAGATTTTGGCTGGTAAAACGAAGGGAGCCGTGCATTTCATAGTATTAGGAGAATCATAAATGTATTATAAACTGAAAGAAAACATTGCCCTGCGGGGGTGGCAGAAGCTGCCCTGGGCGCTGTGCGACCTCAAAGGCGGCGGCGTGAGCTTTATGAGGAAAAACGAGTTTGAGGCCATCTCCCTCTGCGACGGCAAGATACCCGTGGACGCCGCCTATATCCCGGAGGCGTACCGCGAGTTTATCGCCAAAGCAAAGGAAGCGGGCGTCGTGGAGGAATGCCCGGACGGCAAACCATGCGGGGGCTTACTGCCCCACCAGCGCCATCGCATCTCCCCCTCCCGCTATATCGGCACGGCGCACTGGTCTGTTACCGGCAAGTGCAACTACAAGTGCAGGCACTGCTACATGTCCGCGCCGGACGCCAAGTACGGCGAGCTTTCCCATAAGCAGTGCATGGACATCATCGACCAGCTTGCCGAGTGCAACGTGATGAGCGTCACCCTCACCGGCGGCGAGCCGTTAGTCCGCGCAGATTTTTGGGAGCTTGTGGATCGGCTTCTGGCCTACGGCATCCGCATCACGCAGATATACTCCAACGGCAAGCTGGTGAACAACGACACGCTGGATAAGCTGGAGCGGCGGCGCATTTATCCGGAATTTAACATGAGCTTCGACGGCGTTGGCTTCCACGACTGGCTGCGCGGCGTTGACGGCGCGGAGCAGATCGCCATAGACGCCTTCAAGCTGTGCCGGGAGCGGGGCTTCCCCACCGGGGCCGAGATGTGCCTGCACCAGCGCAACAAGCACACCCTGCGGGAAACCATTAACCTGCTGGCGGAGGTTGGCTGCACGCACCTTAAAACCAACCCCGCGTCCATGTCCGGCGCGTGGATCGAAAACGCCGGGGACGACAACCTCACAATGGAGGAGCTGTTCGAGGTTTATCTGGATTACATTCCCAAGTTTTTCGAGGACGGCGCGCCCCTATCCCTGCAACTGGGCGGGTTCTTCATGGCAAGCAAGGGGGCGGACAAATTCACGCTGCCCGCCGTTAAGGGCAGCGGGGAGCAGAAATGCGGCAAGCTGGTGATCTGCGGCCACGCCCGGCACACCATGTATATCTCGGCGGAGGGCCGCGTCATGCCCTGCATGTCCCTTTCGGGGCTGGATGTGCAGAAGGACTT
>QMCE01002269.1_pt1 | contig 10616 bp, 6 predicted proteins | sample 1821851 | NCBI WGS metagenome assembly QMCE01 (sample SAMN09453174, study PRJNA476694) | Termite gut metagenome, whole genome shotgun sequencing project. | isolation source: worker | host: Odontotermes sp. | place: South Africa:Pretoria | collected 2016-01-28
AACCAAGCCCGCAATATAAATCGAATATGTCGGAGGCGTGTTATACATAGAATCGTTTTCCGCACAGACATCATAACGAAGCATTGTAGGTGTAATACCTTTTGCCTTTTCTTTGCTGAGTTCGATTAAATCCTTGCGGATAATCGCAACCACAAGACCTGCCGGACCGATATTTTTTTGCGCACCGCCGTAAATCATTCCGTATTTTGCGACATCGACCGGCTCGCTCAAAATGCTCGACGACATATCCGTTACAAGCGGGACATTTCCCGTATCGGGAAGCGTATTCCATTTTGTTCCGTAAATCGTGTTGTTGGTCGTGAAGTAAAAATACGCCGCGTTCGGATTAAATTTGCTCTTGTCCAAATCGGGAATATGATTGTAGGTTTCCGCCTTGCTCGATGCCACAACATTAACCTTGCAGTATTTTTGCGCTTCTTTGAGCGCCTTGTTCGCCCAAGTGCCGGTATCAACATAATCGGCTGCGTCCTTGTCGCCCAAAAGATTAAGCGGAACAGCGGCAAATTGAGTTGATGCACCGCCCTGCATGTATAAAATATCATAATTTTCCGGAATGTTCATAAGTTTGCGCAAATTGTCTTTTGATTTATGAAGGATTCCTTCAAACGCCTTTGAACGGTGGCTCATTTCCATAACCGAAGTTCCCGTGTTACCGTAATCCGTCATCTCTGCCGCTGCTTTTTCAAGCACTTCGAGCGGTAACTGTGATGGTCCCGCCGAAAAATTCAATACTCTTGCCATATCAAAACTCCTTTCAAAAAGTTTTAGTGTTCATAATATTTCACTTTCATTTAAACCGATTTTTGCTGAAAGAATCGTGCTTTCAAGTCCGAAATCCATATTTCGTATATGAATTTTGAAAAAGCCTCGCCCATTCAAGAGCAGGCAATTCCCGCGGCTATTGCCGGACACGATATTTTAGCCTGTGCGCAAACCGGAACAGGTAAAACCGCCGCATTTGTAATTCCCATTTTACACGATATTGTGGTAAACGGGCAAGAAGGAACCACAACTGTAATTCTAACGCCTACGCGCGAATTGGCTATTCAAATACATCAGGAAATTCAAGGATTTTCGTATTTTACCGACACATCGTGTAAAGCAATTTTCGGCGGCGACAAAGGCAAAGATTGGGATATGCAAAAACGCTCGCTGACGGAAGGTACTACTATTATTATTGCCACACCCGGACGATTAATCGCACATTTGATATTGGGCTATGTAAACTTCAAAAACGTGCGCCATTTAATTCTCGACGAAGCCGACCGTATGCTCGATATGGGTTTTTTCGACGATATTCAACGAATTTTGGCATATCTGCCCGAAGACCGGCAAACACTGCTTTTTAGCGCAACTATGCCGCCGCAAATTCAATCGTTGGCAAACAAAATTTTGCGTAATCCGAAAAAAATAAGCATTGCGATTGCAAAACCTGCCGAAGGCGTTACGCAAAAAGCGTATTTGACGCACAACAACCAAAAAATTCCGGCAATCGTTCATATTTTGGAGGAAAATCCCGATTACGACAGTGTGATAATTTTTACATCGAAGAAAAGTAATATTTTTCCGTTGGTGCGCGCGCTCAAACACAGCGAACAAAAATTTGCCGTTGCCGGTATTTCTTCCGATTTGGAGCAACTTGAACGCGAAGAAGTGTTGTTGCAATTTAAGGCGAAAAAACTCAAAATCATTGTCGCCACCGATGTTTTGAGTAGAGGGATTGACATAAAAGGCGTGAATGTGGTAATCAATTACGATGTACCGGGCGACGCTGCAGATTATGTGCACCGCATAGGTCGTACCGCTCGTGCCGATGCCAAAGGCGAAGCAATTACGCTTATCAATGAAGCCGATATGTATAAATTTTCGCGCATAGAAGCATTGATTGAACGTGAGGTACCGAAATTGGCATTGCCCGAAAGTTGCGGTAAACAGCCGGTGTGGAAAGTAACTGTGCCGAGTTCAAGCTCGTATCGCGGCGATAAACGTTCAACGGTTTTTCGTAAAAACAACGGAAATAAAAACTATAAATCGAAACATCACAGCAAAAATAATGCTGATAACGCTGAAAAACCGGCGGAAAATACGAGTGAAAAATCAACAGAAAAACCTAAAAATAATAAACGGAGGTTTTGGGGACGGAAGAAAGGTAGTTCACAGAAAGAGGGAAATGTGAAAAGTGGAGAGTAAATTGTGTGTAATTAATTGTTCATTTTGACAGCTCAGCGCATTTTGGAAACGAGAAAATAACAAATTCAATAAATATTTAATGTAACGCAAATTTTAAAACAAGAAATCAAAGAAAAAGAGTAAAATGAACCTCGAAAATTACCATATAACCCACAATAATGAACAGCTACAAGCCGGCAAAGTGTTGATTGCCACGCCGTTTTCGAACAATGATATTTTTTCGCAAGCGGTAGTGTTTTTAATTGAACACAATGAAAATCAAAGCATTGGCTTGTTCTTAAATAAAATGCTGCCCCCTCCTATTTATAAAGATGTTAATAGAACTCTCCCCTTTCAACTTCCGTTGCAATTGGGCGGACCGGTGGGTATGAATGAATTGTTTTATATTCATTCGTTGGGAACGAAAATTCCTCTCAGCGTACAATTGTTGCCCAATGTGTTTGTAGGCGGCGATTGGGAAGTTATGCAAGAATATATTGCCGAAAAAAATTCACTTAACGAAATACGTTTTTTTATGGGCTACTGTGGTTGGAGTGCAAATCAATTGCAGTCTGAATTTGAAAATAACGATTGGGTGGTTACCACACTCACACACAGTAAAATATTTTCAACCGACACAAAAAAATTGTGGAAACACAGTCTTGAAACCATGGGTGGAAAATACAAAATGTGGGCGGAATTTCCGAAAAACCCGATGTTTAATTAGATACGAGGAACAAGACAATGAATATCAATATAATATCACGAAGTGAATATCTTAAATATCAAAAAAAATATGAAAAACACAACAACAATCCTAATCGTAGCACTTGTGTGTTTATTAGCAAGTTGCTCAAATAACAAACTTGAAGAAAAAGGTTTTCAAGTAAGTTCAAGTTCTGAAAACAATGACACGGAACAAGAAAGTGGTTTAAGTAAAGATACTTTACAATTTGAAACCAAACCAAGTAGCGTTTTATTAACAGGTGTACAAAATATGCGAATTGCAACTATTTTTAAAGTAAATTACAATAAAAAAGATAAAACTACCTTCATTGGTTCGAATAGATTTCATTATAGCTATTATGGTGAAAATCCGGAAACAGGGAATAATTGGAACAGTAATTTGATTCCCGGATTTGAAGCGGTGTATGGCTACAATATGGTTAATGTTTCTCATTACGACATTGAAAAAAACAAGCAAACATACTTCTTTGAAAAACCTGTTTTGATTAGAACAGTGTATGTCCCGGCATTTTCCGGCGATACATTGAATTATAAACCTGTCAGCAGAGATTATTTTATGGTTACCGTTTATAATGACGATACGAATGGCGATGGTTTTATCAATCTTGAAGATCTTCGCAGAATGTATTTGTTTGATATACACGGAAATAAACAGAAAACTCTTATTCCCGAAAATTATTCGGTATTCAAATCGGAATATGATTCGGGCAATGATTTTATGTATGTATTTGCGCAATTAGATAGCAACGAAAACGGCAAACGAGATGAAGAAGAACCTATACATATTTTTTGGATTGACCTTAAAAATCCACAGAGGACGGGTCGATTGTATTAACAGCCCCCTAAATCCCCCTCAAGGGGGACTTGCTGACGCCCAAATAAACGTTGTTGCAAACATCACAAACTTTTATTTCTGAATAAAAATGCCTAACATCAATTACATATCAATTTAAAATAATTAACCACAGTTCCAAAAGTTCCACTCGGTTGCTGAGCGCAATTGAAGCATAAGAGGGATTTAGGGGGCTTTTTTCTAAAAATTATGAACTCATTTCAATCATTGGCTCAATCACGCCGAAGCACACGAAAATTTACCGATGAAAAAGTAACTGAACAACAGTTAGAAACGTTGTTGCAAACCGTGTTAATGTCACCGGCAAGCAAAAGCAGCAATCCATGGGAATTTGTGGTGGTGCAAAACCCCGAAACTATTCAGCAACTTGCTACTGCAAAACCATTTGGCTCTGCCCTACTGAAAACCGCGCCGCTTGCAATTGTGGTGTGCGCCGACCCGCAAAAAAGCGATGTGTGGGTGGAAGATTGTTCAATAGCATCAATTTACTTACAACTTGCTGCCGAAGATTTAGGGCTTGGCTCGTGCTGGGTACAAATTCGCAAACGTGAACACGAATCAGGCGAATTAGCAGCCGATTATATAAAACGCTTATTACAAATTCCCGAAAATATTGAAATTGAATCAATTATAGCAATTGGCAATATAGTGGAACGCCGCAAAGAATTTGATTTATCAAAAGCTTTGGTAGAGCGTATTCATCGGGAGAAATTTTAATGTTGTCTTTGAACCACGATTTTCACAAGATTTTAAAGATTATCAAACTTAACAATCCTATAAATCTTGGTTCAGACAATTATAAATTCACAACAACTTTCCTTTCCTGCAAAGAATAATACTCTTCATTTACCACAACTTCCCGTAATTCTCCTTCGGCAAGCGAAATTTCAATTGCCGCACTTGTCATACAAATGTGCAACAAGGCACCGCGATACAGAATTGAAAACGAAAGTTTCGCCCATTCTTTGGGTAACTTCGGTGCAAAACTCACGGTGTTCGATTTTGTACGCATTCCGGCAAAACCTTGTACAATTGCAAGCCACGTGCCTGCCATACTCGTAATATGCAAGCCCTCGTGTGCCTCTTTATTATAGTCGTCTAAATCCAAACGGGCGGTGCGTAAATATAATTCGTAGGCTTTTGCAGCATTGCCTATTTTCGATGCCACTACCGAGTGTATGCACGGCGAAAGTGATGATTCGTGAACGCAACGAGCCTCATAAAATGTAAAATTGCGTTCAATCTGTTCTAAGTCAAAATCGTTTTCAAACACATACAAACCTTGCACCACGTCGGCTTGCTTAATATAGCACGAACGCAAAATTCTATCCCACGACCAATGTTGATTTATTGGGCGTTGCTTTGCATCAAGTTCCGCAACCGTTTTTTGTTCTTTATCCAAATAGCCATCGTTTTGTAAAATTATGCCATAATTTTCGTCTTCGGGCAAATACATATTTTTTGTAATATCTGTCCAACGTAGAACTTCAAAATTTTCGTCAAAGGAAATTTTCGCACACAATTCTGCAAATTCCTGTTTTGCAACACGTTTTGCCCAACTGATAGTTTCCAAGGTGTATTGCAAACACCAGCGAGCAAAGTAATTCGTGTACCAATTGTTGTGCACATTATTTTCGTATTCATTTGGTCCCGTTACACCCAAAATCATATATTTTCGCTTGATTGGCGAAAGATTTACGCGCTGCGCCCAAAATCGTGCAATGGCAATCAAAAGCTCCAAACCGCTTTCTATCAAATATGATTTATCGCCGGTGTAATTCACGTAATTATATATTGCGTAGGCAATTGCGCCGTTCCTATGGATTTCTTCAAAAGTTATTTCCCATTCGTTATGACACTCATCGCCGGTCATGGTAACCATTGGAAACAATGCCGCTCCGCTCGAAAAGCCTAACTTTTCGGCATTGGCAATTGCTCTGTCTAATTGTTTGTAGCGGTACATAAGCAATTGTTTCGCAACGTGTTCGGGAGATGTTGATAAATAAAACGGCAAGCAAAACGCTTCGGTATCCCAATAGGTGCTGCCACCGTATTTTTCGCCGGTAAATCCTTTTGGTCCAATATTTAAGCGGCTATCATTACCGGAATAGGTTTGATGTAAATGAAAAATATTGAAACGAATGCCTTGTTGTGCGTCAATATCGCCTTCTATGCAAATATCGCTTGTTTTCCATTTTTCTGCCCACGCCTGTACGTGCTCTTGTTTCAATCGTGCAAAACCTTTTTCTACAGCCGAACTCAAACAAATTTCCGTTTTTTCAGCCAATTCCGTTTCGGCATAATTGAGTGTTGAAATTTGACAGGCAATTTTCTCAATTTTTAGTGTTCGATTTGCTTGTAATTCAATTTCAATAGTTTCGGAAAGTAATTTTTCAAAACACGCACGTTGTGATTTTACAGAATGATTTTCAATAGAAAAATCCGAAGAAATTGCCGTTGCCAACGTAAATTGCGGTACATCATACGGCGTTTTTTTCGTTTTATCAATGGCATATACAAATTTTCCATCAATGCTTTGTGCTATGGAATCCCAAAACGATTCATTATAGTTTGAATCCTCATTATGCACATCGGAGTTAATTGTGGATTCTATGCGAATAGCGCAATTCGTGTCTGACTTTATCACAAATCGCAATGCTCCAATTTCGGTATCTACCACACTTACAAAGCGTTCTGTTTTAAAAGCAATTTCCACCCCATCGGACATTTTAACTGTAGCTGTTCGCAACAAAATTCCGTGTTGCATATCAAGTTCGCGGTAAAATGACAAAATTTTACATTTTGCTAAATCCAACGGTTGATTATTCACCCATACATTCACGCCAATCCACGCCGGCGCGTTGAGTACTTTTGCAAAATAATCGGGGTAACCGTTTTTCCACCACCCCACACGTGTTTTGTCTGGAAAAAACACGCCTCCAATATAATTGCCTTGCAAGGTTTTTCCACTATATTGTTCTTCAAAATTGGCACGTTGTCCCATTATACCGTTTCCTATGCTAAATATACTTTCGGCTATCGGGTGGCGGTCGGCGTTAAAATCGGTTTCACTAATAAGCCATTCGTGAGATTGAAATATCATAGAGTGTGTTTTTAATAATTATTGTTTTACAAATGTACCATTTTTTGAAATGCACAATATCATATATTCAAAAAAAATCCCATTTTCAAAATTGAAAACGGGATTTTTTGGTATCGTAGAGACGTATGCAATACGTCTCTATTAATACAAATTAAAACTGTTGAGCAGCATTTCGCTTATACCCATTATAACGCCACTGTGCATTAGCCTCTGCCGCTTTAAACAATTCTTCCGCTTCTGCTGGGAATTGTTTTATCAGCGATGTATAACGCACTTCGCCTTTCAAGAAATCTTGGAATTTAGTCCAATCCGGTTCTTTACTATCCAATTGGAACGGATTTTGACCCGCCGCTTCCAGTTCAGGATTATAACGCCACAAATGCCAATAACCACATTCTACCGCTTTACTTTGTTCCGCCTGTGCTTTACCCATACCTTTACTCAAACCATGATTGATACATGGTGCATACGCAATAATTATAGATGGTCCGTCAAAAGCTTCGGCTTCGCGAATTGCTTTCAATGTTTGTGCTTGATTTGCACCCATTGCAATTTGAGCAACATACACATAGCCATACGAAGCTGCCATCATACCCAGGTCTTTTTTGCGAATACGTTTACCCGATGCCGCAAATTTAGCCACTGCTCCTACCGGAGTTGATTTCGATGATTGTCCGCCTGTATTTGAATATACTTCGGTATCAACAACCAATACATTTACATTCAATCCCGATGCCAACACGTGGTCAAGTCCGCCATAACCAATATCGTATGCCCAACCGTCGCCACCAATAATCCATTGCGATTTCTTAATGAAATATTGTTTCAATTCAAGTAATTGTTTGCAAATATCGCAATCGCAAGCTGAAATCATTGGAACTAATTTTTCTGTAATTTCTGCCGTTTTTTCTGCAGATTTACGGTTTTCAATCCATTCTGTGAATAATGCTTTCATTTCGGCTGAACAGCAAGAGCATTCTAAACCTTCTTTCATCAGGCGTTCTACTCTATCGCGCATTTTTTCAACGGCAATTGCCATACCCAATCCATATTCGGCATTGTCTTCAAACAATGAATTTGCCCAAGCCGGTCCGCAACCTTTTGCATTTTGAGTATAAGGCGTTGAAGGTGCAGAACCAGAATAAATTGACGTACAACCTGTTGCATTTGCAATCATTTGACGGTCGCCGAATAATTGTGAAATTAATTTCACGTAAGGCGTTTCGCCACAACCTGAACACGCACCCGAAAATTCGAACAATGGAGTTGCAAATTGTGAATTTTTTACATTCGACTGTATATCAACCAATTGTTGTTTTGAACTTACTTTTGCTATACTGAAATCCCAATTTTCCTGATTTGGCATTTCCTGCTCAATCGGCACCATTTTAAGTGCTTTCTCGCCTTTATTTCCGGGACACACATCGGGACAGTTGCCGCATCCCATACAGTCGAGCACATCAACCTGTATGCGGAAGTGCATTCCTTTCATTGAAGCCGGAGCTTTCATTTCAAGAGTTGTGTAACTTGCCGGTGCTTGTGCTTTTTCCGCATCATCGAGCACAAACGGACGAATTGCAGCGTGAGGACATACGTATGCACACTGATTGCACTGAATGCAATTTTCCGGCATCCAAACCGGTACATTCGCCGCAACACCTCGTTTTTCAAATTTCGATGTACCTTGCTCCCACGTTCCGTCTTCTCTTCCTTTGAATGCTGAAACCGGTAAATCGTCGCCGGCTTGTGCATTTACCGGACGAACTACGTTTTGCACAAATTCAGGTGCAGTATCGCTGCAGTCGCAATTGTTTACATCAAGACTTGCCCATTCGGCAGGAACTTCAACTTTCACTACATCGCCGCCACGGTCAACAGCTGCGTAGTTCATATTTACAATATTTTCGCCTTTTTTTCCATACGATTTTACAATGAATTTTTTCATTTGCTCCACCGCCAAATCATAAGGAATTACACCGGTAATTTTGAAGAAAGCCGACTGTAAAATAGTATTCGTACGATTTCCAAGACCAATTTCCTGTGCAATATTTGTAGCATTAATAATATAGAACGAAATATTATTTTTTGCCAAATACGCTTTCACATTATTTGGAAGATGTTTTTGCGCTTCTTCGGCAGTCCAAATAGTATTCAAAAGGAATGTGCCGCCTTTTTTCAAACCTTTGGTAACATCGTATAAATGCAAATACGCTTGCACGTGGCACGCCACAAAATCAGGCGTATTTACCAAATAGGTAGAACGAATTGGGTGGTCGCCAAAACGCAAGTGCGAGCAGGTAAAACCACCCGATTTTTTACTGTCGTAAGCAAAATATGCCTGACAATATTTATCGGTATTGTCGCCAATGATTTTAATCGAATTTTTGTTTGCTCCTACCGTTCCGTCGGCTCCCAAACCATAGAATTTTGCTTCGTATGGTGCGTTTTCCAACGTAATTTCTTCTTTTTGCGGAAGCGAGGTAAATGTAACATCGTCAACAATACCGATTGTGAAACCATTTTTCGGCTCATTCATTGCCAAATTTTCAAATACGGCAACAATTTGTGCCGGAGTTGTATCTTTTGACGATAAACCGTAGCGACCGCCAACAATCACAGGTGCATTCGCTTTTCCGTAGAAACAGTCTTTTACGTCTAAATATAACGGTTCTCCGGTTGCTCCGGGTTCTTTCGTGCGGTCGAGCACAGCAATACGTTTCACGGTTTTCGGCACAGCAGCCAAGAAATGTTTCGCCGAGAACGGACGATACAGATGCACGGCAACCAAACCAACTTTTTCACCGTTTGCAATCATTACATCAATTGCTTCACGAGCAGCTTCGGTTACCGAACCCATTGCAATAATTACACGGTCGGCATCGTCGGCTCCGTAATAATCGAATAAACCATAATTACGACCTGTGATTTTATTAATTTCGTTAATGTAATTTTCCACCTCTTCGGCTACATTATTATAATAAGGATTACACGCCTCGCGAGCTTGGAAATAAATATCGGGATTTTGTGCCATACCGCGAGCTACCGGAGTTTCGGGATTTAACGCACGTTTGCGGAAAGCTTTCAACGCATCATGGTCTACCAAATGCGCAATATCTTCCATATCTAATTGATGTATTTTTTGAATTTCGTGCGATGTGCGGAAACCATCGAAAAAGTGAACGAACGGTACACGAGATTTAATTGCAGTTAAGTGAGCTACTGCCGCCAAATCCATAACTTCCTGCACCGAACCTGTTGCAAACATTGCGCAACCTGTTTGACGCACAGCCATAACATCTTGATGATCGCCAAAAATAGAAAGCGCGTGCGAAGCCAGCGCACGAGCCGACACGTGATACACACCCGGAAGTAATTCACCTGCAACTTTATACATATTCGGTATCATAAGCAACAAACCTTGCGAAGCCGTGAAAGTATTTGCCAACGTTCCCGCCTGCAACGCACCGTGCATAGCACCTGCCGCACCCGCTTCCGACTGCATTTCTTCTACTTTTACCGTTTCGCCAAAAATGTTTTTACGACCAACCGCAGCCCATTCATCAACATATTCTGCCATAGTCGACGACGGAGTAATTGGATAAATTGCCGCCACTTCGCTAAACATATACGCTATGTGAGCCGCCGCTTGATTACCATCGCAAGTAATAAACTTCTTTTTATCTGCCATAATTTATAGTTTTTTATAAAATTTTACATTATTCT
>QMCE01003984.1_pt1 | contig 10615 bp, 9 predicted proteins | sample 1821851 | NCBI WGS metagenome assembly QMCE01 (sample SAMN09453174, study PRJNA476694) | Termite gut metagenome, whole genome shotgun sequencing project. | isolation source: worker | host: Odontotermes sp. | place: South Africa:Pretoria | collected 2016-01-28
ATGTTCCGGCGATGGCACTGCCTTCACACACCGTCTGGTTCTGCGTGGCAGCAGTAGAGGTTAATTTGATGGTAGACAAGGAGTTCACATACGCAGTATTATCAGTAGTATATTCGCTGTGGCAAGTGATGTCATTAGCCGCTTCTGCACTGCGTACTTTGACGATGTAAGTGCCTGTGAGCGTAGATGATGTCTGGGAACCACCGGTCTTGCCGTCGAAGCCGACACCTGCCCACTCGTAGGTCGAACCGCTTTTGCCGCCGGTAGCGTTAAACGTCACGCCGGTGCCTTCGCACTGGTCGCCCGTATGGGTCAATGAAGGTTTGGTGGGGGTAGGATTCACATAAGCGGTCACGGGGTCGCTGTAGGCGCTGCGGCAAATGACGCCGTTGGTTTCTTTTGCATTGCGTACTTTGACAGTATAAGTGTCCGGTGTTGTAAGCGTTGTTTTAGAGGTGGCGGTGCCGCTTTGGCCGTCGAAGCCGCCGCCTGACCACTCGTAGGTTGAGCCGCCGCTAGCCTTGAAGGTCACGCCGACGGAGCCTTCGCACTGGTTGCCACTGTTATTAACCAATGTGGGTGTATTGGGTATATCGTTCACCGTTGCTGTCACCTCTGTACGCGATGATGACACGCAACCTGTAGAAATATTGCGCGCCTGGGCATAATAAGTGGTACTTGTAGTGATGTCCGGTGTAGTGTAGGTCGTGGAACCGCTATGCAAAGGTGTACCGCCGGTAGCATCGGCATACCAGTCGATAGTAGCGTTGGGTGAAGGTGTAGTGGCTTCAAGGGTTACTGTTCCCGCGCCGCAACGCACCCAGTCTGTCGAAGGAGTTATTGATACGGTGGGCTTCGCCGAATTGTCGCATTCGATGAGGCCTTCGTTACCCGTAGCGTCGAAAAATCGTGAAATGGATCGTCCGGAAGGTACGTCGAGCGCCGCGCTTGAGGTTGATGTCCACGCTACGCCGCCGCTGTATTGTCCGCTGTAGGGCGCCGTGCCCTCCAGTTTAGCAGTAACAATGTCGCTGGACATTTCATAGGTAGCCACCGGTCGAAAGTCCGTTACATAAACACACGGACGAATGACCCCCCGCGGATATGTACCCGCAGGGGTTACAGCAACTTTAACCCTATACGACACGTCGTCGTCGGCTCCGCGCGCGTTTCTTTCAATGTAGAAACCGGCGTTGTTGTCTGTAATCGTCCGCACCTTGGCCCCAGCCCAGGAAATAAGTGTAGAAGCAGAAGTAGGGGTCGCTGTTGCAGCCGATGATACCGGCAAACGCCACATCTGTTGTTTGTCCATATCAAAATAATCGATGAAAACCCATAGCGAGTCGCTGAACCGCTCGGTGCGACCGGCAGGTGAGACTGTCGAACCTTTCCATGAAACCTCAAAGGTGATGACATTATTGTCCGCCACCTCCAAATTGCTCACCTGCACCTCTTGGGCCGCCCCAGCAAGCGCCACCATCATCATTATCATTAACATTAAACTCTTTTTCATATATATTAATTTTCCATTTTTCAAAAAAAAGGGGCCGCCTTAAGGGAAATAACTACGTTAATTAAAGAAGTGAGGTTGACAAATCTGTCGTCGGCAGCCCCCATGTTTAATCACTTGATTTCAAATATCTTATTATATAATCATAAATAACAAATATGCAATAAAAACCCACACCACAATAAGAATTGCAGTAAATTAATGTAAGCTTGCTTTCAGCGCATTTTCGGTGGAGAATACCCTATTTATAAAAATTTCCTACGAGGTAAACATCGCAAACGCTGAATAAACTTGATCCGGTAAAAAAATGAACTTCCTATCAGGTGACAAAGATACGTACTTTATTTGACTATGCAAAGAGAACTGTTTTAAAAGAAGTTAAAGAGAACTTAAAAAGAAGTTAAAGAATAGAAAAAAAGAACGCCTGTCGATCATGACAGGCGCTTTAATATAGAATCAGGTTAGGGTTTTTAATTTCCCGGTTTACGCGATGAATACGTAATCCTTAAAGCACTGCAACGGCGCAATTCCTGTTTCACATCGGTAACGATACCCATGCGCACTTCCTGGTCCACCTTTAATGAAGTGGTCATGAACTGGCGGTCGGCCTCGTTCTTGCTGTCGCGTTCGGAAGCGATGAAGTCGCGGATGTCGGATATTTCTTTGAACGAATCGTTCAATTGAATACGTGAGTCCGTACCGTAACGCGCTTGCATGCCCAAGGTGGGCGAACCAATGTAAATGTAGCTGGTTAGGTCCTTGCGTTCCATTTTTACCGATTCGGAAGCTTCGGGAACCCTTACAGTAACTAATTGTTCGGTTTCGCGTAACGTTGTAACCGTCATGAAGAAGAACAATAACATAAACACAACGTCGGGCAGCGACGCGGTATTGATCCTGGGCTGTCCGCCCTTGTCTTTTCTTGCAAATTTTGCCATTTTGTAATTCTCCTATTATTTTTTGGCTCCAACGTCTTTGGGTTCGGCTTCCGAAATGTTCTGCGGAATGGCTTTGCGGACAGCTTCCTGCTGTTCGTCGTCCAGGTTAATATAGAGTTTTCCGAATTTAGCCATGGAAAAGTCATTACGCAATTCATTGAAAGCTGCTACCAGTTCATTTTGTACCTGGATATAGGCATTGTAGCTGGTGCCACGGTCGTTTTGCAAAGAAATTACCCCTTTCGACACGGCATATTCACCAAGCCCTGCACCTATATCTTTCGTTTCTTTTTCAGGTTTGTTCGGGTCATTGGAGGGATTGAGGATAAATTCTTTCACGGCTTGCCTGAGCATACCTACTTCGGCAGGCTGGTTACCGGCAAACAGGCGGTCGCTCTTGTTGATGAGCACTACCATGATGTTGCGGCGGTTCACCTTTACGTCATCCTGTTTCTGATTTTCATCAGGCATAGGAGGCAAACGACGGGCCAGCCCGGAGTCGATATCCATAGTAGTTGTTACCAGGAAGAATATAAGTAGCAGGAACGCAATGTCGGCCATCGAGCCCCCGTTGATTTCAGGTACTGGTTTTGCCATAGTTTTTAAATATTAACGGTTTCTAATAGCATTAACCAACCCGCCAACAACAATAGCGGCAAAGGCGGCAAAGGCTAAAATGTACATCATGATCAGGCCGGTGTCCGTCCATTTCCATGTAGGTCCGGTGGGAGGAGCGTTCTCCATGTTTACGGGCAGGGCTTCCGGCGAGGCTATTAGTACAGAAATAATGAAAACCAAAAGAACAAGCCCTATGTTAATGCCTGCTTTTTTCAGTTTCTTCGGGTCTTTAATCATGTCGATCAACGGCAGGCCAACCGATAATACGATAGCCAGGCCGGTCAGCACGTAGCCCCATGTCAGGAAAGGGCCAACCATACCCATGTTCTCTTTGGTAGCAGGTGCTATCATAAAGAGAATCGTGAATATTACTGAAACGACAATGAGCAATATAGATGTATACTTAAGATATTTCATGTTGCGGTTTATTTTCTGTTGTGTTTAACCAGGATATCGATCAAAGAAATGGAGCTGTCTTCCATAGCTACTACCAATGAGTCGATCTTAGATACGATATAGTTGTAGAATATTTGGAGAATGATAGCTACCACCAAACCACCTACGGTAGTGATCAAGGCTATTTTCATACCACCGGCTACTACGTTCGGGGAAATATCACCGGCAGCCTGAATAGAGTCGAAAGCTGCGATCATACCGATAACTGTTCCCAAGAACCCTAACATAGGCGCAATGGCAATGAACAACTGGATCCATGACAAACCGCTTTCCAACAGACTCATTTGTACCGAACCGTAAGAAACAACGGATTTTTCTACTACTTCCATGCCTTCGTTCATACGGCTGAGGCCTTGGTAGAAAATGCTGGCTACAGGTCCGCGGGTATTGCGGCATACATCTTTTGCAGCTTCAACGCCACCGCTGGCCAAAGCTGTTTCAATGTTTTTCAATAACTTTTGCGTGTTCACCGTAGCTAAGTTCAAATACAGGATACGTTCAATAGCAATAGCCAGACCGAGTACCAAGCAGATCAACACGGTTGCCATAAAGCCGGCGCCACCTTCAATAAATTTAATTTTCAATTGTTGGTGAATGGGCATTTCCGTTCCGTCGACAACTGAAGCGGCTTCCTGTGCAAAAGCGTACTGTGCGCTGAAAACCATAAGACCTACAAGGGTCAAAATCATAAACAGTTTTTTCATGGTGTTTGTGAAAGTTTAATTAGTATTTAAGTTTTTATTTTATTTTTAAATTGAATCCCGTAAATAAATAACAGCGCAAGATACGAATAAATTTTTAACCGAAGTTCACTTCTCCGCTAATATTTTTTTGCCATAGTCGTTTAATATCTTGACTGTCTTTGTGTTGACCGATAAGAAAAAAAAGTTTGGCAATGGCGGCCTCTGTGGTCATATCATAGCCGCTAATTACGCCTATTTTCTTTAAAGACAGTCCTGTAGCATATTCTTCCATGTTTACGCTGCCGGTACGGCATTGGGTTATGTTGACTAAAATAAGTCCCCGTTGGGCGGCAGCCTTTAATGTGTCGAGAAACCAGGGGGCGGTGGGGGCATTTCCCGAACCGTAAGTCTCTAATACTACGGCACGCAGCTTGTCGGCTTGCAACACGCTTTCCATAAACGGGCGGCTGATGCCGGGGAAAATTTTGAGAATACCCACGGCCGTATCTAACTGGGTGTGGATTTGCAGCGGCTTGCCCCATTGTTCGGGGTAATGTATGGCGCCGGTGTTGAATTTAATATGTATGCCGGTCTCGGCCAGCGGCGGGTAGTTGCCCGAATGGAAGGCGCGGAACTGCTCGGCGCTGTCTTTAGTAATGCGGTTGCCGCGGAACAGTTTGCTTTCAAAAAACACGCATACTTCGGGAACGCAGGGACGGCCGTCATGCTGCGAGGCGGCAATTTCAATGGCCGACACGAGGTTTTCCATGCCGTCGGTGCGGATCATGCCGATGGGCAATTGACTGCCGGTGAGCACTACGGGCTTTTCCAGGTTCTCGAGCATGAAACTGAGCGCCGAGGCGGTGTACGACATGGTGTCGGTGCCGTGCAGGATCACAAAGCCTGCGTATTTGCCGTAGTTATCGGCAATGATACGGCATAACTTCACCCAAAAATCAGGCTGCACGTCCGACGAGTCGATCAGCGGGTCGAAGCTGACCGTGTCGATGGTGAAACCGAATTTTTTGAGCACGGGCACTTCTTCTCTGATCTGATCGAAATTGAAAGGTTCCAACACGCCCGTTTCGGGATTGTGTTTCATGCCTATGGTGCCGCCGGTGTAGATGACAAGAATGTTGTTCATACTTATTGGTTGAAAGGTAAATGGTGAAAGGTTATAAGTTACGATTTCAAGTTGAGCGTTTTTTGTCTCTTAGTCTCTAATCTCTCAGTCTCTTGTCTTTTTAAAGCGAAAAGCTGCCGGGCATTCTGTGTGGTGATGGTTTCTACTTCTTCGCAGGAGCAGTTTTTGAGTTCTGCAATTTTCGCTACAATATAGGATAGGTGGGCGCTCTCGTTGCGTTGTCCGCGAAAGGGCACGGGACTGAGCCAGGGCGCATCGGTTTCCAGCACGATATGTTGAAGGTCGCTGTTTTTTACAACGCCGGCCAGTCCCGCGTTCTTAAAGGTGACCACGCCGCCGATGCCCATTTTGAAGTCTCCGTATTGCCGGATGCGCCGGAAAGTTTCCGTACTGCCCGAAAAGGCATGGAAAACGCCGCGCAACGGAAGTCCTTTCACCTTGTCGAGCACGGCGAAGAGCACATCGAACGCGTCGCGTGCGTGGATGATGAGCGGCAGGTTATATTTGACCGAAAGACGCAATTGCCGTTCAAAAGCCTGCTCCTGTTCGTTGATAAATTCCTTACTGTGATAAAGGTCGATGCCGGTTTCGCCGATGGCTACAAAGGCTTGTTTTTCCAACTGTTCTTCAACGAAGTTTATTTCTTCCTGCCAATTGGCGTGCACATCGGTGGGGTGCAGCCCGATGGCCGGGAAACACACGCCGGGGTAACGGCGCACTACGTCCATCATGGGGCCGAAGGAATCCCTGTCGACGCCGGGGATGATGAACTGCTGCACGCCGGCCTGCTGCGCCCGTGCAATGACTTCGGGCAGGTCGGCCGCAAAATCGCCGGCATAAAGATGAACATGAGTATCTATGATCATAAGTACAAAGATAGGAAAAAAAAGAGACTAAGAAGCTAAGGGACTAAGAGACGAGAGACTAAGAGATGAGAGACTAAGAGATTAGAGATGATTGCTTCGTCGTTCCTCCTCGCAATTGAATAAATCACTCATAACTCATCGTTCATCACTTATCTCTCGCCTCATTCTCAATTTATAACCCTTCACCTTTTACCATTCCACCTTTCTACCCTTTTCACGGCCGGAGCATGTATTGTTTTCCGGGGAGGCTTTTGAGGATGTCCTTAAATTCCAGTCCCAGCAGTAGCGCCGAAAGTCTCGCAGCGGGGATGTCGGTTTGGTAGCTTAAGGTGTCGATGCCCGTCTGTCCGTTATTTTTGAGGGCGTTGATAATGACTTGTTCTTCTTCGGTGAAATTATTGAATAAAGGCAGTTGTTTGGGCGCGCCGGCGCTTTCCCACCCCAGTGCATATTCCACCTCTTCGGCGTTTTGCACCAATGCGGCCTTATTGAGGCGGATGAGGGTATTGCAACCTTCCGACGCGGTGTCGCCGGCGCGCCCCGGACAGGCCAGCACGTCGCGGTTATACGACCCGGCAATGTCGGCGGTGACGAGCGCCCCGCCTTTGGCGCGCGATTCCACCACCAATGTGGCGTCGGACAATCCGGCGATGATGCGGTTGCGCTTAAGGAAATTATTGCGGTCGAGCACGGCGCCCGAGGTGAAGTCGCTCACACAGGCGCCCTGTTGCGTGATCTGTTTGGCTACGGAGGTGTGGGACGAGGGGTATATTTGGTGGAGGCCGGTGGCCATCACCGCCACTGTGTCGAGCCCATGTTGCAGGGCGGTGCGGTGGGCGCAGATGTCGATGCCGTAGGCCAGTCCGCTGACGATAACCACCTGGTGACCGCGCTCCGCCAGTCCGCCGATGATCTTTTCGCAAACGGCGGTGCCGTAGGCCGTGGCATGACGTGTGCCTACTACGCTGAGAAATTTGCTCCCGGAAAAATCAACTTTTCCTTTTGAGAATAATACTACGGGACTGTCTTCACACTGTCGCAGCCGTTCGGGGTAGCGCGGATCGACGTAGCAAAGGGCGTCGATATGGTATTTCTCGATGAACCGGAGTTCTTCTTCCGCCTGTTTCAACACTTGTTGTGTGCCGATTTCACGGGAAAGACTGCTGCCGATGCCCGGAATTTTTTGCAAGTAGCGCTGTCCGGAGCGGAATACGGCTTCGGCGCCACCGCAGTAGGCGATCAATCGTTTGGCCAAAACACTCCCCACGCCGGGAATTAATTCAATGGCGATGTAGTATTTCAATTCTTCGAGTGGCATAGTGGTTATATTAAAATTTGACAGTTTTATAGTGTTGTGATGGTAGAGACACGAAATTTTGCATCTCTTTTGGGGGTGAGGCCTATTCCATAATGATCATAGCATCGCCGTAGCTGCCGAAACGGTATTTTTCTTTCACGGCAATTTCGTAGGCGTGCATTACCTGGTTGTAGCCCCCGAATGCGGCCGCCGACATGAGCAGTGTCGACAACGGAAGATGGAAGTTAGTAACCAAGCGGTTGGGTACGCTAAATTCGTAGGGCGGGAAAATAAATTTGTTGGTCCAGCCTTCATAAGGTTTCAGCAGTCCCTGCGTGGTTACCGATGTTTCCACCGCGCGCAGCACAGTGGTGCCTACGGCGCAGATGTTTGACCGGGTTTCTTTGGCTTTGTTGACGATATTAACGGTTTCCGGCCGAATCCATCTTATGTTTGGTGAGGTCTTCCACATCTACCGTGCGAAAACTTCCTAAGCCCATGTGGAGTGTGATCTCCGCAAGATTAACGCCTTTAATTTCGAGCCGTTTCATCAGTTCGCGACTGAAGTGCAATCCGGCGGCGGGACTGGCCACTGCACCTTCGTGCTTGGCGAAAATAGTTTGGTACCGTTCCGTGTCGACAGGCTCTACCTGTTTGCGGATCCATTTGGGCAAGGGCATTTCACCGAGATAGAACAATGTTTTCTTAAACTCTTCGTAAGTGCCGTCGAACAGAAAACGCAAAGTGCGGCCGCGGGAAGTCGTGTTGTCGATCACTTCGGCCACCAACGCATCGTTTTCACCGAAATACAATTTATTGCCGATGCGGATTTTGCGTGCAGGGTCTACCAGTACATCCCACAGACGTTGATCGCGGTTCAATTCGCGCAACAAAAACACTTCAATTTCCGCGCCGGTTTTTTCCTTGTTGCCGTAAAGACGTGCAGGAAACACCTTGGTGTTGTTGAAAATCATTACATCACCCTCGGAAAAATATTTGATAATATCTTTGAATACCTTATGCTCTATCTTGCCGTTTTTGCGGTGCAACACCATCAACCGCGATTCGTCGCGGTATTTAGCCGGATATTTTGCAATAAGTTCGGGGGGAAGTTTGAAGTTAAAGTGTGATAGTTTCATAAAAATTATACGCCTAAAGAGCGGCAAAGATAATATTTTTTAAGATATTTCCATATTTTTTATGTTATTTTCTGCCTGGTCAATAGTGTAAGATTCTTCTACACTGTACGTTCCGCTGCGCGTGCGCCGTAACCCGGTAAGATGGGCGCCACTTTGCAGCGTTATACCCAGATCGCGCGCCAAAGATCGGATATAAGTTCCTTTACTACAGTTAATTCTGATTTTTATATCGGGCAAAACGAAGCTTTCTAATTGCAACCGGCTGATGGTGACGACGGCAGGTTTCATTTCGGCTTCTTTACCGGCACGGGCTATTTCATAGGCGCGTTTGCCGTCGATGAGTTTGGCCGAGAAAACCGGCGGCACTTGTTCCTGTGTTCCGGTAAATTGCCGGAGCGCCTGTTCCACAGCTTCCCGCGTGATATGTTCGAAAGGGTAGGTGGCGTCGATGTCTTTTTCCAGGTCGAAGCAGGGCGTGGTGGCGCCGAACCGGACGTCGGCCACATATTCCTTTTCTCCGGCTTGCAGGCTGTCGGCTAATTTGGTGGCTTTGCCTACGCACACCAATAGCAGGCCCGTGGCCAGCGGGTCGAGCGTTCCGGCGTGGCCTACTTTAATCTTTTTCTGTCCTGTTTTTTTCTGTAGCAGGAATTTTATTTTACGCACCACATCGGCCGAGGTCCAGCGGTAAGGCTTGTCGATGGGGATGATGGCGCCGGTATTGATGTCAATGTTCATTTAAGTGACTAAGTGACTAAGAGATTAAGTGACTAAGAGATTAGGGACAAAACTTTGAGACCTTGGGATCTTGAGACTTTGAGAATGAAAAAAATAATAAATAGTAAATAATAAATAATAAATCCTGAAGCTGCCAACTTCGTAGCCCTTCACCATTGAATGGCCTTTCTGCGCAGAGGCATGGTCATGCAGCGGGCGCCGCCGCCGCCGCGGGGCAGTTCCGACCCGTCGATGGTGACCACGCAGCGCCGGCTCTTTTTGAGATTGGCTTTTCCGCTAATCACGTCGGCCGCAGTGATGATCTCAAAGCCGTGTTTGTCCATTTCTTCTATCGTGTGAATATTGCGGGCGTAGCTCATCACCTTGCCGGGAGCGAAGGCGAAAAAATTAGCGCCGCTGTGCCACTGTTCGCGTTCTTCTATCCATTCGTCCTTAGTGCCGCCGCAGATCACCGGTTCCAGTTCCATGCCTAATTTTTTCAGTGTGGGCAGCAGGCCCGGCACGTAGGCAATTTTATTGACCTTGCCGTTTTCTACGGTGATATGGATAGTGTCGAGCGGATTATCATCTAAGATCACCGGTTTAAACACCATGCACTTATCCTTGTCGAGCAAGGTGAACACCATGTCGAGGTGGATAAACGATTCGGGTTGTTGGGGCAGTTGTTGCACTAAGATGTGCATGCGCTCTTCGGTGTGACGCAGTTGCGACACCAGAAAGTCTATCCCCTGCGATGAGGTGCGCAGGCCGTTGCCCACGATCAGTATATCTTCACGGGCTACCAGCACGTCGCCGCCTTCCATCAGCACCTTAGGATGATTGGTCGATATGTAAGGATTCACCACTTCCTGTGTTTGCATGGTGTTGTTGGAAAAGATCGCTTCCATGATCAGCGATTCGCGCAACCGTACTTTATTCGCCATTTTGCCGATGAACGCGCGTTGTCCGATGGTCATCGCCGCATCGCGGGTGAAATAAAAATTATACAGCGGAAATAAGGCATAATAATCATCGTTGAGGAAAGCCGTGAGGTTATCAATGCGTGCCGGAAGGCCCTCAATCAGCACGCGGCACAGGGTGCGGGCAGGCAGTTCCATCAGCCTGTCGAAGGAATCGCGAACGTCTTCTGCCTCGCAGATTTTGCGTATCAGCGCCTGCCGTTCCGTGTCGTTTTCCAACACATTCAGCAGCAAATCTTTTATTTGATAAGTAGTGGTTACCTTTGA
>QMCE01002270.1_pt1 | contig 10613 bp, 9 predicted proteins | sample 1821851 | NCBI WGS metagenome assembly QMCE01 (sample SAMN09453174, study PRJNA476694) | Termite gut metagenome, whole genome shotgun sequencing project. | isolation source: worker | host: Odontotermes sp. | place: South Africa:Pretoria | collected 2016-01-28
TATTCTTGATCAAAAAAAAATGGGTCGGCGAAGTCCGCCGACCCACACGTTGTCGCTTGATGGAGTAGTACCGCACGCGCAGCCGGGGCACAACGTTAGCTGCCACATCCCGACCCGCGCCACCACAAAAAACGCTCACCGCATCTTCAGGAACGTCCTTCAAACAAGTGTCCGCGACAACGCTTTCTCGAACCACGCACCACTGATGGAAACCACCGCGCGCGCCCGTAGCCATGACACTGCCGACATCATGATAAGAGCCTCGACCGCGCAGCGCACCAACGGGTTGCCTCGTCTTCACAGGCCGTGTCCGGAACAGGTCATCGTCCGCAACACCCGAGCCCCGCAACCCGCATCATACCGCGTTTCCAACGACAACCAAGCCAGTTCGATCCGCAGCCCCTGAAAACAGACTGCCCTTCAAACCGTGCGGCGGAGACCGTCGCCGGGAAAACCCGCCAGCGAAAATTCCGTCTGATTCACCTCCTGTCGAGCGGGGGTATCCGGTCTCAAAACCGCTGCCGTTGCAACGCCGGGGCAGAACCGCGCCCCTCATCTGTCACCGTCATTTCCATCAAAGTCCCACCTTCATACTACCCTGTATTTTCGCTTAGTCAAGAAATCGACAGGGATTTTCGGCTTTTTCACAAATCCCGCAATTCCATAAAAGACAAATGGTTGCAAAAACAAAAAAATCGGATTTTCACGAAACCATCTTTTTTTATTTTTTTTCCTTGCAAAAATTCCACTACGCGTTCCAGTCATTTTTTATCGAAATCTGTCCTCCGACCCGTCGTCCTCCCCGTCCCCCATTCCCGCAAGATGAAACATCTTCCGCCGAAGCTCCCTGTCCTTCAGCGCGTTCACCAGGTGGAGAGACAGCTTGTTCAAAAACAGCTCCACCTCCTCCTTCTCCGCCGCCTCCGGCACGGCTTCGGCATTCTTCTCCGCGCGCGGGAACGCGTCCGCGGGCGGCGGCTCGTCGGCAAGAAGCGCAAACGGATGCACTTGCAGCTCCGCCGCAATCGCGGAAAGCAACTCGAACGTAAAACCCTGCTTCCCGTTTTCAATGCGGCTGATCGTCGCCTGGCTGCGATGGATGCGCCCCGCCAATTCCTGTGTGGACATTTTCATCCTGTCGCGGTAAACTTCTATCCTCCTGCCTATGTTGTATCTGTTCATGGCGTTCTCCAAACAAGGGTTTGGCACCGGATACAAGAGAAATTTGATTCATCCCGCCCCCATGCAGGCGGAGTACAGATCAGTCTCTACCAGCAGTATACATGATGGGAATCGGATTTGCATATTATGAAGAAAATATTCATGGTCAGCCTCGGCTGCGCAAAAAACCTCGTCGACGCGGAAAGCATGCTCGGCGAAACACTCGGCGACCGCTTCGCCCTCGCCGTCCTCCCCGAAGAGGCGGATCTCATCATCATCAATACCTGCGCCTTCATCGAACCCGCCCGCGAAGAAGGACGGGCCGTCATCCAGGACTGCCTCGACATGAAAAAGCGCTCCGGAGGAAAAGTCAAGGTCGCCGTCGCCGGCTGCTGGGCGCAGCGCGATCCGGAGGGGCTGGCGCGCGCATTCCCCGCCATCGACGCGCTCTGGGGCCTGAGCGTCCCCTCCGGACTCGCCGAAAACATCGACGCCCTTTTCCGGAAAAACAGGAAAAACCAAAACGCCGGCGCCCCCGACGCCCCCCTCGCCGACGGCCTCGCCCCCCGCTCCCGCCCCCGGGACGGCGCGCGCCTGGTGACGACCCTGCCGTCCTTCGCCTACCTCCGCCTCTCCGACGGCTGCGACAACCGCTGCGCCTACTGCGCCATCCCCCTCATCCGCGGCGGCCTCCGCACCCGCCCGGCGCAGGACATTCTGGACGAAGCGAAAATTCTGGAAGATCAGGGCGCAAAAGAACTCGTCCTCATCGCGCAGGACACCACCGCCTACGCCGCCCCCGAAACAGACGGAAACAACGCCGCCGCCACCCTGCACAGCCTGCTGCGGAGCCTGCTGGACAGCGTCGCCGTCCCCCGCCTCCGCCTCCTCTACGCCCACCCCGCGCACCTGACCGACGACGTCATCGATCTCCTCCTCGCCGAACCCCGGCTCTGCGGCTACCTCGACCTCCCCCTCCAGCACGCCGCGGACAGCGTCCTCCGCGCCATGGGCCGGGGCTACGGCCGGGAGAGGATAGACAGCATCCTCGCCCGCTTTGCAGGCAGGGACTTCACCCTCCGCACCACCTTCCTCCTCGGTTTTCCCGGGGAGACGGAAAAGGACTTCGGGCAGGTTCTCGATCTCGTCGACACGGGCGCGTTCCGGCACGTCGGCGCGTTCGCCTACTCTCCGGAGCCGGGCACGCCCGCCTTTTCCCTCCCGGACGCCGTGCCCCCCGCAGAGGCGGAGAGCAGGCTCCGCGCGGTGATGGAGACGCAGGAGGAGCACGCCTTCGGCTGGCTCGACAGCCGCGTCGGCGGCGTGGAGGATATTCTTGTGGACGAGATTCCGGAGCCGGGCCTGCTTCTCGGCCGGAGCCGGCACGAAGCCCCCGACGCGGACAACGCCGTCTATATCGAGGGAGGGAAGGCGCAGCCGGGGGATATTGTAAAGGCTTGCGTTGTGTACCGGGACGGCTATGATGTGTTTGCAGAAACAGACAGGGCGCGCCTGCGGAAACAGACAGGAAAAACGGGAAAAGCAGGAAAAACGAAAAAAGCAGAAAAAGCGAAAAAAGCGAAACAGCGCGCAAACAACCGATGATGGACGCCGAACACGGTGAAGACAGCCTGGAAAGCGCGAACCGGGAGCGCACGGACGCAGCGGCCGAGTCGACCGACCTGCGCCGCGGCGACGCGGACGCGCGCACGGCGCGGCGGGACACCCCCTCCCTCCGCCCCAACGCGCCGGACACCGCCGCCTTCCCCTCGCCGAAGTCGATACGCTTCCATTCCCGCACGCCCCGGGCGAGCCTTGCCGCGCGGCTGTCCCTGCCTGTCGCGGCGGCGGCGCTTCTCGCGTTCCTCATCCTCTGCGTCGTCGCGTACGCGGGGCTGCGCGGCTTTCTCCTGGGCGACCTCGCGGGGGACGCCGCCGCCTCCGCGCGCGCCGTCTCCCTCTTCGCCCGCGTCTTTCTCACCCAGCACGACACAGCCCTCCGGGACGCCGCCGGCTCTCCGGAAGAGGCGGAGTTCCGCGCGGGCGACCACTGGCTTGTCGCGCGCGGCTTCGTTTCCGAAGCGGAATGGGCGGAGGCGACCGGCTTCCACATGGACGAGCTTGCGCCCGCGTCCATCATGCACCAGGCCGCCCGGCGGACGGCGCTTTCGGACTTCGGCGACTTCCTGAACGAACCCGGCAACGCCACGGAAATCCTCGGCATCTACATTTTCGACGCAGACTCCGCGCTTCTCGCCTCCTGCGAGCGGGGCGGCTTCTCCATTGACGAGACCTATCTCCGGGGCACGCCGCAGAGCGCGGATGTGCGGATCGGCGACGCCCCGGGCACGAACACGACCGTCGCCGTCGACTATCTCGAAGACTTCGATCCCGAGCCGGTGATGCGCGGCGTCGCGCGGATATACGTCGATTCCGCGCCCGGCGCGGGGGAGCGCGCGCGGCTGGGGACGGCGGTCGTCATTCTGCGCGCGACGACGCATTTTTCGAATCTCCGCTCGTTCCTGCTTCTGCTTGCGGGGACGTGCGCGCTGCTCGTTCCCTGCCTGGCCGCCGTGTCCTGGCTGTCCGCGCGCCGCGCGGTCGCCCCTCTCCGCCGCCTGGCGGGGGACATGCAGGCGATAGCGGAGGGCGACTACGCGCGCCGCGCCGCCGTCACGACGAACGACGAGGCCGGCGTCGCCGCGCAGGCGTTCAATTCGATGGCGGAGCGCCTCCGCCTCGCGCGCCTGAACGAGGAGGAGACCAGCCGCCTGGAAAGCGATCTCGCCCTCGCGCGGAGCATACAGAACACCCTCCTCCCCCGCCGCACGCCGCGCATCCGCGGCCTCGACATCCACACCGCCTACCGCCCCGCGAAGGAAATAGGCGGCGACTACTTCGACTTCCTCCCCGTCGACGACGGGCACATGGGTCTTGTCGTCGCGGACGCGGCGGGGAAGAGCGTGCCGGCCGCCCTCGTGATGTCGACGACGCGCGCGGTGTTCCGCTTCGTCGCGCCGGGCGGGGAGAGCGCGGCGGAGACGCTGGCGAAGGTGAACGCCATTCTTTCCATGGACATTCCCCGGGGCATGTTCGTGACCGCCTACTACGTGATTCTCGACCCCCGGGACTGTTCCCTCCTCTGCGCCTCCGCCGGGCACACCCCGCTTCTCATCGCGCGCCGGGACGGCTCGGTGGAGCTGCTGAACCCGGGCGGCATCGCGCTCGGCTTCGACGGCGGCGCGATTTTCCAGCGCTCGATACGCGAGAGCCGCGTGCGCCTGGAGCCGGGGGACAGGGTGCTCCTCTACACGGACGGCGTGGTGGAGTGCGTGAATCCGGCGCACGAGGAATATTCGGACAGGCGCCTGCGGGAGTTTGTCCGCCGCAACCGCGAGCTGTCCAGCCACGACTTCGTCGGCGCGCTCATGGCGGATCTCGACCGCCACCGCGCCTCCGCGGAAATGCGCGACGACACGACCATCGTCACGTTCAGAGCGACCTGAGGAACAAGCCCATGCCGGACGAACCCGCCCCGTTTTCCCTCGTGACGCAGCCTCTTTCCGCCGAAGCCGCCCTGTGCAGGATGGGCGGGCGGATGGACTCCCACGCCTGCGAGGTGATTGAGGACGAGTTCGGGAAGCTGCTGGCCGCGGGGATGAAGGCGGTTGTCCTGGAGATGTCGGCGCTGGAGGACATGACGAGCGCGGGGCTGGGCGCGGTGGTGAACATGAGCCGGACGCTGGAGGGGAAGGGCGGGGTGCTTGTCCTGACGCTGCTCCGTCCGGGCGTGGAGGGTCTTTTGGACATGCTGGGCGTGAAGGAGGGTCTGACCGTCGCGGACGGCATGGACGCGGCGAGAAAGCGCATCGCCGCTGTGCAGCAGCAACAATGAATACTACATGAATGCATGAGTGGAGAAGATTCAACAATGTGGAAGACAACAATACGTCCCGCCTTCAACGACATAGACGCCTTCGTCCATGTCAACAACTGCCGCCTGCCCGTCTGGTTCGAGCTGGCGCGGGAGCCGTTCTTCACGACGTTCACGCCGAACCTCGCCGAGGATCTCGTCACGATGCCGCTGATCGTCGCGAAGGTCACCATCGAGTATCTCGCGCAGATGACGATAGGCCATGAGGTCGAGATCCGCACCTATGTGAAGAAAATCGGCCGCACCTCGGTGTCTGTCCACCAGGAGGCGTACCAGCGGGACGCCCTCTGCGTGAAGGGCGAGTGCGTGATGGTGCATTACGACTACGACGAGGGGAAGCCCGTGCCGATCCCGGAGAACATAGCGGACACGCTCCGCCGCCATCTGGTCGACCCCGACAACCCGAACCTGAAGACCCGCTCCGGCCGCTTCCCCGCGGTCGGGTAACGCACAGCACAAGGAAAAACACAGCAATGAGCGACGACGCCATTTTCACCGAAATGACCATGGGAGACTTTCTGGAGGCCCAGGCGGCCAAAGACCCCGACCGCGACTTCATCGCCTATCCGGACCGCGATCTGCACTTCACCTACGCCCGCTTCAACGAGCGCGTGGACAACCTCGCGAAGGGGCTGCTGCACATCGGCCTTGACCGGGGCGACCACCTCGGCATCTGGGCGCGGAACGTGCCGGACTGGCTCAGCTACTTCTTCGCCGCCGCGAAGCTGGGCGCCGTGCCCGTCACCATCAACACCTACTACAAGAGCCACGAGCTTGAATACGTCGTCCGCCAGTCGGACATGAAGGCCCTCGCCCTCGTCGACGGCTACAAGGGCGGGAACTACTCCTACCTGGACATTCTCTACGAAATCGCGCCGGAAATCCGCGAGACCTCGTCCTTCACCCGGGAGGTGCGCACGGAAAAGTTCCCGGTGCTCAAAAGCATCATCTACATGGGGCCGGAGAAGCACCGGGGCATGTATTCGACGAACGAGCTTATCGCCCTCGGCGCGAACCTTCCGGACGACAAGCTCCGCGCGAACATGAAATTGATCAAAAACACCGACATGGTGAACATGCAGTACACCAGCGGCACCACCGGCTTCCCGAAGGGCGTGATGCTCACCCACCGGAACATCATGAACAACGGCTACTACATCGGCGAGCGGCAGAACATGACGGAGAAGGACAGGATCTGCCTCCCCGTGCCGCTCTTCCACTGTTTCGGCATTGTCCTGGGCATCATGGCCGTCTTCACCCACGGCGCGACCGCCGTCATTCTCGAACAGTTCGACCCGCTGGAGACTCTCGCCGCCGTCGAGAAGGAAAAGGCCACCGGCCTCTACGGCGTCCCCACGATGTTCATTTCGGAAATGACGCATCCGCGCTTCGCCGAGTTCAACCTTTCCAGCCTCCGGACGGGCATCATGGCCGGCTCGCCCTGTCCCGTCGAGTGGATGGAGAAGGCGATGGATCTGATGAACATGAAGGAAATCACCATCACCTACGGCCTCACGGAGTGCAGCCCCGCGATCACCATGACCTCCGTGGACGACACGATTGAGCGGAAGACCTCCACCATCGGCGCGAAAATGCCGCACTGCGACGTGAAGCTCACCAACCCCGAAACGGGCGAAGAGGTGGGCGTCGGCGAGCAGGGCGAGATCTGCTGCCGGGGCTACAACGTCATGAAGGGCTATTACAAGATGCCGGAGGAGACGGCGAAGGCCATCGACGCGGACGGCTTCCTCCACTCCGGCGACCTGGGCACTGTCGACGCGGACGGGTACTACCGCGTGACGGGCAGGCTGAAGGACATGATTATCCGGGGCGGCGAGAACATTTATCCGCGCGAGCTTGAAGAATTCTTCTACAAATACGACGGCGTCCGGGACGTGCAGGTTGTCGGCGCGCCGGACGCGAAGTTCGGCGAGTCTGTCGCCGCCTTCGTCATTCTGCACGAGGGGAAGACGGTGACGCCGGAGGAGCTGCGGGAGTATGCGAAGGCGAAGATTGCCCCGTACAAGGTGCCGCAGTACATCTGGATAGTGGACGAGTTCCCGCTGACGACGAGCGGCAAGATCCAGAAGTTTGTTCTTCGCGAGATGGCTGCCGAGCGCCTGAAGGCGATGGAAGCGGCGAAGGCATAGAGTATTTTACGCTCCAGCCCGCGAAAGCAGAGGACGAAAACCCGCAATGCCGACATTCAGCCCCGCGCAGCTTCAGGACGAGCTTACCCGCCGCGCCGGGTTGCCTGTGCAGCTTTTTCTGACAGGCAACCGTCGGCGGATGGTTTCCGCGCGGCGTCGCGGGGACGCTGTGGAGGCGCGTGTGCAGCGGATTTTTCTTGATGCGACGCCGGAGGTATTGGACGAGCTGGGGCTTTTGCTTTCGGGTCGCCGGACGGAGCGGAAGGCGTTGCGTCGTTTTGTCGACGAGCGTTTTGTTGCCGGGGCGGAGGATGGCGCGTTTCCGGTTGCGCGGTGTCGGCGCATGCCCGGGGACGGGAGCGAGGCATTTGATCATCATGACATTGCGGCGTATGCCCGTCGTTTGAATGCGGCGTATCTTGGTGATCGGAGCAAGGCGAGGATTGTTTGGGGGAAGCGTTCGACGCGTCGGTCGCGGCGGAGCATTCGTTTCGGCTGTTATGATCCGGAGCGGAATGTGGTGATTATGAACAGGAAGTTGGACAGTGCGGCGATTCCGGAGTATTTTGTCGAGTACATTCTTTTCCATGAGATGTTGCATGAGGTGTTGGGGATTGGGGAGAAGAATGGGCGCCGTGACATTCACGGGAGTTTGTTCAAATTGATGGAGTCGACTTTCCCTGATTTTGAAAAGGCGCGCCGCTTCGAGAGGGAACTCTGCAAGCGCCTGGGCACACTATGAAAATTGAAAGCACATATATCATGAAACGCGACAAAACCGGCCTCCGCCCCATTGCCATAGAAACTCACGTCAACCTCCACGCCGAAGGCTCCGCCCTCATATCCATGGGCAACACCCGCGTCCTCTGCACCGCCTCCGTCGAAGAAAAAGTCCCCGCCTGGATGGCAGGAAAAGGCAAAGGCTGGGTGACAGCCGAATACGGCATGCTCCCCCGCTCAACCTCCACACGCATGCCCCGCGAACGCGGCAAAACCCCCTCACGCTCCCTCGAAATCAGCCGCCTCGTCGGCCGCGCACTCCGCGCCTCCGTCGACATGCACAAACTCGGCGAACGCCTCATCACCGTGGACTGCGACGTCCTCCAGGCCGACGGCGGCACACGCACAGCCGCCATCACCGGCGGCATGGTCGCCCTCGCCCTCGCCCTGCAAAAACTCCAGGACACCGGCAAAATAACGAAATCCCCGCTCCTCTCCCCCGTCGCCGCCGTCAGCGTCGGCATTGTCGACGGAAAATTCGTCGTCGACCTGGACTACGATCTCGACCACCGCGCCGAAGTCGACATGAACGTCGCCATGACCGCACGCGGAGAATTCGTGGAAATCCAGGGATCCGCCGAAGGCAAACCCTTCTCCCGCGCCGCCTCCGACACCCTCCTCTCCCTCGCCGCCACAGCAATCAAAAAACTCGTCGCCACACAGAAAGCCGCACTCAGATCAGTGTAACCGCTTTTTTATTTTCTATTTTGAACCACAGAGAGCACAGAGGACACAGAGAACCGCCACAGAGAACCACAACCACAAACACTTTTTATTATTATACTATAAAAAAAGCGGTTTGCAGTTGCGGTTCTCTGTGCTCTCTGTGTCCTCTGTGTTTCATTGGTTATTCATGATCAATATTCACTTCCCTGAATACAGAAAATACGAAAAATCCGCCGGCATAGCCAGCCCGCTCACGTCGTTCGCGCACATCCCCACAAACGCGCCGGTGAAATTCCCGACGCCGGTGAACGACGTCGCGGAACGCACATTCTGCCCCTCCCCCGCCTCGTCGCTCAACACAGACGCGTCCAGGACAGGCCCAATGCGCCTCCACGCGCCGCCCCCCTGCCGCCAGAAAAACATGAAGGACGTCCCCCGAACCTCCGCCCGCATCCCCACAGGCAGATCCGGATCCACAGGCACACCCTCCTCCAGCGGCAGATACGTCGCCGCGTTCGGCCAGTCGCCGTTGCAGGTCACAACGTGCAGACACCGCCCAATCCCTTCTTCGAAGGTCAACGCAAGATAATGGTAGGACGAACGGTTGTAGTACGCGATCAACCCGGCAAGCTGCTGGATGTTCTCCGGAGCCGCAGACACCTCCGTCTCCGCGTCGTAGGCGAAATGCGTCTGCCGCCGCGCGACAAGCGCCTGCTCATACCATGATCCCACGGATTCGCGGCCGTACAAACGGAGAAAGCCCGGCTTCGCCGAAAGCGAAAACAGCCGCTCCGGCTCCGGCGTCCGCAGCCACTGGAAGGCGGAGGGAAGCCTCCCCGGCGCGAAGGCGTATTGCTCCGGCTCCGGCGGGAAGGGATGCGGCGGCAGCGCCGGCGCGGGCACCCTGTCCTGCGGGGTCTGTTTCTCGCCGTCCAGATAGAGCCAGCCGTCCTCTCCCCAGCGGCATTTCTGGATTGCCGTCTCGCGCCCGAGAGGCGAGCGGCGGAGGCCGGGCAGCGGGCGGCTCGTCAGGTGCACGAGGTAGGTCGTCCCGTCCTGGGCGTCCACGATGTCTGCGTGCCCGGCGCGCTGGAGGGTCGCGTCCGGCGCGTTGCGGGAAGTCACGACGGCAATGTCCGGGTGCAGCTCGTAGGGGCCGAAGAGCGATGCCGACCGCGCCATCGTCGCGGCATGCTCGTAGCCTGTGCCGCCTTCGGCGGCGAGAAGATAATAGTACCCGTTCCGGCGGTACAGATGCGGGCCTTCCGTCCAGCCGAATTTCGAGCCGGTGAAAATCTTCCTCATGCCGCCGCCGACCAGCTTTTTCGCCTCCGGATCGTATTCCTGAATGTGGATGCCGCCGAAGCGCGAGGGGCGGGAGCGGTAGTCGATGAGCATGATGACCAGCCACTTCTTCCCGTCGTCGTCGTGGAAGAGCGAGGGATCGAACCCGACGGAGGTCAGGTACACCGGGTCGGACCAGGGGCCTTCAATGGAGGGCGCGGTCACCAGATAGTTGTGCGCGTCGCGGAACGAACCGCTTTTTCGTTTCATGTCGGTATACACCAGCCAGAATCTGCCGTCCGCATGGGTGAGGCAGGGCGCCCAGACGCCGCAGCTGTCCGGCTCGCCGCGCAGGTCGAGCTGCGCCGCGCGTTCGAGAGGCCGCGCCGCGAGACGCCAGTGCACGAGGTCGCGGGAGTGGTGAATCTGCACGCCCGGATACCATTCGAAGGTGGAGGTGGCGACATAGTAGTCGTCGCCGACGCGGACGACGGAGGGATCGGGATTGAAGCCGGGAAGAATGGGATTGCTGATTTCCGCCATGGTTTTTCTCCGAAAAGGGTTTTCTTAATGAAAAGAGGCGGCTCGAACGGAATCGAGCCACCTCCCTCTCCCTCACCACACGCCGTTTCCGGCGA
>QMCE01005635.1_pt1 | contig 10613 bp, 9 predicted proteins | sample 1821851 | NCBI WGS metagenome assembly QMCE01 (sample SAMN09453174, study PRJNA476694) | Termite gut metagenome, whole genome shotgun sequencing project. | isolation source: worker | host: Odontotermes sp. | place: South Africa:Pretoria | collected 2016-01-28
TGCTTATTGGCATAAATTCTGTTGATTTATATACCTGTACGAAATATCATCAAGGCATTCTTACCTACAACCGGCAGAAAGTAACCGATCGGCGGGAAGATGACGGCGAAATGCAGGTCAAAATTGAACCGGAAGCCCTTCCGTTTATTAAAAAATACAAAAATACAGACAAGCGCAAAAAAGAAATTTTTAGATTTCATAACGATTATGATAATAGCCAAAACTTCAACAAGGCTATCAATAAAGGCCTGAAAAAGTTAGCCGAAAATACGTTAAAAATCGACAAAGAATCCTTTTCCTACTACTCTGCAAGGCGGAGTTGGGCAACGATTACCCGAAACATTCTGAAAATTGATAAATACACGGTTCACGAGGCGCTCAATCACATTGATAGAGATATGAAAGTTACCGACCTTTACATAGACAAGGATTTTTCGGGTATTTGGGACACTAATAGAGCCGTCATCAATCTGTTTAAGTGGTAAAAAGTTTGCATGAAATTTGGAAATCTCGAAAAAAAATCGTACTTTTGCATTCTGCAATCAAAGTATTTTGCCATGAAACATTTCAAAGTCATTCTAATTCTCTGTATTTCGCTGTTTATCGGTTCTTCGGCGTATTCTCAAAGTTCATTTTTGGATCTCACTATTGTTGAGGCGTCGAATTATAATAAAACTGTGGGCACGTTTACGTATTCCAATTTTGAGAATATGTTCAAAATTACGTCTTCAAAACCAACGATTATGGAGGCCAATATCAATCGTGCATTGATGTTGTTTTTGAATGTTTTGGAGCCTAAAAAATCTTACGTGATTCAACACGAACCCACGTATTACTTCGTGTTTCAGTACGATGTTCAGGAAAACCGCTATTTGGTGATGAACAACTCTATCGGTGAAAAAAATGAGGCTGTTTATCGCGATGATTTCAAACAAGCGCAGCGTGAAATGTTTATCTTATTGCAAACATTTTACAACAATATTCCGATGGTTTCGGTTGAGGAATACAAATAATGGGTGCAAAAAAACTATACTTGGATGTGTTGTCGGAAGATAACGACATGAGTCTTGTTAAGGACTCTTTCGATTATAATTATGCTACGGATGTAGAGGTTGAGCTCAGTCCGGCCGTTATCCAAATGCTTGATGAACGCATGGAGGAAATTAAGAATGGTACGGCGGAATTCATTTCTTGGGAAGAGATGAAAAAAAAATATAATCTCCTTGCATGGCAACGAAGATAAGTTTGAATAATATGATGTTTTTCGCACATCATGGTTGTTTTGAGGCCGAACGTGTGGTAGGCATGCGATTTTGCGTTAATCTTTCGTTTGATGTGAATACCGAAAAAGCTGAACAATCCGATGATATTGCCGATACGGTAAGTTATCTTGATGTCTATCACCTTGTAAAAACCGAAATGCAAATTCCATCGAACCTTTTGGAGCACGTGGCTCGACGCATCGCAACAGCCGTGCAACACACATTTCCGCAGATTTCAAATCTTGAAATTGAAATTCAAAAACTAAATCCGCCGTTGGGTGGAGAAATCGGCACCGCCGGTGTGAGAATTTGTAAATCGTAATTCGTAATTCGTAATTGACTATACTTATGGAAGAAAAATCTCTAAATTTTTTAGAAGAAATCATCGAAGCCGACTTGAAATCCGGCAAATACACAAGCATTCAAACCCGCTTCCCGCCTGAGCCTAACGGCTATTTGCACATTGGTCATGCCAAATCCATTTGCTTGAATTTTGGTTTAGCAAAAAAATATAATGGACTTTGCAACTTGCGTTTCGACGATACCAACCCAACGAAAGAAGACGTCGAATATGTGGATTCAATTCGTGAAGACGTGAATTGGCTTGGCTTTCAGTGGGCAGGTGAATATTTTGCATCAGATTATTTCCAACAGCTTTACGATTGGGCGGTGCAAATGATTAAAGACGGAACAGCTTACGTGTGCGACCTTTCGCAAGAACAAATCAGCGAATATCGCGGTACGCCTACCAAACCCGGAACCGATAGTCCGTATCGAAACCGTTCGGTTGAAGAAAATTTAGATTTATTCCAACGCATGAAAAACGGCGAATTTCCTGATGGTTCGAGAGTTTTACGTGCTAAAATTGATATGGCTTCGCCAAACATGCAATTTCGCGATCCAATCATGTATCGTATTTTGCACAGCGAACATCACCGCACAGGCAATGATTGGTGTATTTATCCGATGTACGACTACGCACATGGGCAAAGCGACTCCATTGAGAAAATTACACATTCGATTTGCACGTTGGAATTTGACGTGCATCGTCCGCTCTACGATTGGTTTATTCAAGCGTTGAACATTTTTCCGTCGCATCAATACGAGTTTGCACGGCTGAATATTAATTATACAGTGATGAGCAAACGCAAGTTGTTGCAATTAGTGAAAGAGAATTATGTTTCGGATTGGGACGACCCGCGAATGCCAACGATTTGCGGACTTCGTCGGAGAGGCTACACACCGGCATCATTGCGGTTGTTTGCCGAAAAAATCGGCGTTTCAAAACGTGATAATGTAATTGATGTAAGCCTTTTGGAATGGTGTGTGCGTGAAGATTTGAACAAAACCGCACAACGTGTAATGGCCGTTCTGAATCCGCTGAAAGTCGTAATTACCAACTATCCCGAAGGACAAAGCGAAGAATTGGACGCTGTAAATAATCCGGAAAATCCGGATTCCGGCACACGCAAAGTGCCGTTCTCTCGCGAACTATACATCGAACGTGAGGATTTTATGGAAGTGCCGGAAAAGAAGTTTTTCCGCTTGGCGCCGGGGGTTGAAGTCCGTTTGCGTTATGCGTATTACATCACGTGCAACGAAGTTATTAAGGACGCCACAGGAAATATTACCGAACTGCGCTGTACCTACGATCCGCAAACCAAAGGCGGCGGTTCGCCGGACGGACGGAAGGTAAAGGCCACACTACATTGGGTTTCGGCCAACTATGCGCTGGATGCGGAAGTACGGCTTTTCGACCGATTGTTTGCTGTGCCTGCGCCCGAAGATGTTGAGGAAGGCAAAACATTTCTCGATAATCTCAACCCTAACTCGTTGCAAACACTTTCTAATTGCAAGATTGAGCCGTTTGTGAAAACAACCAAACCGTTGGATCATTTTCAATTCGAACGATTGGGCTATTTCACAACCGATAAAGATAGCACTACGGAACACTTGGTGTTCAATCGCACCGTGTCGCTAAAAGACTCGAAGTAATTTTCGTGTTTTTCCGTTATAAATTTACCACAAAGGACACAAAGAAACACAAAAAGAAACAAATCTTTATGTTCTTTGCGATAAAATTTTTATCAGTGCGAAATATTCATAAATTGATTTCTGACAACTCGTGAGTTATATTGTTGCGTCAGCGCTTTAACCCTGTTTTCTAAGATTTGCAGAGTGTCGGGATAATGTTGCATTTGGTTTGATAATTTGGCAAAATCACGTTGATCTTTTTTCAAAGAAATGGACTTCCCATCTATAAAATTTAAGACCCAACCATTTTCCACAAACTGATAATCGCCGTTGGAAAGCCGCATGGTATAAGGCGTTACAGTCGTGTCAAACATACTTTGTCCGAAAGCAATAAATGGTTCTGCATATCCTACATAGTGCAACAGACTTGGCATAAGGTCGATTTGTTGCATAATTTCCGACGTTTTTTGTGGCGAAATTTGTTTCGGAAAATACCAAATCATTGGAATCTCCATAGCGCCTAAACTGCTTGTATAGTATTCATTTTCCACGAAAGAACTGTGATCCGAAGTGATGATAAACAAGGTGTTTTCAAACCAATCTTTGTTGCTACAAGTTTCAAAAAATCGCCGAAGTGCGTAGTCGGTATATCCAACAGCTTCGTGAGAAGGTAAAGTGCCTTTCGGAAACCGATTTGTATATGCTTTCGGAATGATGAACGGATCGTGTGATGTAAGCGTGTAAACAACAGAAAAGAAAGGTGTTGTAGAGGTTTCTTGTTTCAATCGATGAGCAGCAAATTGCATAAACGGCTCGTCAAAAATTCCCCAATCTCCGTCGAAATCCTTATCGTTATTATATTCGGTTTTGCCCACGTATTCATCGAATCCGATTTTTGCACAAAAAGCGTCAAATCCCATGGTTCCGTTGAATCCGCCATGGTAGAACGATGATGTGTAGCCAAGTGTTTTCAAGGTGTTTGGCAAACTCGGCAGATTATTTGGGGAATATCTTGAAACGATATATTTTTCTTCCATCCAATTCGGAAAACCGGCAACAATAGCGGGAATACCGGTCATCGATACCAAAGAATTGGAAAAACCTCTATATGCAATGCCTTGCTGTGCCAAACTGTCTATAAACGGCGTATAGCCTATATCTCCACCACTTAGATATTTGGAATATTCTGCTGAAAATCCTTCTAAAATTAGAATAACAATATTGGGCAATTTATCTCCTTGAAAAATGGGATTCTTATAGGCGTGATGAGGGTCAAACTGAGCATATAACGCCTCTTCGGATGTGTAATATGAAATCTCCTGAATCTCTTGTCTGTTCAAGGTTTTCATAATAACAAACGGTGTGTTCAAAATGGCATCTGCGTTGTTACTCGTGTATTGTCCGGCGTGAAAAATATCCAACGGCTGAGGTTGCAATCCACCCCGTTGACCAAGTACAATCAGCGGAGTGAATACTAACAATGCAACAATTTGTTTGATGTAATAACGTATATTGACAGACTTGGGAGCCTGTAATTTCAGGCGTTTCCCGACAAAAAACAAAATGAAAATTCCCAAAATCGCCAAGAGTGTCAAATACCAATAACGCACCAAAAACGAGGGAAGCAAACGAAGAAAATCGCTTTTCATTCCACCTAAATACGTGAAAATCGTTCCACTCATTCGTTGATGTGTGATTGGATAATACGAAATATCCACACCATTTGCAATAAAAAACAACAATGCTGCGGCATAATACCAAAGGTCTGCAAACCCTTGATAATAGCGGTTATGCTTATAGTGCAACGGCAGCAGGTTCAGGATTAAAAAAGGTGCTAAAATAAACAACGTTCCCGACATTGCAAAGCGAAAACTGCCAATCATTCCCCGAATGACTTCTGCGAACGAGACTTGATAAAACAAGTCGTAGTTAGCAATCAGAAAGCACCCTTGTGTGAGTAACCATAGTGCCAACAACAGAAGCCACCGGGAAAGCAGGAAAAACGGCAAAGGCAGGTAGAATGTAAACATTCTCAGTATTCCTTTTTCCATTCTCAATTCTCAATTTTCAATTCTCAATTTATTTTATCACGCCCAATTCCTTACCAACCTTGGTAAATGCGGAAATCGCTTGATCCAAATGCGCACGTGTATGTGCGGCAGATAATTGTACACGAATGCGTGCTTGGTCTTTCGGAACAACAGGATAGAAAAATCCGGTTACATAAATACCCTCTTCCAAAAGTTTGGCAGCCACTTGTTGCGAAAGTTTCGCATCATAAAGCATAACCGCACAGATTGCGGATTGTGTGGGTTTGATGTCGAATCCGGCAGCAGTCATTTTTTCATAAAAATACGCTGTGTTTTCGTGCAAACGATCTTGCAATTCGTTGGTGGACGAAACCATGTCAAACATTGCAACGCCGGCAGCTGCTACCATTGGCGGAATTGAATTGGAAAACAAATACGGACGCGAACGTTGGCGCAACATATCAATGATTTCTTTTTTTCCGGTTGTAAATCCGCCAATCGCTCCACCAAAGGCTTTTCCAAGCGTTCCGGTGATAATGTCGATTTTGCCCCAGCAGTTGAATTGTTCACTCACACCACGACCGGTTTTGCCGACAACGCCGGCCGAGTGACTTTCGTCAACCATCACCAAAGCATTATATTTTTCGGCCAAAGCCGTGATTTTGTCTAAGGGAGCCACATTGCCATCCATAGAAAAAACACCATCGGTTACAATAATGCGATAACGTTGGGCTTGCGCTTCTTTCAAACAGTTTTCCAATTCGTCCATGTTTGCATTGGCGTAGCGATAGCGTTTGGCCTTGCAAAGACGCACGCCGTCGATGATAGACGCATGGTTCAGTGCATCGGAAATAATTGCATCTTCTTCACCGAACAAAGGTTCGAAAACACCGCCATTAGCGTCGAAACAGGCGGCATAAAGAATAGCATCTTCCATCTTGAAAAACTCAGAAATTTTGCTTTCCAAAGTTTTGTGCAAATCTTGCGTACCACAGATGAAACGCACGGACGACATGCCATAGCCACGTTCGTCAAGCGCTTTTTTAGCAGCTTCGATCAACTTCGGATTGTCCGACAATCCAAGATAATTGTTTGCACAGAAATTCAACACGGATTGTCCGCTGCTCACTTTGATTTCAGCGGTTTGTGGCGATACAATGATACGCTCTTTTTTGTAGAGTCCGGCGGCTTCAATAGCGGCTAACTCGGTTTGCAGAAAGTTTTGATAGGTTCCTAACATGTTTTTTGATATTTATGAAATTTATTTTTAATTGCAAGACTTTACGGTATTTTTTCCTTTATTGGATTTTCCGATTTTCTTTTCGGTTTTTTTTTTCCGACAAGTAGTTCTGTTCTCTGTCCGAGTTGTTTGGCGTTTTGTGAAGATATTACTTCTCCGCCTTTTTGCTCAATTTCCAAACGAGCATTTTTGGCAACGGCTGCGCCTGTATATGCTATTTGTGCGCTTTGAGTTAAGTTTTGTGGATTGTTTTTTGCAGATAATTCTGTCGCAGTTGCTTCCGACAACATGTTGATAATTAACTCTAAATTGGTCATATTATCTCGCAGATTTTCCTTTTTAAGATTTTTATAGCGTTTGTATTGCTTTGTTGTCATTCCACTCCACGTTTGGGTCATCAAATCAGTTAACAAAGCATATTCCTTCCCTTGTTTCACGCCTGCTTTATCCCATTCATCTGTCAACGCTTTGCGGACTTCTATGGATTTTATGCGTTGATTTATCCAATTTTCCGAATACCCTAACTGCCGGTAGTTTTGAACAGCCCTATCTATGGATAGTTCGGGATCTATTGCTTCATCTATTCTTTCTCTACCTACTTGCGCAAGCCACATTTTGAATGGTTCGGCTTTAGGGCTGGGAATGGATTGTATAAGTCGTAAAATTTGCTCTGTATCAGCCACATCAGTTTTATAATACTTGCCATCAGCAGCGAGTAGTTTCAGTTGGTTACAATTTGTAACCAACTCACTTGTGCTTGAAAATAAACCATTACCTTCATTTTTCAGCCTATGTTTCAGTATTTTCCAATAGTTTCGAACTTTTTTATAATCCGGTTGATCGGTCAAAATAGCAATTATATCTAATATTGAAAACCACCATTTTTCCTGTTCTTCGTCCCAAACAGAGCGAATATTAAATTTGTCGAATAGTTGGATTTTATTTCCCATGATTATTTTTCGTAAAATTATTTAGTTTATTGGGCGAGGCATGCCTCGCCCCTACATATTTAAAACGTTATCCTCGATGCCTCCTGCTTTATAAACACAAACAACAGCAGTGTAAACGCCCATAGCGATGAGCCGCCGTAACTGAAAAATGGCAAAGGAATCCCGATGACAGGCAATACGCCGATCGTCATTCCGATATTCACCAACACATGAAAAAACAATATGGAAGCCACGCCATACCCATAGATTCGGACGAAAGCATTTCGCTGTCGTTCGGCTAAAAACACTATTCGCAGAATGAGTATGACGAATAATCCCAGTACAACTGTTGAACCCACAAAGCCCCATTCTTCGCCAACCGTACAGAAGATAAAGTCCGTGCTTTGTTCGGGCACGAAATTGAATTTGGTTTGTGTCCCTTTCAAAAAGCCTTTACCGGCAAATCCGCCGGAACCAATGGCAATTTTAGATTGATTCACGTTATAACCTACGCCTTTCAAATCCACTTCCTTGCCCAAAAGAACGTTGATTCGGTCTTTTTGATGTGGCTTTAATTTCTGAAATGCGTAATCGGTTGTATAGCCGAATCCCGCTGCTGTAACGAACAACAGAACTGCTGCGGCAATATTTCTAAATGTTTTTTTACTCAAATAAATCAATAGCCCCGCCGCTAAAGCCAAAATACCAAGCAATATAAAAAACTTCAATGCTAAAGCCAATACAAAAATAACAATCGCAGCAAAGCCAACCCAGATATACCATGCCGGTAATCCTTCACGATACAACACGATAATCAACGCAACATAAACTATCGCAGAACCCGCGTCAGGCTGTAAAATAATCAGCACCGCCGGAAAAAATATAATGACTAACGACATGAATTTGACCGATGCTTTTTTCAAATTCAATTCGCCAAAACTCAAGTATTTCGCCAAAGTCAGACAGGTTGCAAATTTAGCAATCTCGGAAGGTTGAAACGAAAAACCGCCCAATTGAAACCACGAACGAGCACCGGAAACCTTTGTCCCAACAAGCAATACCGCAATGAGTAAAACAATCGACAAGCCATAAATCAAATACGCCGTATTCATAAAAAACCGCATATCTACAAGCAAAACAAGTATTGCAACAACAAATCCGGCGATAATAAACAGCATTTGTTTGCCGTATTTTTGATCAAAATCGAAAATGCTGCTATGATTTTCGTCGTAAACCGCTGCATAAATATTCAACCAGCCGGCAATCACCAAAACCAAGTATATCAAGACTAACCAGCCATCTACATTTTTTAGAAATCCTTTTTCCTCTCTCATCTCAAAGTCCTTTCATTTTTGAAAAATCAGCGTCCAGCATTTGTTTCATTAAATCTTGACGTTTAACATCACGTGTTAAATATTTTTCAATTAACAAGCTGGCTATCGGAGCTGCCCAAGTACCGCCAAATCCGCTGTTTTCAATAAACACAGAAATAGCAATTTTAGGATTATCCATCGGAGCAAAAGCAATGAATACAGCGTGATCTTTGCCGTGCGGATTCTCTGCCGTACCGGTTTTTCCGCAGATCGCAATACTGTCCATTCTCGCACGACGTGCCGTGCCGCCGGGTTCATGCACCACATCATACATGCCTAAAACCACAGGATCAAAATACTTTGAATCAACAGAGGTATAATGTTTTTGCAAATAATCTTTGTTGGGAACAATCGTATCATCAAGCGTACGGCAAAGATGCGGCGTTACATAATAGCCACGATTGGCCATAATAGCGGCCAAATTAGCCATTTGTAGAGGAATCACGCCAACTTCGCCCTGTCCGATGCTCACCGAACGAAAATTACTGAATGCCCATTGGTTTTTGCCGTAGATCTTGTCATAAAGTTCAACCGTAGGAACCAAGCCCTTACGACAATTCGGAAGGTCAATAGCCAAGCGAGTTCCAAAGCCGAAACTGTAAATATCCTTATCCCATTGTTCAAGTCCGATTCGACTGTCAATAAAGCGATTTTTATCTTTATTCTGAACGATTATCCTTCTGAAAACCCCAAGAAAATAAGGGTTGCACGACATTTTTACTGCTTCACGCACCGATCGTGCGTCAGGGTGCACGTGGCAACCAATCAACGATTTATCGCACGGAATACCTGTAAACTCTGTAATTACGCCTTGATCCATGCCAATCAAAGCCTGTGGCAATTTGAAAATCGAACCGGGCGGATATTCGGCCATCAAAGCCCGATCAAACAACGGTTTGTGCGGATCTGCTAAAAGAGCATTGTAATTTGCACTGCGAGCACGGCCTACCAACAGATTGGGGTCATACGACGGTGCAGTTACAAACGCCAATATCTCGCCTGTTTCAGGTTCTATCGCAACAATGGAACCACGTTTATTGTGCATCAACTGTTCGGCCAACTCCTGAACATCTATATCCAGCGTGCTTTGCAGCGATAATCCCGACACCGAAGCCGTATCATACAAGCCATCACGAAAACTTCCCTTCTCTCGATTGTGAACGTCAACCATCAACACTTTATTCCCTTTCCGGCCTCGCAAATATTCTTCATAAAACTTCTCTAATCCGCTCATACCAATATAATCCCCGGATTTGTAATACGGATTTTGAGCAATCATTTTTTCATCTACTTCACCGATATAGCCCAACACGTGCGCTGCCACAGGTTTCGGATATTTGCGCAACGTTCGTGGTTGAACATAAAATCCACGAAACTTAAACATGCGCTCTTGCAATTGGCCGTAAGTTTCTTTGGAAATCTGTTTTTCAAAAACAGAGGCCGCATATTGCGAATAATCTTTGGCTTGCTTAAGTTTCCTACGAAAATCATCTGTAGAAATTTCGACCAATCGACAAAATTCCGCCGTATCCAAATTTTTCACTTGCCCCGGAATCACCATCAAATCATACACCGCTTCGTTGTACACCAATAATTGACCGTTTCGGTCATAAATCAATCCTCTTGCCGCATACTGTGTTACCTTGCGCAAAGCGTTGTCACTCGCAGATTGCTGATAACCCGTATCCAAAACTTGCAAGTAAAACAACCGCACGAGAAAAATCACAAACACCACGACAATCATCGCGGTAATTTCGGATTGACGCTTGGTGTATAAATCTTTCATCGGATAGAAATCTCAGGGG
>QMCE01003902.1_pt1 | contig 10609 bp, 9 predicted proteins | sample 1821851 | NCBI WGS metagenome assembly QMCE01 (sample SAMN09453174, study PRJNA476694) | Termite gut metagenome, whole genome shotgun sequencing project. | isolation source: worker | host: Odontotermes sp. | place: South Africa:Pretoria | collected 2016-01-28
TTACGCGTGGAGGATTCGTGTGGATATCTTATTTATTGGCATCGGCGAAATGGGCTTCGGCATGGCCGAGAATTTACTTAAAAAGAATGGCGCGCTTACAATCTGGAACCGCACAAAGGACAAGCCTCACGTCCTGAATTTGATCGAACAGGGCGCGGCGCTCGCGCCGGAGCTGGGCGAGGCCGTGGCAAAAGCGGAGTTTATTTGCTTCAACCTGACGTCCGACGCGGCAGTACGCGCCGTTGCTTTGGAGGTACAGCCCGCATTGCGGGAAGGCGCGGTTCTGCTGGATTTCAGCACGATTTCGCCCAATACCGCCGTTGAAATCGCTGATTTCTATCTGCAAAAGCAAGCCTTCTACCTCGACTGCCCTGTCAGCGGCGGCTCGGCGGGCGCGAAGGCCGCGACTTTGGCTATGATGGCGGGAGGCGACGAGGCCGCATTCCAAAAGGCGCTGCCGCTGCTCAACATGTGCGGCAACAACATCCAGCATATGGGGCCTAGCGGCTCGGGCCAAAAGGCCAAGCTCATCAATCAGCTGCTCACATGGGTCAATCAGGCTGCGGTATGCGAAGCGATGCTGCTGGCCGAGAAATCCGGCATCAACCTGGAATCGCTGAATAAGGTGCTGCTGACCTCTTGGGGGCGCAGCTGGATGCTGGAGCGCTCGGTCGCCCGCTATATCATCCCCCGGGATTTTGAATCGCCCTCCGGCGTGGAGCTGATGGTCAAGGACTATAACCTGATACTCGAAATGGCCGAAGAGGCCGGCTGCGCGGTGCCTATAGCGGTCGAGGCCAAGCGGCCATATGATCAGGCTATAGCCGAGGGGCTGGCAAAGAAGGATCCGTCGGTCATCATAGAGGTCATGGAAAAGAACAACATAAAGTAGAGGAGAGCTTATGCGCAGCGATACCATAAAAAAGGGAACGATCGCGCTGCCCCAGCGGGCGATGCTAAAGGCGCTGACCATCACGGATTACGAGATGGAGCGGCCGTTCGTCGCCGTGGTCAATTCAAAGAGCGAATTGATCCCCGGGCATATCCATCTGGACGAGATCGCGTTGGCGGTCAAGGCCGGTATACGCATGGCGGGGGGCGTACCGTTTGAATTCAATACGATCGGCGTATGCGACGCCATAGCGATGGATCACATGGGCATGAAATACTCGCTGCCAAGCCGGGAGCTTATCGCCGACAGCATCGAGGCCATGCTCATCGCCAACCCGGTGGACGCGGCGGTATTCATCCCGAACTGCGATAAGATCGTGCCCGGAATGCTGATGGCGGCGTGCAGGCTCAATATTCCCTGCATATTCATCAGCGGCGGGCCGATGATGTCCGGGCGCTTCGAGGGGCGGCGGATCGCGGGGACGGACTTGACCGAGGCGGTGGGGAAGTACAGCGTCGGCGAGCTGACCGACGCGCAGCTGAAGGAATTCGAGGACTTCGCGTGCCCGGGCTGCGGCTCCTGCGCGGGCATGTATACGGCCAACTCGATGAACTGTCTGTCTGAGACGCTGGGCATGGCTCTGCCGGGCAACGGGACGATCCCGGCTGTCATTGCCGCCCGCAGAAGGCTCGCGAAGACGGCGGGAATGCAGGTTATGGAAGCGCTGAAGGCCAACCGCCGCCCCAGCGATATACTGACGGATAAGGCCTTCGACAACGCGCTGCGCACTGAGATGGCCATAGGCTGTTCCACGAACACCATGCTCCATCTGCCGGCCATCGCGCACGAGCTGGGCAAGAGGCTGGAATTGGAGTATATCGACAAGCTCAGCTTCACGACGCCGCAGCTATGCAAGATCAATCCCGCCGCGCCGGTCTTCATGGAAGACCTCTATGCAGCGGGAGGCATATCCGCCATCATGAGTGAGCTGTACGACAACGGCCTGCTGAATGGCGATACGGTCGGCGTGACTGGCAAGCCGCTCAGCGAGCTGCTGAAGGACAGCAAAGGCGCGGACGGCGAGGTCATACGCAAGTTCGATAACCCGTGGCGCAAGGAGGGCGGCCTCGCGATTCTGCGCGGCAACCTTTGCCCGGACGGTGCGGTGGTCAAGCAGGGCGCGGTGCTCGAACACATGCTGCGCCATACGGGACCGGCGCGCATCTACGAGACAGAGCAGGACGCGGCGCAGGGCATCATGAAAGGCGAGGTGCAGAAGGGCGAGATCGTGGTCATCCGCTACGAAGGGCCAAAGGGCGGGCCGGGTATGCAGGAGATGCTTACGCCCACGGCGATGCTGGCCGGACAGGGGCTGGACGGGCATGTTGCGCTGATTACCGACGGGCGCTTCTCCGGCGTATCGCGCGGAGCGGTTATCGGGCATATATCGCCGGAAGCCGCCGACGGCGGGCTGCTGGCCTTTGTGGAGCCCGGCGATACGATTTGCATCGATATTCCCGCGCGGCAGCTCAACCTGATGGTGGACGACGAAACGATCGCGGAGCGCAAGGCGCGCTGGCAGGGACCGCCAAACCGCAAGGTCGGCGGCTACCTCAGGCGCTACGCAAAGCTGGTTTCCTCCGCCTGCGAGGGCGCGATATTGAAGGATTGATTGACTAATCTGGTAGGGGCGCGCATTGCGCGTCCGCGAGAATACAATTCCGCGCGATAATCACGGACGCGCAATGCGCGCCCCTACAATATAAGGAGAGATCATGAGCACTTACCTACAACCCCTGCACGCGAGCATCAGCGTAAGCGATCTGGACGCTTCTATCGACTGGTACAAGCGGCATCTGGATTTCGAGCTGGTCTTCAAGATGTATCTGGAAGCGCATCACGCGCATCTGGCCTTTGTACGGCATGGCGCGTTCGAGATGGAGATGTTCATGCACGATGAATCGCAGCCGATTCCCGCGAGCCGCCTTGATCCGCACGAGGATCAGAAGACGCGCGGCATGAAGCACTTCGCCTTCCTCGTGGACGACGTGGATTCGCTGTGCGAAAGGCTAAAGGGCGAGGGCGTGAATGTCGTAAAGGAACCGAGGGTTATGGAAAATCCCGCCCTGGGCATCCGGGAAAAGGTGTTCTTCATCCACGATCCCGACCAGGTGAACCTGGAATTCATACAACGCCTATAAACGCCCCAAACTACATGGGCGATTCAAGAATCGCCCGCGATCCCAAATACATGCGCATTATTACGCAAAGGAGATAATACCAATGTCCAATCAAAACGGGAGCCAACAGAACGAGGCTCCGCAGACGTCGTTCTTCGACGTGAAGGGACAGCAGACCGGCCAGCCCATCACCAAGTCCCGCGCGATAAGCCTTATTCTGCTCGTCGCAATCTTTCTCATCATCTACTTAATTCCGATGGATTCGATCTCACCGACGGCCGCGCCTACGCTCGCGCTCGTCGTCGCTGTTGTCTGGATCTGGATCACGAACTGCCTGCCGCTCGCGGTCGGCTGTATCGTGCTGTTCCTGGGCGGCATCTTCTTAAAATTATTCGATTACGGCGCGTTTTCCGCCGCCTTCGGCAGTTCGCCGTTTATTCCGATGATCGGCATGTTCATCGTTTCGATGGGGGCTTCGCGCACGAATATCGCCAAGCGCGTCGCGTATATATTCCTCTCAAAGCTGGGCAAGTCGCCCGCGCTGATCCTTTTGGCGATATCCATCTCCACGGCGGTGGTATCGGCGTTCGTTTCCAACCTCGGCACGACGATCGTCATGGCGTCGATCTCCATCGCGATTATGACCGAGCTGGCGGAGGAGAAGGGTACGAGCGGCCTGGGCAAGGCCATCATGCTCTCGATCCCGATGTTCTCCATGATCGGCGGCCTGACGCTCATTACCGGCAGCCCCAGCACGAATATGATGGGCATTTCGATGCTCGAAACGCTGACGGACAAGCAGTTCACCGTCACCTACGCGCAATGGGCCAGCATTGGCGTAATCGCGGGCATCGTGCTGCTCATCCCGTCGTGGTTCATCTACTGCAAAGCCTTTAAAGTAAAGAGCAAGGCGGACGGTAATATAGACATCGAGTCCTTCCGCCAGAAACTTAGAGAGCTCGGGCCGTTCCGCGGCGCGGAGCTGCGCTGGCTGCTGATCGTCATATGCATGGTCGTCACATTGATCGCCGGATGGCTCCCGCTGCCTATGGCCGCGCTGCTGTTCGGGTTCATAACGGTCGCGCCGTTCGTGGGCGTCGTTAAGCCGGGCGACGCGTTTAAATCGCTGCCGATGGACGTACTGATGTTGATCGGCTTCAGCCCGATCATCGCCAACATGATCAACGACTCCAAGCTCGGCGAGTGGGCCGTCGCCAACCTCTTCGGCTGGGCGAACGGTATGCCCGCGCTGCTCATTATGCTGATCGCGACGCTCGCTATGGCTCTCATGGTCAACGCCTTCGCGAACGCCACCATCGGCATAATCGGCGTCGTAATCGTGGCGTTTACGCCGCTCGTAATGGCGAACGGCCTCAATCCCTCCATCGCCCTGCTGCCCGCGATGATGATGGGCAGCTGCACGACCGTCTTGGGCGTCCAGACGAACGTGGTGCTCACCTATCACTACGGCTACTGGAACATGAAGGACCCGATAAAGCCGGGGCTCGTCGCGGCTTTAGTCTGGTCGGTAATCCTTACGCTGGTCGCGTATATCTTCGGGCCGATGTTCGGTATGCCGCTGTATATATAATTATTGGAGTCGCCAAATAATTGGCAAATAATAACACGCATGAAATATTGCGCATGAGTAACGATAAAAGGGTAAAGTGCATTATTTTACAAGAGAATCAGGAGGAAATGCGCATGAAAAAGACCCTTTTACTTGCTCTGGCGCTGGTGTTAATCGTCATCTTGGCCGTCGGCTGCAAGGCCGTAGCGCCGAAACCGGCAGTAACGCCTACATTGGAGCCAACTTTGGCGCCTACGCTCGCGCCAACGCCGCCCGCCCCAACTGTGGAGCCGGATCTTAGCCCGGTTCCAGACGCCAGTCCGGGATCGGCAGTAGAACCCAGCCCGGGGAATTAATATCGCAAACTGAGCCATAAAGGGCTGCCGCTTGATCAGCGCGCAGCCCTTTGCTAAACCCTTTAGCCGTGGGCGGGCATTGAGGCCCCGTGCCCGGCTCTCTCCGAAACCGCGTATATCGTCACGTCGCCATCCTCAAAGACAATCGGATAAGCGTCGAATACGCCTTCGAAGATATAGAATTCATACCATTCATGGTTACTCAGATAAGCGTAATCGATCTGATATTTAGCCTTCAGTTCCTCCAGCGCGCCGTATTCCTCGTACATACTGCGCACGTCCTCGTGTCTGAACTGCGTATCGACGCCGTGAAAATACAGGAACGTATCCGTCCCGCAGACGATATTGCGCCCCGTAAGGCAGGAAATCGCGTTGTTATGGTTCGGCGCGGTCAAAAACGTCGCGTCCTGCGGCGTGTTTTCGGAAACCCATTTTGCGGCGGCGACGTTCGGCGCGCTGTACAGCTCGAAAGCCAGGCGCTTTTCGCCCGTTTCGCCTGCCGCGTCAAATGCGTAGCCGTCATAGGCGCTCCCGCGCAAATCGAGATGCGAGACCGCTTCGCGCGCTAGAGTGAGCGTTCCCGAAACGAAGAGCAGCGACAGCGTAATCGCGGCGAGCGCTCTGCGCCCCGCGACGCCCATAAGCTTCTCGTTTAGGCCAGTGAGGAAATACGCGACTAGCCCGCACGCGAACGCGAAAGCGACGAATAGGAGCTTATTGTTATCGTATTCGTTGGGCTGGAATACGAAGAACTCGCAGAGTATCAGGATCAGCAGCGCGCCCGAAGCGAAGCGGCGATGCGTTTTACCCGCGAAAGCGACAGCGGGGGGCAGCAGCAGCGCCAAGAGCCCGAGATTCTTAATGTAGAACCATAGATACGGGTCGCCGTCGTTCACCCAGTTCAAATGCGGGCGCATGAAGCCCTCGGCGGAGGACTGCCGGAATGTGAACGCGAACAGCTGCGGCAAGGCCAATAAGGCCGCGATTATGATATAGGGTAAAAAGCGCTTCGCGCTCTCCTTGCCCTTCCTGCATTCGAACAGAAAGATGGGCAGAGAGACTAAGCCTAGCGCGAGGAAGGAGTGCGTATGTACGAGCGGCAGCGCTCCGGCCAAAACGCCCAGCGGCGCAAAGGTATTCTCGCCGTCCAGCGCCCGCCGCAAAAGATAGAGCGCGGGGAACAGCAGCGCCCAGCCGAAGAGCGTAGCGCGCTGTGGGATGAGCATATCCGCGATCGGATTGACCCAACGGACGTTTTCGACGACGTAGTTCGTGGGGGTTTCATAGAACGCTGTGAAGATGCGGAAAAAATTGCCGGGATCGGCGCCCGCGCCGTCCAGAAAGTACCAGAAGCCGAACCCTCCTCCCACTAGGAACAGCAGCGTCGCGAGTACGGCCGTGCGCGTGCGCTTATACCAGGCCTCGAAGAACAGGTACAGCCCGGACAGCACGCATACGAGCGCCCAGAGCGCGGGCAGGATATACGCTGCCCGCAGCGGAGCGCCGAGCAGGAGCAGCGTCGAGGAGACGCTCGCGTTTAAAAACGGATAGCCGACCGGCGTACCGGGCAGAATCGAATATTCAGGAGGGAAGAAGCCTTGCGTTGCTATGCTCGTGATGAAGCCGAGGTGCAGGTTCATATCACCGAACGTGGACTGCCCGGTATGGAGCGCGCCATCGCGGGGCAAGAGCGTATGCGTTATAAAAAGATAGAGGCATAGCAGGAAGAACGGCGCGAGCAGCAGGAGCATCGCCCTTTCGCGCTTAAGCAGCCTGCGGAACCAGCCCCGTGTAAACGCGAACGGCGGCTGAAAGCGCCAACGCGCGCGCGGCTGAGATGCTTCGGATGTCGAATCGGCAGGGTGAACCCGCTCGGCGCATGATAGAAGCGCGATAAGCAACGCGAGAAGCAGCGCGCCGATCTGCGCCCAAAGCGTAAACGCGCCGAAACAGAAGGAGATGAGCGCGGGCAGCCACATCATCATCGCGAGCCCGAACGCTAACCCGAGCGTCAGCTTTGCGGCGGGCTTTTCTTTTTTTAATACGCGCGCCGCGACGCATAGCCCAGATAACGCAAACGCGGCCATATATAAGAGCGAAATTAGAATACCCAGCATTGCCTCTCCAACACAAAGTAATAACAGTTCAATTATAACCAACTTCTATAGATTTGTATATTTAATGCGTAAGTATTCACGGTTGCGCCGAGCGCCCGAATCCAGTACAATGTTGGCGTTAAGAGCAATAAGCGAAGATTAGAGAGGGGAACGGCATGAGCTTATACGACGGCTGGCTCGAAATCGCCCAGCGGGAGCGAATCAAGCCCGAACATGAAAAATTTTGGCAGAGCTACTTCGATGAGGAAGAAAAATTCTACGACAGGCTGTTGACCGAGCGGGACAAGACGTTCAGCGGCGCGCTCGGGGAGCTTGCGCAGGACTTTGGCGCGAGCGCCGAGATGTTTATGGGCTTTTTAGACGGCATCAACACGAGCCTGACTACTCCCAATAAGCTCGAGGAGGCGGAGTTCGACACGCAGATTGCGCTTCCGATCGACTTCGAGAAGCTCTACTTCAATATGCTCGAAGCGAAGGCCGACTGGCTTATCGCTATGCCGCAGTGGGAGGATATCCTGCCGCTGGAGGAGCGCAAGCGTATAACGAAGGAATTCCGCGCGTCGAAGGTCTTTACGAGCGACGAAACCGTCGGGCGCAACGATCCGTGTCCGTGCGGAAGCGGGAAAAAATACAAAAAATGCTGCGGGGCGGTATGATTGGGAAAATGTAGTAGGGCGGCGTTTGCCGCCCTGCTACACTACAAATTCCGGCATATTGATAATTTTTAAACAAAGTTATCGCAAACAGTTGTTTTTATCAGGCGGAATTGATACAATACAAGCATCTGAAGCTGTATATTTTTAGAAAACAAGCTAACGAGGGGGTATTTTGATTTGGGCGCAACAGATTCCCAGGCGCATCTCTACGAGGAGCTGGACAAGTACATCGATTCCTTCCCGAACAGGAAATCTTTGGCTACTTGCCGCAGGAGCTGCAGCATCATATCGCCAGAAAGCTCGAAATCGCGGCCTCACGCGTTTTCGGCGTCGTCACGTTCTATTCGTTCCTGAAGACGGAGCCAAGAGGCCAGTTCTGCGTGAACGTGTGCCTCGGGACGGCCTGCTTCGTGCGCGGTTCGGAAAACATCCTGCACGAGTTCGAAAAGGACTTGGGCATCAAGTCCGGCCAAACGACGGAAGACGGCCAGTTCTCGCTGGACGCGATCCGCTGCGTCGGCGCGTGCGGCCTCGCGCCGGTCGTCATGGTCAACGACCAGGTCTACGGGCGCGTACAGGTTGAGGACGTGAAGAACATCGTCGAAGAACAAATGGCCAAAGTGAGGTAACGCAAAATGAGTAAAGTGAAATCGCTCGAAGAGCTCAAAAAGATTCGCGAGCAGGCAAAGAGCAATACGAACCTGCGTACGACCGGCGAAAACCCCGACAGAACCGTCATCGCCATCGGCATGGCGACCTGCGGCATCGCGGCGGGCGCGCGCAAGTCCATGAACGTGCTGCTCGAGGAGATCGAGAAGAACGCCATACAAAACGTATCCGTCGTCGCCACGGGCTGCCTCGGCTATTGCTACGCCGAGCCGCTGGTCGAGATCCGCGAGCCGGGCAAGGAGCCGCTGCGCTACGCGAATGTTGACGAAGCGCGCGCCCGCGAGATCATCCAGAAGCACATCATGCACGGCGAGCTCGTGGATAACGCCATTCTTGGACGGGAGGTGCCCAGGGCATGAGCTATCGTATGCATTGGCTGGTCTGCGGCGGCACCGGCTGCGTCTCCTCAAAGAGTGATGAGATCATCACGAACCTGCGCGATATTCTCAAGCGCGAAGGCATGGAAAACGAGGTACAGGTCGTTACGACGGGCTGCTTCGGCTTCTGTGAGCAGGGTCCGATCGTAAAGGTCTATCCCGACAACGTCCTGTACGTCCAGGTAAAGCCCGAAGACGCGGAAGAGCTCGTCAAGGAGCACGCGATCAAGGGCCGCCCGGTTCAGCGACTGCTCTACGTCGAGCCGACGAAGGGCGAAAAGCTGCCCGAGCACCGCGATATTCCCTTCTACCACTCCCAGATCCGCATAGCGCTGCGCAACTGCGGCATTATCGACCCGGAGCAGATCGACGACTATATCGCCGTGCGCGGCTATGAAGCCCTCGGCAACGCGCTCGCCGACATGAAGCCCGAGGACGTAATCGATACGGTGCTTCGTTCCGGCCTTCGCGGGCGCGGCGGCGCCGGCTTCCCGACGGGCAGAAAATGGAGCTTCGCGCGCGGCTACGAATCCGAGAAAAAATACGTCATCTGCAACGCCGACGAAGGCGACCCCGGCGCGTTCATGGATCGTTCCATCCTAGAGGGCGACCCGCACAGCGTGCTCGAGGCTATGGCTATCGCGGGCTACGCCATCGGCGCGAGCGAGGGCATCATCTATATCCGCGCGGAATACCCGCTCGCGGTTAAGCGCCTGCGTATCGCTATCGCCCAGGCAGAGGAATACGGCGTTTTGGGCGACGATATCTTCGGCAGCGGCTTCTCGTTCCATATCTCGCTCTCGCTTGGCGCGGGCGCGTTCGTATGCGGCGAGGAAACGGCGCTGCTCAACTCCGTACAGGGCGAGCGCGGCGAGCCGCGCGGGAAGCCTCCGTTCCCGGCGCAGCACGGCCTTTGGCAGAGCCCGACGATCGTCAACAACGTCGAAACGCTCGCCAATATCTGCCCGATCATGCTCAACGGCGTCGAATGGTTCACCTCTATCGGCACGCCCACCAGCCCGGGCACGAAGGTTTTCGCCCTTGCCGGCAAGATCAACAATGTCGGCCTCGTGGAAGTCCCGATGGGCATTCCGCTGCGCGAGGTCATCTACAATATCGGCGGCGGCATCCGCAACGGCAAGGCGTTCAAGGCCGTACAGACGGGCGGGCCGTCCGGCGGCTGTATCCCGGCCTCCATGCTCGACCTGCCGATCGACTTCGACTCGCTTCGCGAGGCGGGTTCGATGATGGGCTCGGGCGGCATGATCGTCCTCGACGAGGACGACTGCATGGTCAATATCGCCAAGTTCTACCTCGAATTTACCGTCGAAGAGAGCTGCGGCCGCTGCACCCCATGCCGTATCGGTAATAAGCGCCTGTTCGAGATTATGACGAAAATCGTAAACGGGAACGGCGAAGAAAAAGACCTCGCGGAGCTGAAGCGGCTCGGTGGCATCATTCAGGACTGCTCGCTGTGCCAGCTCGGTATCACCGCTCCCAACCCCGTGCTTTCAACCTTAAAGTATTTCCCCGACGAATACGAAGCGCACGTAAAGGAGAAGAAGTGCCCCGCGAAAGCCTGCAAAACCCTGCTTTCCTACTCGGTCGAACCCGAAAAGTGCATCGGCTGCACGCTTTGCGCGCGCAACTGCCCGGTCAACTGCATCGAGGGCGAGCGCAAGAAGGTGCACGTGATCGACCAGAGCCGCTGCATCAAGTGCGACACATGCAGGCAAAAATGTCCCGTTAACGCGGTCGTATTGGAATAGGAGGCCTATAAGAACATGATTGA
>QMCE01770709.1_pt2 | contig 10604 bp, 13 predicted proteins | sample 1821851 | NCBI WGS metagenome assembly QMCE01 (sample SAMN09453174, study PRJNA476694) | Termite gut metagenome, whole genome shotgun sequencing project. | isolation source: worker | host: Odontotermes sp. | place: South Africa:Pretoria | collected 2016-01-28
AGCATCACGTAATCGCCCTCGGCCTGCATGTAGAGCAGTTCGTCGATCCGCACGATGTGGATATCCTGGCCCTTTTTGACCGATACCCGGTCGATGGTCTCCCGGCGCTCGGGTAGGGCGGGTGCGTCGTCGGTGGGATCGGGCGCCACTTGTTCGCGCGGCTGTGGACGTCGCAGCAGGTAGCCAAGCCCTATCCAGCTAACCCCGCCCCATAGCGTCAGCAGAGGGATCAGCCGCGGGAACTCCTCCGGAGCGTACCACTCCGACAGCGCGGATATTCCCCAGGTAATACCAATGTCCAATACTATCGCGACAAAAACAAGTATGGCCTTCCGCCATCGCTCTCCAAATGCACAATTCAGGCAAAGATTTACTACGACAAGGTCAGCCTGTATTATGATCGGCAACTGCTGAAAACCTATGACCGCAGCTACAAGAAGCGGGAGGAGGTAACCGACTGGACGCAGTATTTACCCACGCTTTTGAAGAAGCCCGGCGCTGTGGAGCACACCCGCTTTTTCGACCAGATCCCCAAGCTGTGGGGCGAGTATTTGCGCGGGGCAAACGGCGGCGAGAGGAAATCCGCGCTCACGCTGCTCTCCGAGATTGTGTCGGACGGCAATGCTGCCCTGTGCGACGACGCTCTTGAACTGGCCGCGCAGTACGGTAAAACGGACGCCGACAGTATCCGCCAGTGCTATCTGCTCATTTCCAAACCGGAGAACCATCCGAGACCGCTGGAGCTCTCGGCCGCGCCGCCGCAGCTCGGTTACCGTCCTGATCTGCGCATCTATGACAGCCTTATGGCACGGTACGAGGAGGCTGCGGTATGAATTACACCAAGGCCGAAAATATGCCTGAGATTGAGCAGACCATGCGCGCGCTCAAGCTGGGGGGCATGGCAAAGGATTGGCGGGACATCACTTACCTTGACAATGAGCAGTATGTACGCAGCCTGCTTGAAATCGAGGTGCGCGAGCGAGAGCGGAACCGCATGAACCGCATGGTCAAGCAGGCGGGCTTTCGTGTCCTCAAGACGCTGGACAGCTTCATTTGGAAGCCCGGCATCGAAATCCCGAACAGTATAAGCCGCGAAGAAATTGAGACGGCGGCTTTCGTTCCGGAAAAGGAAAACCTTGTGCTGATGGGGGCCGTGGGAACTGGTAAAACGCATTTAGCCACGGCGGTTGCGCTGAATCTTTGCCATCAGGGCCGGCATGTCCGCTTCTATACCGCCACCGGACTCGCGAACATTCTGCAGGAGAAGTACCAGCGCGGCACTCTCACGGGCTTTATGAACTCTCTGCGCAGGGTGGAGCTGCTTGGACTCGATGAAATCGGGTTCATAACGCTTCACAAGGAAGCCAGCGAGCTGCTGTTTCAGGTCGTATCCGACTGTTATGAGCAAAAGAGCCTCATCATCACGTCCAATCTGGAGTTCAGCCAGTGGAATACGGTGTTCGGTAACGACAAGCTAACCGCCGCCATGATAGACCGCCTGATACACCACAGCCATATACTCGTCTTTTCCGGCTCCGGTCATCGTCTGGAGGAGTCGATGAAGCGGCAGCGGAGAGTAGGCGGCGAGTTATGACGATTGGAAGCTTAAAAGGCATTCTCGATCAGCTCGGCAAGGACGATGAGCTTGCCATTGAAATCACGCTGGAGACAGGATGCCGACGATAATTAGAACAGCCAATATTTGTCTTCCTTCCATAGTGAAGGAGCCCGTTGCAAAAACCGTGCAAAAGTGATATGGACGAAAAAAGTCGCAAGAAGTGCACTTGCTTTCAATTTTTTATTGTAAGTTTGTGACAGTTTTGTTGACTGAAAACGTCCTGACCAATGAGAAATGTATTGATTTTTTGCGTTGCGCTATGCTTTGCGGCGTGTGGCGGAAAGGCCGAGCGATATGGCGATAAGTTCGATCACGGCACGGTGGATCTGAAGATTTCGGACTGTGGGTTGAGCGAACACGTTGTGCGCATCGACGGCAAGAGCGACACCACGGTCTTTTTCGAGGGGCACGAATATTCTTTTTCGTTGCGGCCGGGCACCCATCGCATCCACGTTTGGGCCGATGTGGAGGGTGTTTTCGTGATTGGCGATGTGGCTTATGTCGAGGCGGTGAGTACGGGTGGTGTTTTGCCCTATCCCGAGCGGTTTTTCTCTTCTGCGACCACGGTTACGGTCGATCCGGACGGAGTCCATAGCGTTGTCGCGCTTATGAAGGGCCATTTGCGTGAGTTGGTTTTGGTGGTCGACGGGTTTAGCGAGGGGGTGGAGAGCATTCGCGGACGGTTGTCGGGTGTTGCGGGGTCGATGAATATCGATACCGAGATTTTGGGCGAGTCTTCGACGGTGGAGATGGATTTCGTTAGGGGTGAGGATGGTTTGTGGCGGTCGACTGCGCGGATGTTCGGTGTTGTGGGCTCGGTTCAGACTTTTCGGGCGGAGGTTACATATTTGGCCACAAGGAGCGACGACCGGCAGGAACCTTCGGCTGCTTTGTCGGAGATCGGCAGGGGCGTTTTCGAGAAGGACCTGAGCGATGAGTTGCGCAGTTTCAACGACGACAAGAACTCCCCGATGCACCTCGTGATGGGGTTATAGCACCGTTTGCTTGATCCCGGGGATGAGCGATTTCCAGATAAAGTTGTAGGTGCTTTTTTGTGGATCGCGCTGTTGTGTTCCTTCGCCGGTGCGCAGGTTTCCTTTGCCGTCGCGACCTGGGTTGCTGTTGCGGATCAGGATGTCGTTCAGCGCGAAGGTCAAAAAGCCGCGCTTTTGGTGGGTCTCTTTTTTCAGCAGTTCCACTTCCAGGTCCGAATAGCGCATCGTTAGCCATACGTGCGATTGCGTGTTGGTGCCCTCGATTTTGTAGTCCAGACGTTGCATTTCGCCGTCGGTTATTTTCACGTTCATTAGCGGTTCTACGGCGCGGTTGAATGCCGACAGCGCGCTTTTGCCTATTTGCCCGCTCATTTCCCAGTGGTTGTCCAGCGAGTCGATGGGGAATCGGCAGTGGGCGGTCAGTTCGCCTGTGTGCATTAGGAGCGCGGTGAGGTCGATTTCGAAGAATCGGTCGTGTCCTTGCGCTGTGTTGGTCAGGTTGGTGACGGTTCCGTGTCCGTTCGTTATGCTCACCACGCCGTCGGTTGTGGCTTCGGCGGCGAGTTCGTTGTAGGTTATGTCGAGGTCGTTGTAGATAATCTTTTTGATCTCGACAGCGATGGGGATCCGTTGCACCGATTGCCACAGCAGGGGTTTCACGCGTGGGGCTTCGTAGATTTTGCGGTTTTTGCGGCTCACTATCGCTGTGCTGTCGACCGTTATGCTGTCCACTATCAGCTTTTTCGCCATCAGCGAATCCACGTTTATGCCGTTCAGAGTCAGTGTGTGGAGCGAGATACGGTTTCGGTCGCTTTCGCCGGTACCGAATGCTACGGTCAGAGAGTCGATTGCGATGGCGGCCGTCTTCAGTTGGTCGACATCGACCCTCATTGCGCCCATCTCCATCAGGGTGGGGTCGCCGGTTTTCGATCCGAGGACCATTGTGGCGTTGTGGGTGTCGAGGGTTATTGATTTTGCTCCTAATTGTTTGTTTTTGTAGCTCACTCCGCGCACTCGGGCCCGGTCGATGACGGCGTCCAGGGCCACGATGCCTTTTGCGGGGGTCGATGCGTCGTCGTGTTGCACTTTCAGGTGGGTTCGGTGCAGGGTTACGCTCCGGTTCAGGAGGTTTACGGCCACTCGCCCCAGGTCGACGTCGACGCCCGAGCCTTCGATCTGCTTTTCGATTTGAGCTTTGATGATGTGTTCGGCAACTTTATGGGCAACGAAGAGCAGAATTGCCAGCCCTGCGACGATTGCGATGACTATGATTATCCACTTTTTCATAATGCCCTGTGGTAGAAACAAAAACCACGCCATACATCTGGCGTGGTTTTGTTTGCTCCTCTTCAAGGACTTGAACCTTGGACCCCCTGATTAACAGTCAGGTGCTCTAACCAACTGAGCTAAAGAGGAATATTTCGCTTTTTGCGAGTGCAAATATAGCTTGTTTTTTCTTAACTGCAAAAAAATAGTTAACTTTGAGTTGTGATTAGATTACTTTTTATTTTCGCGGCGGTTTTTGCCGGAGGGCGTGAGGAGTCGCCTTTGCGGTTCGACGACAGGGGGCACAATTTCGGCACCATTCGGGAGGCGGACGGAGAGGTCAGCCATGTGTTTGTGTTTACCAATGTCGGCTCGGAACCTGTGGTTATCGACCGTGTGGTGGCGTCGTGCGGATGTGTTGCGGGCGATTATCCCCGTACGCCGGTTGTTCCGGGCGGACGGGGCGAGATTGTTGTTGTTTTTGAGCCGGCGGGTTATCGGGGCAGGGTGGTGAAGAGCATTGCGGTGGTTTCGGGCGGTCGGCGGTGGAGCAATTTTTTGGAGATAAAAGCTAAGGTGAAATGAGTTTCAGGATTCTTTATAAACATCGGTTGACGCCCGATACGACCCTTATGCGCGTCGAGGCGCCGATGGTTGCGCGGGCGGCTCGTCCGGGCCAGTTCGTCATCGTCAGGGTGGGCGAGCAGGGCGAGAGGGTGCCGCTTACTATTGCCGACTTTTCGGCTGATGAGGGGTGGGTTGCGATCGTTACGCAGACGGTGGGGGCGACCACTATGCGCCTCAATTCGTTGGAGGCGGGCGATTCGCTTGCCGATTTCGTGGGGCCGCTCTTCAAAATCAACGAGGATGTGTCGGACAGAAGATTTTTGTTTGTCGCCGGTGGGGTTGGTGCGGCTCCGGTTTATCCCCAGGCGCGTTGGTTGCACGAGCGTGGGGCGAAGGTCGATGTGATTATCGGCGCGCGCAGCAGGGACCTCATTATTTTCGAACGGGAGATGAGGGCGGTGGCGGACGAAGTTTATCTCGCCACGGATGACGGGTCGGCGGGGCTGGTGACGGGGTTGTTGTCCGATTTGGTTCGGGTTCGCGGCAAGGTTTACGACGAGGTTGTGACGATCGGGCCGATGGTGATGATGAAGTTTGTTGCCAAGGAGACATTGGGTTTGGGGTTGAAGACTGTTGCGAGCCTCAATTCGTTGATGGTGGACGGGACGGGAATGTGTGGTGCTTGCCGTGTGACGGTTGGCGGGCAGACGGTTTTTGCTTGTGTGGACGGGCCGGAGTTCGATGCGCACGTGGTCGATTTCGACGAGGCCATCCGCCGTTCGACGATGTACAGGCCGCAGGAGGAGAGGGCCTATCACAAATGTAAAATCGGGTTGAATGGCGAGTAAGATACCAAGAATAGAGGCGCGCGAGCAGGATCCGCGGCAGAGGGCGATGAATTTCGACGAGGTCAGTTTCGGCTTCACCGAGGCTGAGGCTCGGGCCGAAGCGGGGAGGTGTTTGCAGTGCAAGAATCGCCCTTGCGTGGCCGCTTGTCCGGTGCATATCCAGATTCCGGAGTTTATTTTGGCTGTCAGGGATGGCAGGGTGGGGGAGGCTGGCGAGATTATTTCGCGCGATAGTTTGTTGCCGTCGGTGTGTGGCCGCGTTTGTCCCCAGGAGGTACAGTGCGAGGGGAGCTGTGTGTTGGGCATTAAGGGCCGGAGCGTCAATATCGGCAAGTTGGAGCGGTTTGTGGGCGACTCGGAGCTGGCCGAAAAACCCTTAGAGCGATCGCGTGTCGTTCCTAATAGCCATAAGGTGGCGATTGTCGGCAGTGGTCCGGCGGGGTTGACGTGTGCGGCCGATTTGGCTCGAATGGGCTATGGGGTGACTATTTTCGAGGCTTTGCATCGCGCGGGCGGGGTGTTGGTTTATGGCATTCCGGAGTTCCGGCTGCCTAAGACGGCGGTGGTGGAGCGCGAGATAGCCAAGTTGCGGGCCCTCGGAGTGCACATCGAGACCGACGTGGTTGTCGGCCGAACGATAACCATCGACCGGCTTCAACAAGAGTACGACGCGGTTTTTGTCGGTTCGGGTGCGGGTTTGCCCAACTTTATGGGTATTGCGGGCGAGAACCTCAATGGCGTTCTTTCGGCCAACGAGTTTCTTACGCGGGTGAATTTGATGGGGGCATACAAAAAGGATTCCGACACTCCCATCTATGTCGGATCTAAGACGGTGGTTGTCGGCGGGGGCAATGTGGCGATGGATGCGGTCAGGGTCGCTAAGCGATTGGGCTCGGAGGCGACGATTATGTATCGCCGTGGGGAGGAGGAGCTGCCGGCGCGAAAAGAGGAGGTTCATCACGCCAGGGAGGAGGGCGTCGAGTTTCGGATGCTTGCTAATCCTGTCGAGATTTTGGGCGATGAACGGGGCTGGGTGAGAGGTGTGAGGTGTGTGAGGATGGAGCTGGGCGAGGCGGATGCGTCGGGTCGGCGCAGTCCGGTTGTGGTGGAGGGCTCGGAGTTCGAGGTGGAGTGCGATTGTGTTGTGATGGCTTTGGGTACTTCGCCCAATCCGTTGATTGCGCGGACTACGAGTGGGCTTGTTGTCGGCAGGCGTGGAACTTTGGTTGTTTCCGACGATGGGGCCACTTCTCGTCCGGGGGTGTTTGCGGGGGGCGATGCGGTGAGTGGTGCGGCCACGGTTATTCTCGCGATGGGTGCGGGCCGAACCGCAGCGCGCGCGATAGACAAATATATTCGTGGAGTATGAAACTCATTCGCCTTAGAGAGATAGACCTCATTGTCCTTCCTGAGATGTTTGCCACGGGTTATAACGTCGATGCTCGGGCGGTGGCGGGGTGTGCAGGGGAGGCGTTGGATTTTCTCCGGAAACTTGCCCGACAGTATTCTTCTGCCGTTGTGGGAACGGTGGCGGTGGAAGAACACGGGCGTTATTATAACAGGATGTATTTCGTTCGGCCCGACGGCACGTTCGATAAGTACGATAAGCGACATTTGTTCTCGTTTGCCGGCGAGCATCATAGCTATACGGCTGGTCGCGAGCGGGTTGTGGTCGAGTGGCGTGGGTGGCGGATATTGTTGCAGGTGTGTTATGATTTGCGTTTTCCGGTTTTTTCGCGCAATCGGGGCGATTACGATATGATCGTTTACTCTGCCGATTGGCCTGCTTCGAGGATCGAGGCTTGGGATATTCTGCTCAGGGCGAGGGCGGTCGAGAACTTGTGTTATGTGGTCGGGGTGAATCCCATTCATTCCCGATTGATCGATTTTAAGGGGCGCGATGTCGGGGCTGTGGATATGCAATCCTTGAAATATTTCCGTGCTCCGTGCAAAATTTCCCGCTTTGGAAGATTCCGACCGTTTCGCGTTACAATTTTAGTCTCCCGAACGTTATATTAGCGTGACGACGGATTTCAACACGCTCTATCTGACCCTTCATCCGCGCGTTTTTCGCTTGGCGGTGCGCATTGTCGGCAGTCGCGACGACGCCGAGGATGTGGCACAGGACCTTTACGAACGGTTGTGGCGTCGGCGGTTGGTGGTGATGGTGCAGCGCAATCCGGCTGGGTATGTTTTGGCTGCGGCGCGAAATCTGTGTCTCGACCGTCTGAGAGCACGAAAGCAGACCATAGAAGTACCGCCTGCGTTGGGTGAAAAAAGTTTCCATCAGTGGGACGACACGGCCGAGATTGTTGCGCGTCTGTTGGACGCCCTGCCGGAGAAGCAGCGGACGGCGATCCACCTGCGCGATGTCGAGGGGATGGAGATGGTCGAGATAGCGCAGATAATGCGCACCAGCGAAACAGCTGTCCGGATGTCGCTTTCGCGCGGTCGGGCAGTGCTCAGAGAACAACTCACAAAAACGATGAACTATGGAACGTGATGAATTACAGAGAGCGTTTGACACTATCGGGCAACAGATGCCTCAGAGGCAGATTGTTTTGCACCGAGGCTCCCCGAGGGGTGTTTGGCTGGCTGCGGCGGCTGTCGTCGTGGATGCGGGTGTGCGAAAGCAGGATGCGCTTGGTCCCTTTCGAGAATTCGAGCACCTTAAACTGGAGCGTTTCGCCCACTTTGCCCATTGTTCCGTCTTCCTTAACCAACTGTTTGGCAGGAAAAATGGAGCGCGCTTCGGCCGAGATCACCCGCGTGAACGAAATTTTGAACAAACATTTAACCCAATAAAAAACGTAGAAATTATGAAAAAAATGTTGTTTTCCGTGGTTGCGATTCTGGTTGGTTTCGCCGCCGCAGCACAAAAATCGAAGGTCGACAGTCTGGTCGAAAAGTACTCGACCAAGGACGGGGTGACGGTCATTAAGCTCGATGGCAAGATGCTTGAAAATAGGGAAGGGATGTCATTTTTTGCTTTCAGCGACGATATTTCGGACAAGACGGTCAAAAACATCAGGCAGGTGACGGTGATTTCGAACGACGGGGGAAGTGAGGAGCTGGCGGAGGCGTTTCGTGTGATATTGGACGGCAAGGAGTATGGCGAGGTTTTGGAGCTCGACTCGAATGGCAGTAAGGTGAGGGTGGTGTCTAATGTGGACGTGGGGCGCAACGAACAGGGCGAGATTGTCGTCACGATCGACGAGGGCGATAAGAAAGAGGTGCTGGTGCGGATCGTCGGCGACCTCTACCCGCCCGACAAAAAATAGTCACTGCATTTCGGTGAGCAGGTGCCAGAACCGTTTGGGCATATGCTGGCGTTGGAGGCGGGGGTTGATCCTCGCCTCTATCGCCATCGAGTGGAAATAGGTCTTCCACAGGCTCTGGAACAGCTTTTCATCCGCCGCCAACATTTCGTTGTCCAGCTGACCCGCCAGCAGATGGGCGTCGTCGTCCATCGTGATTTCTGTGACGGTGTGGAGGTCATAGTAGAACCCATAGCGGCGTTTGATGTCGTAGATGAGCCACTTTTGGTCGCGAAATCTGTCTTTGAAATAGGGGATCGCGAGCGGCAGAGCGTTGTATTGCGGTGATACGGGCGCGAAGAAGGTGGGTGCGCCGCCGTCGTTTTCCGACGGGTCGTTGCCCTTTTGGAAACGCGTGAATTGCGTCAGGCGCGTTTTTTCCCACGACACTTTTTGCGCCAGTTGTTTGATGCGCAACACGTCGGGGTCGGCAAAATCTGTGGAAATATTGGCGACCTCATCGAATACTCGGCGGATGAAGCGGAAGATCATTCCGTCGACCCCTTTTTCTTCGCTTAGCCAGCTGAAAAAGAGCATATTGCACACGTCGCGCGAGAGCCGTTTTTCGAGCGCGCTCCACACCCTTTGCGACTTTTCGGGATCGGTCACCACGGTGTGCTCGTCTTCCGTGAACAGGGGCGCAATATCGCCATCCGACAGCAATACATCGGGCACTTGACGCCTCGTGTAGGCATCGAAAACCGCGGTCAGCAGCCCTTCGAACGTGGAATCATACCGGAAAACTGTCATTCCGGAAACACGATGGAGGTTTGGTCGAGGTCGCCTTTGCGGCGCGGTTTTTTTGTCGTCAAAAACTTTCGGATCAAATCCGGATGCGTATCACCTATCAGACCCGCCTTTCCGGAAGTCAAAATAGGGGTGTTGTCCGAAAAAACAATGTTTTTCAGCTCGATGCCCCCTGTTTTTTCGCCTGTCGTGACAAAAAACTGTGCTTTTTTCATCACGACCCCTATTTTTTTGAGGGTCTGCGCTGAAATTCTCGAATGTCGACGCGCCGCAACGATCAATTGCGCCGATTTCACCCCGATGCCCGGCACCCGAAGTATCATCTCATAGTCGGCGCGGTTCAGGTCGACGGGAAACCGTTCGGGGGGGCGCAACGCCCACGCCAGCTTGGGATCGATCTCCAAATCGAGGTTGGGATAGGCGTCGTCCACGATTTCGCCCGCCCCGAAACCGTAGAAACGTCAGCCAATCGGCCTGATACAGGCGGTTTTCGCGCACCAGCGGCGGCGAAGCGAGCATCGGCAGCCTCTTGTCGTAGTCGTTGACGGGCACGAAGGCCGAAAAGTAGACCCGTTTCATCCCCTGAACGTTATAGAGCTTGGTGGATAGCTTCAGAATTTCGTTGTCCGTCTCGGGCGATGCCCCGACGATCATTTGGGTACTTTGTCCGGCGGGTGTCCAGCGCGGAGCCTTCTTGAATTTGCGTCTGTCCTCGGCACTCTCCAAAAAGCCCTGATGGATATAGCGCATCGGCTGGTAGACGCTTTGATGGTCTTTTTCGGGTGCAAGAAGTTTCAGGTTGTCTTCCCGCGGGATCTCGATGTTAACGCTCAGACGGTCGGCATACAGTCCTGCCTCGCGCACCAACGCCTCGGAGGCTCCCGGAATGGACTTCATATGGATGTACCCGTTGTATCTGTGAAGGGTCCTCAAATCTTTCACCACCCTCACCATCCGCTCCATCGTGTAGTCGGGATTTTTTATCACGCCTGACGATAGAAAAAGCCCCTCGATATAGTTGCGCCGGTAGAACTCGATGGTCAGCTCGACCAGCTCGGCGGGGGTCATCGTGGCGCGCGGAATGTCGTTGCTGCGCCGGTTGATGCAGTAGGCGCAATCGTACATACAGTGGTTGGTCATCATAATCTTCAGCAGCGACACGCAACGCCCGTCGGCCGTGAAGCTGTGGCATATTCCCCAGCCGTGAGCACTGCCCAGCTGTCCGTCCTTGCCCGAGCGCGAAATT
>QMCE01002273.1_pt1 | contig 10599 bp, 8 predicted proteins | sample 1821851 | NCBI WGS metagenome assembly QMCE01 (sample SAMN09453174, study PRJNA476694) | Termite gut metagenome, whole genome shotgun sequencing project. | isolation source: worker | host: Odontotermes sp. | place: South Africa:Pretoria | collected 2016-01-28
CCAGTTGGCCCGCGTTCAGACAGCGTATATTTTTTATTCATTAGAATCGCGGCAACTATATTATAGCGCTCGTCAGGTTAATTTTCAATTCTTTAACTTTGAGGCGAGCATTCAGCTATAAGGCCTTGCCGCCCATACTTTATTGTAGCCCGTTTGGCGAAAAAACTCTTCGCCCGTGCATAGAATTTTTGAGGAGAGATATGCCAAGTCAAGCGAGGGCAAAAGTTTTTGCCCGATTGAGACAGGATTTGGCGGTATCTACCAGTCGCGAGGCGAAGTCTCGCTGCGCTCGACCTTTTACCTTGAGAATTGCCGGATTTTCTCTTGCCAAATGCTGAATTATAAGCTAATATTTATATGGTATAAATTTTTTAATATAAAGTGATTGAGTTGGCAAATATTGCAACTTTCATATCTAAAATAGAAAACCGTCATTTTCCGTCCGCCATTGCGGCGCAATTATTGCCTGCTTTTTCTGGGCTTTCATTGAAAATATGGAGTTGTTTTAATCTTAATTGCATAAAGCTTTGCTTCTTTCTTGATGTCCGCGCGTGAAGCTTTTCTTCCGCCGGGCTTTTTCTATTTCGGCTTTCTGGCCGGAAGTTGCGGGGCCGCATAATGTCTTCATAAATATTTGCCGACAGTGCGCCGATTGACGTCAGCTTAAGGTGTTTAACTTGTGTTGTTACATTAGGTTGCATTTGTTGCGGGACTATGGTATATCTTTATCTTAATTTATATCTGCGGAGAGCGGATATTTGTTTTGCAAGTCAGTTTCAGCCCAGTAATTCGGGCAACTTTTATTTATGTTTTTTACTATTGGCAGTGTAGAGTGACAGCTAAAACCTTTTACCCGCAAATGAAAAATAACGCGCATATTTCAGCATTGACGCGGGTTCGCGGCAATGCTTCTGCTCTTTCCACTTCTTCACCTATCTGTAAAATATATAATTTTTTTATCGCTTTGCATAAAGCAACAAGGCGAACTTCTTTCTTCAGCCGGTCTGTTTCTACTTTGCCAAAGTTTATTTTTCTTTTCAAATTCGACCTTCGGCCTGCTGAAGATGCTCCTCCGCAAAAGGATGGTGGCGGGTATGGCCGTTGATTACATAATCGTCCAGGCGGGCGGCAAGGGAACCAGGCTTGGCTACCTGACGGAAAACAAGCCCAAGGCCCTGGTTCCAGTTGAGAACCTGCCGATGCTCTTTCATCTGTTCCGCAAATACCCCGACAAACGCTATGTGATTATCGCCGATTATCACAAGGAGGTCTTGCGGGCCTATCTGGCCGCCTTCGCCGAGGTCAAGTATCAGGTGGTTGACGCGGCGGGCGAAAAAACCTGCGCCGGAGTGCGTCAGGCCATAAGCCTTTTGCCGGAAAACACCCCCTTTATGCTGATCTGGTCGGATTTGATTCTGCCGGACAGCTTCGAATGGCCCGAGGAAGCGGATAATTACATCGGAATATCCCAAACCTTTCCCTGCCGCTGGAGTTACCGGGACAATGCGTTTACTGAAGAACGCTCCACGGAGCACGGCGTGGCGGGCCTTTTTATCTTCAAGGATAAATCGCCGCTTAAAAACGTGCCGGAGAGCGGCGCGCTGGTGCAGTGGTTTGGCGAGCAAAATTTGCGTTTTAAGGAACTTGGTCTGGCTGGGACGCGGGAATTCGGCCTCTTGTCGGAATACCGCTTGCTTGAAAAGGAAAAATGCCGCCCCTTCAACGCCATGAGCATCGAGGGCGACAGGCTGATCAAAAAGCCCATCGACGAGCAGGGCAGAAAGCTGGCCCGGCTGGAACGCCAATGGTACGAAACCGCCGCGGCCAAAGGCGTGCGGAACATGCCCGCGCTGTATGCGACCGAGCCTTTGACGATGGAGCGCATCAACGGCCGCAACATTTATGAATATACGGATCTTTCCTTCGACGAGAAGCGGGCGATCCTGCGCAAGCTGATTGAGGCCCTCAAGGCGCTTCACGCCCTGGAGCGTGTGCCCGCCGATACTTTCAGCCTCAAGGAGGCCTATTACAACAAAACAATGGCGCGGTTGGCCAAAATACGCGATTTGGTTCCGTTTGCGGATCGGAAAAGCATAATGGTCAACGGCCGCGAATGCCGCAATATTTACTGCCATAAGCGCGATTTTGAGCGTCTCTTGGAGAGGCTGACCTGTGAAAGCTTTGCCTTTATCCACGGGGACTGCACCTTTTCCAACCTCATGCTGAAAAATGACGCGGAACCGGTATTTATCGACCCGCGCGGCTATTTCGGGCACAAGGAACTGTATGGCGACCCGAATTATGACTGGGCCAAATTATATTATTCTCTTGTGGGGAATTATGACCGCTTCAATCTTAAGGATTTCCGCCTGGAAATCAGGGATGAGAGCGTTCGTTTGCAAATCGAGTCCAACCACTGGGAGGGCCTGGAAGAGGATTTCTTCGCCCTGTCCGGAGCCGATCCGCGGGCGATCAGGCTTCTGCACGCCGTGATCTGGCTTTCCTTCGCGACCTACGCCTGGCAGGATTACGATTCCATTTGCGGGGCCTTCTACAACGGTCTCTATTATCTGGAGGAATTCTTCTGATGGAGCGCGAGACCCTGACCCTGTCGCCCCTGGGGCATACCTGGATACTGGATTTGGACGGCACGCTGGTGAAGCACAACGGCTATAAGCTGGACGGCCATGACAGTTGGCTGGAGGGCGCCCTGGATTTTCTGAAAAATATCCCCGAGGGCGACCTGACGCTGTTCGTCACTTCCAGACCGCCGGAGCTGAAAGAAATGACGGAGCGCTTTCTCCGGGAGCATGGCGTCCGCTATGACCGCGTCATCTATGGCGCGCCCTATGGCGAACGGATACTGATAAACGATCGCAAACCCTCGGGCCTCAATACCGCGCTCGCGGTGAATCCGGCGCGGGACGCCGGGCCAGGGCTGGTCATAGCCGTGGATCACAATCTTTAAGGGAGAGACGACTGTCACTATGGAAAATGTTTTTCAGGAGTGTTTGCAGGAAGCGACAAAAGGCCGGCGCATCGTTCAGGAATATTACAGCCGGCATGACGACGGCGCGAAGCGGCGCGCAGTGGTTCTCATATTCCCCGACGACGATCCGCGTTTGCAGGCGCCGGTGGCCCGCTATCTGGACCGCTTCCTGCATGAGTTTTATTACGATTTGGCCATCGTTTTGTCTTCGGTGGATTTCGGGTTGGATTTTCAGTCGCTGACCACAAAGCCCTTATATCTTTACAGGCTCGAACAATCGGATATGGACGCCGTCCTGAGGTTTCGCGCCTTTGATATTGGTCAGAACGGCATATACGACATTAAATTGTTCTCCTTCCGTATGCCTTTTCATGTGCAAACCGAGGATTTGATCGGCTTCAAAGACGTCACGGCGGATAAGCTGGTGTTTTACAGCCTGTTTGAAATGCTCAGCGGGGAGGCGCAGGCATGAGCAAGACGCCGGTTGCTTATGAGGCCGCCTGGATCAGAGAGCGGGATGAATATCTGGAAGAGCTGCATAATGACCTGAAGCGCCTCAGTGAAAGCGGCGTTTTGGAAGGCAAGCGGATCGCCATTGCCGGCTGTTGGACCAACGCGGGGGAAGTCAAGAAAATACTCGGCGGGCTGGGACTGTCGATAAGCATTATTGCCGACAACAATCCTAAAAAACAGGGCGTTTCGCGGGTGGGCATTATCGCGCAATCCGTAACCAGCCTGGCTGACGAACGGAACATAGTCATACTGCTTCTGAATACTCTGAATAATTATTATTGGTACGCTCTCCGGAATCAATTAAACGAATTGGGATTCGTCCGGGATGTTGATTATTTTATCGTGTTCGGGGGCGAAAAGAACAGACAAAAAGCGGACCCTGACTCTTTGGCCGTTTCAGACGCCCTGTGGGACAAATGGAGCGGCTACGCGGAAAAAGGCTACGCATCCTATATGGAAGTTACGCGGCAACATCCCGGCCTTCCCATCTGGTTTTTGGGCTATCCGAGCCTGGGCGATGTTTATATCTTTTCCTTGTATTTGCCGTTTGCCATGGGGGTTCGAAGCGTAGCCGAATGCGAAGGCGTTTTGATTGTCAGCAAAAACTCCGTAAAAAAACTGGCGGAAGCGCTCGGCTTCAGGCGTGTGCTTTTAATTCCGTTGGAAGAGGCGATTCTCCACTGGGTATACGCTATGCGGCTTATGGGAGATAAGCTGACGAAGCTCCAAAATGGCGTGTATCACGCTTTAAACAGTCATTTTCAATACCTGGCCGGGAACACGGACGTCAATTTTCGGGACAGTTTTACCAGGTATATATTCAATTTCCAGGAAGAAGTGAGGCCGGCGTATCCACAGCTTCCCGGGCGGCGCGACGTGGTCCTGGCCATGTTCGAGAAATTGAATTTGAAGCCGGGGAAAACGGTTTTGATTTCGCCGTATGCCGGGCATTTCGAGGCTGCGGTGGCTCCGGACCAATGGGGGCGGCTGGTGAAGGCCCTGCTTGATAACGGGTATTGCGTCTGCACCAATTGCGGCGGGCCGAACGAACCGCCCTTGCCGGGTACGGTTCCGGTATTCGTCGAGTTGCGGGATTGCGTGGAGTTCGCGGAAACCGCCGGGTATTTCGTGGGGGTGCGAAGCGGCTTCTGTGATTTGCTCTGTATGGCGCGCTGTCTAAAAGTCGTCATTTACGAAACCGGCGCCCATTCGGCCTCCAAGGAATTTTTTGGTTTTGACAGCATGGGTTTGGGCGACGGAAACATCATTGAGCTGCTCAATGACTGCATACATACCGATGAACTCCTGGACTCGATAGCGGAGCGGTTCAGCCGGGCCGCTTCGGAATAGATTTTTAGGAAAACGCTGATTAATTATGATTTTTGTTCTCTGGCTAGGCGCGAGCGTTTTTTAAGCGGAGGAATAAGCGTTTTTTAAGCGGAGGAATATATGGACATATTTCGAGCATTAAAAAATGCGAGCAACAACGCCAGAGGGCAAAAAGACAATTAATCAGTCCTTACTTAGAGGTAATTTATATATGTCAGAGAAACGGGCCAAGATACATGTCTTCAATGAAGTTCCCCACATGTATGAAATAGACGACATGCTGGATTTTTGCGGGAAATACAAGCGCGTTTATCTGTACGGCGCGGCGGAAAACCAGGAATATCTTATGCGATATCTGGAGTTCTGCGGCGTCCCTATGGCCGGATACGTGGTCTCCGATCCTCAAAATCAATGTCTGCGTTTGAAGAATATGCCTATAGCGGCCGCGAACGACGTAGTGGGGCAAAAGGGGACCGGGATAATTCTCGGTCTGTCCGATCGTTATTACAGGCAGGTGATTCCCCGTTTCCGCCAGGCCGGTTTCGCCGATTACTTCATACCAACCGAGCACAACAAGCGCTCCATAGCCGATCAATTGAAGCCCAGGCCGCTGGAGGAAATGACTTTTGAGGTGAACGTGGCGGATCACTGCAATCTTGACTGCACCATGTGCGATCACTATTCGCAGCTTTCCGAAGAAAAGTTCATCGACGTCGATGCTTATGAACGGGATATTTCCAGAATGGCCGAGCTTTTCGGCGGACGCATCGCCTGCATCAGCCTTCTGGGCGGCGAGCCGACGCTTCATCCGCAGCTTATTCGGCTGATGGAAATCACCAGGCGTCATTTTCCGGAAGGGCAGTTGATAATACTCACCAACGGCCTGTTGCTGCCGCGCCTGGAAAACTCTCCGGCCGGCAACCTCTGGCGGGCCTGCCGCGAACACCGGGTGGATATAACGGTCACCGTCTACCCAATAAACGTCAACTACGACGCCCTGGAGCGCAAGGCGGCGGAATACGACGTGCGGATAGGCATGTCTTCAAATATCCACGCGGACAAACTGACCAGGATTGTAAAGATTTCCGATAAACATACCTTTGATCTTTCCGGCGAAAAAAAACCGGTTTATTTTCCAAGCTGCATGTATTTCAATAAATTCAACGTCCTGAAAGACGGGCGTTACCACATGTGCCCCATATCGGCGCACATAGATATTTTCAACAAGTATTTCAAACAAAATCTTCGTCTTGCCGAGGCGGACTCGCTGGACATCCACAAAGTGGATCGCTGGGAACAGTTCGCGGAATTCGCGGCCAATCCCGTGCCTTTCTGCCGGTATTGCGATCTGAGGAATTGGCGCTCCATCGGGGAATGGACGCATAGTTCCAGGAAAATCGAAGAATACGTATAACACTCCTGTGGTAATGAAAGGCGTATATTGTGGAAGTTTTTGCTTATCAGCGCAATTATATGGATTATGTGGAAAAGATTCAAGGCCGCAAGCTGGTTCTTTTCGGGGCCGGGGCCAGGGCGGTTCCCTTGATCGCCGAGCACTATCCTTATGACGACATAAGTTTCATCTGCGACAACGACCCGGCCAAATGGGGCAAAGCCGTCTTCAATATTCCGGTGTGTTCTCCGGAAAAACTTTTGGAATCGCCGGATTCGTATGTGGTCATGATAACGGCCGAAATAGAATCCCATGTCGCCGCCATTTCCAGGCAGCTTTCGGGAATGGGAATGCCCAACGTCTTCAATTCGTCGATCCTGCATTTCGTCAACCGGATCGAGAGATACGATTCATCCAGGAACAAAAAATTTCACGAACTCAATACCTTTCCAATGATCGAAGCCAATCGCGACAAAATCATGATTGTGCGGGAAATGTTGGGCGACGAGAAATCCGTGATGGTCTACGATTCCCTGGTGAACAGGATGAAGTACAACTTGCGGGATTACACCGATATATGCGACGATGTGTATGAACACTATTTCTCCGACGGGGTGTTCGAGTACGGAGAAAACGAGGTGCTGGTTGACGGCGGTTCCTTCGATGGTCAGGACACGGTCCGTTTCGCCGACATCATGGGGGCGAAGTACGGAAAATCATATTGTTTTGAACCAGATCCGGCGAATTATTTGCTGACCAGGAAAAATCTGGAAAATTTTTTCGCCGTCAAGGCCTCGTCGCCTTCCGGCGATGTGTGCGAGTGCGGCCCCTTTACGGTGTATCGGGCCGGTCTCCACAACAGGAACGCCGATATCGGCTTCGCCCCGCACGGCGCCCACAGTTCCCGATTTGTCGAAGGCGGGTCCGATTACAGCGTGCCCGCCGTGAGGCTCGACGATTTGGCCGATGTGTCGCGGGAGGTCACGCTGATAAAAATGGATTTGGAAGGCGGCGAAATGGCGGCGCTGGCGGGCGCCGCCGAAACCATACGTTCGCGGCGGCCCAAACTTGCTATTTGCATCTACCATGAGGTGGAAGACCTTTGGCAAATACCATTGTATATAAAATCCCTGGTTCCCGACTATCGGCTCTTCGTCCGCCATCACACCTGGGTAAAGTGGGATTCCGTTCTGTACGCGACAATATGAGGAGAAACGCAATATGATGAGTAAACATCTGGAAAACTTGAAAAATTTTGTACGGGATCGCCAGAACAAAGAATTGGTTATTTTTGGCGCGGGAGACAGGGGAGCCAAAGTGATAAATACATGGTTTCCGCATGATGACATAAAATGTGTTTGCGACAATAATCCCCGGAAATGGGGGAAACGCGTCATGGGAATCCAGGTTTGCTCCCTTGACGCACTGCGTGAAACGCCGGAAAACTATGTCGTGATAATCGCGATAGATGACTATGTGGCCATTGATTATATCAGGGAGCAATTGAATTCAATGGGAATAAATTGCGTATACCATTTCTCTGTGCTATGCCGCCTGAGCGTGGTCGCGAGATATGACTGGTCTTTTTCATATTGTTTTCATGAGCTCAATACCTACAAAATATGCCGCGACGCCGCCGACCAGATTGCGCAAGTACGCGAAATGCTGTGCGATGAAAAATCTGTCGCGGTATATGACGCCTGCGTGGAAAAATTGACCTACAATATTTCCGATTATACAGATGTATGCGATTATGTCTGGTTTGACCATTATTTCAGCACCGGAATTTTTAAATATGAAGATGAGGAAATATTAGTGAATGGAGGCGCCTATGACGGAGCGGACGCGATCTATCTATTCAGACTTTTGGGAAACACGCTCAAAAAAGCCTATCTGTTTGAACCGGATAAATACAATTATGCCCGGATGTGCAAAAATATCAAAGAATTGAAAATTTCAGAACAAGAGCTGGAAGAGCGCTTCCGTCTCTATGGTCTAGGGCTTTACGACGCGGCCAAGAATACCGGCTTTCTGCATTCCGGCTGGGTGGGATCAAGAATCATAGAGAGCGATCTCTTACAATGCGCTCATACCGGCGATGTCGCCACCGTTCGCCTGGATGATGTGGTGCCTGAATCCGAAAAAGTCACGCTCATGACATTGGATGTGGAAGGCGCGGAGATTGCGGCTTTGAACGGAGCCAGACGCATTATTACTGAAAATAAGCCCAAAATGGCGCTGTCGGTATATCATCGGATTGAGGACCTTTGGGAGATTCCTTTGTTGGTCAAATCAATGGTTCCTGAATACAGGTTTTTTTTCCGGCATCATTCCTGGGAATTGTACGATAAAATATTATACGCGACATTATAAAATGCGGGACCATGAGCGCTGGAATGTGAAATAGCCATGAAAAGGAAAAAATGATGCAATCAGGATTTCATGTCGGACTTTTTGTGAACTTGACGGATAGTTGCAATAATGCCTGTAAGTTCTGTTTAAGCCATGCGCATCAAGGCCAATTGCGTTCCGGCCGTGAACTTGATTTTCAGGCCTTCAAGGAAATGCTGGACCTGTATGAAAACAGCCCGTCGCGCGTTCCTCTGGGAGCAATCCATTTCGCCGGAACCGGAGAGCCGCTCATGTACGGCCGGATTGCGGAGATTGTGACCGAATCCACCAAAAGATGCTCGTTTGTGTCGATCGTCACCAACGGCATATTGCTGGATGAAGAGCTTTCCCGCTGTTTCGCCGGCGCGAACGTCAGCCACATCGTCATCAGCTTCACCGGGGCGACGCGCGAGGTATACAGCCTCTTTCAAGGCAGCGGCAAGATGCCGGAGGCGTCGGACAGGCAGTTTGAGGCGGTGCGCGACAACGTGAAAAAGTTGGTCGAATGGCGCAATAAGATGATGTCTTCCACGCGAATCGGGATCAGTTATATTCTTCATGAGACATCCCGGAACGATTACTTTCAGGCTCTGGATTATTGGAAGAGGGCTGGCGTCGATTATGTCGATACCAGAATACTGTCTACCGGCTTTTCCTGCGCGGCCGACGATTATGACGAATATCTGAAAAAAATCGTCAAACGCGAGGGCGGCGTTGCCTGCACCTGCTTTGGCAAAGTCATGAGCCTCTCCACGGACGGTACGCTCCGTTTTTGCAATTGCTTCACCACGGATAATATTCTGGGAAATATCATGACGACGCCTCTGGCTGAAATGCTCGGCGGCGACAGATTCCTTTCCCTTTTGGAAGCCTTTCATGGAAATTATAAGGCAATTCCAGAACATTGCAAAACCTGCGATTTGGGTAGAGCCAGACCAATTTTGTATTAATGGTTCAGCCAGAGGGCTGATCGGAAACGCTGCGGGTAGGCGGCGGCGAATTGAAAGGTGATATATTTTATGCTTCAAAAGGATATTTTTTATGGCGCGGGCCGCTATGCAAAACAGAATCTGGCCTGGTGGATCGACAAAGGCATTGTGCCCGTTTGTTTCGCGGATGCGGATAAAAGGAAGCATCACACGACAATTCTCCCTGAAGGCGGGAATGACAGCATAGATATACTGCCTCTTCATGAGGCGTTCGAGCGTTATCCAGAGGCCGGCCTGCGCATAACGGTTTCGCCTGAATCATACCAGAGCGTATATGACGATCTGGTGGCTAATGGCGTTGCCCCATCCAGAATAATCGCCGCTTCGCCGCAGTGTTCATTTCTTGGACATCACATCCGTTTCGACAGTCTGACGCTGGCTACCTGTTGCGCGGTCGGGCATAACATGCACTGGCCGACAACCGGGAATATCAGGGAAGACATGGAGATGTATCATGCCAACTGCGATTCGCTGCGAAAGGATTTGAACAACGGAAAGCCGACGCGCTGCACAGGCTGCGTCGCCTTGCGCCCCGCCTTGGCGGATGATAGTTCCACAATACGATACCTCAATTTATCCACCGGAATTCCCGGCGGGCGGGAGTGCAACTTCAAATGTTGCTATTGCTTCTATGGAAAAATAGCCGACACTTTCAGCAAATCCAGTGTGAAGAGCTACAATGTTTTGGACATACTTAAATATTTCGAAGAAGAGCTGGAAAGCGCGCATATAGAGTACAATGCCGGAGAAATAGCTGTTTCTCCTTACAGGCGGGAAGTTCTTTCGCTATGGAAGGAAAAAAGATGGCATGGAACAATATATACCAACGGCTCGATATATATGGAAGAAATAGCGGACTTGATCCGCGAGAAATTGACTCGTCTCAATATCAGCCTGGATGCCGGCACGGCGGCGACATTCGCCAAAGTGAAGGGGGTCGATTGTTTTGGAAGGGTTGTGGAAAATATTGAAAAATATGCGGCCGAGGGCGGACA
>QMCE01002274.1_pt1 | contig 10599 bp, 3 predicted proteins | sample 1821851 | NCBI WGS metagenome assembly QMCE01 (sample SAMN09453174, study PRJNA476694) | Termite gut metagenome, whole genome shotgun sequencing project. | isolation source: worker | host: Odontotermes sp. | place: South Africa:Pretoria | collected 2016-01-28
TCGGTACAATCTGTTACTGATGAGCAACTTCGTACGGGGAATTTTCATTACGATATCCGCACGGATGATTTGGATTTTGCGGCAGGTATATTGCCGTCGTCGTTGCAGAATCGTGTCCGTATTCCTGAAAATATGAGTCTTACCGGACGGCTGAATATGCATAAAGGTTTGTATTCGACAGCTATGATTTTCCGGGAAAGTAAAGGGGAGGTTCGTTTATCAGGCAATTACAATGTATTCCGGAACAGTTACGAAGCCTGTCTGAAAGTAGACAGTCTGGAGCCTGTTCATTTTATGCCGGATGATTCCGTTAGGTGCCTGAATGCGTTTGTACGTGCGAAGGGAAGGGGGACGGATATCTACCATGCCTCTACATGGGCTGAGTTGGAGGGAAAGATAAGCGATATATGTTATGGAAATGCTTCGGTTTCGGATGTTTCATTATCGGGAAAGCTGAAAGATCATCATGTGCAGGCAGAAGTAAATAGCGCTTATCCGTTGATCAGGGGACGTATTTCCGTTGATGGCGATATCCAAAAGAAGGATGTGAAAGGGGTACTTATTGTTGATATGGATACGCTTGATTTATACGGATTAGGGTTGACGGGAACGCCGCTGGCCACATCGTTTCAGCTATTTTCGGAAGTCGCATCCGATTTAAATAAAGCGCATTCGCTGGATGTCACGCTGGGGAACTGGTCTCTGATGTTTGAGAAACAAACCGTACAGCCCAAAATGCTGACACTCGGTTTCCGTTCGGATGAAGATACGGTAAAAGCCTCGTTTCATGCGGGAGATCTGGGTATTATGCTTACGGGAAATTCTGATTTGAATTCCCTGGCTAATAAATTTTCTTATTTATCGGGAGAGCTGGGAAAACAACTGAAACGTGATTCTACTTTTAATATGGAGGAGTTGCGTCCCGAGTTTCCGGATATGTCGATACGGATAGACGCCGAACGTGACAATCCGATCTATAATTTTATGCAGGAATATAATCTGTTTTTTGAAACATTAAGCCTGAATGCCACCATTTCACCGGAAGAGGGTTTGAACGTTGACGGGACGCTTCTGTCACTTGTGAGAGATACGCTTAAGATAGATACGATCCGGCTGAATGTATGGCAGGATACATTGGGGTTGCAATATGAAGCGGATGTCGCAAAAAACCGTTTCCGTAATCAGGAAGCGTTCCGGGCAAATGCACATGGATACATTCGTAAAGGGAGTGGCGATATTTTTGTTTCGTATGTTGATAGCCGCGGAGAGGAGGGGTTGCATTTGGGTATAAATATGGAGAAGGCATCCGAAGGGTTTGATTTTCATTTCTATCCTGAAAAACCGGTGATTGCTTATATGCCTTTTACGGTTAATGATCGTAATTATATCCGGTTCAAAAGTTTGAAAGAGATGGAGGCCGATTTGCGGCTGGAAGGCGATTCCGATGCGTCTTTGTGGATACATTCCGATGAAAGTGACGAATCTATGAAGGAGATTATGGTTGAATTGAGCCAGATTAACCTGAAGGATATTTCGGCTGAGTTTACAGCCATTCCTTCACTAAAGGGTTTGCTGAATGCAACCCTGAGGTATGTGCCGATGGAAAACTCGTTTATGGTGGTTGCCGACGGTAATATAGATGATTTATATTATGAGGACGGTCGCATTGGTGAGTTGTTACTGAATGCGACTTATATGCCGATGGACGACGGAACGCATCAGGTCGATTTGCATGCATTCCATGATATGTCGGAAATAGCTTCCCTTTATGTTTTGTATAAGGAAGGGAGAACGGAAAACAGTATCAACGGAGCGATCTCAATTGATAAATTACCGTTGAATATAGTCAATGCAATGATTCCGGGGCAGATGGCCCGTCTGGATGGAACTTTGCTGGGTAATTTCTCTATAGCGGGTACGGATAAGGAGCCGGTAGTGGATGGCGCGTTGCAGATAGAAAAAGGTTCGGTTTATGTGGTTCCCGCCGCCACTACTTTGCGTTTCGACGGTAAGCCTATAAAGGTGACGAAAAACAAAGTTCGCCTGGATAAGTACAATATTTATGCATTGAAAGATAATCCGCTGGTGATTGACGGGACAATTGACGGGACAAATACAAGTCGTCCGACTGTCGATCTTAAAATATCGGCTACGAACCTGCAATTGATGGATTCGAAAAGGACTCCCGGAACGCTTGCTTACGGGCGGTTGTTTTTGAATCTGAATACGACTTTGAGCGGCCCGTTGCAGGCATTGCGTATGCGTGGTAATTTACATATTCTGGGTAATACGAATCTTACGTATGTTATGCTTGATTCTCCGTTGGAAGTACAGGATAGCTTCAGCGACCTTGTTACGTTTTCCTATTTTGCGGATACGCTTCCCAGCCGTACGCGCCGGCCGTTTAATTTTGTCAGAAGCGCACGCAATGCGGCTGTGGCGAGCGGGACAGAGGTGCTTATGTATATCAATATTGATCCTGTGGCACGGATAAGGGTGGATCTGGACGAAGAACAATCGAATTTTGTGGAGTTAAGGGGCGGCGGTGATTTGTCTTTACAATATTCCGTACAGGGAGATATGAGTTTGAACGGAAGATATACGTTATCCGACGGAACAATACGCTATTCGATTCCGGTTATCCCGTTAACCGATTTTACGATCCGGAACGGAAGTTATGTGGATTGGAGCGGGGATGTAATGAATCCGTATCTGAACATCGCCGCGTTTACCCGTTTGCGTGCAACTGCGGCTGTCGGCGACCAGAAGCAGATGGTGGATTTTAATACGGGCATTCAGTTAAAGGATAACCTGGAAGATGTTTCGCTTCAGTTTACATTGGAGGCTCCTACGAATGCGACTATACAAAATCAATTGACCTCTATGGGAGAAGAGGAGCGGGGGAAACAGGCGGTAAGTTTGCTTATGACAGGTGTTTATCTTGCCAGTCAGGGTACGGGGAATGATAATCTGGATGTGGGTGTCGCCCTGAATAGTCTGTTGCAACGTGAAATAAGTAATATCCTGGGTAATTTGTTCGGAGACGATGTGCCGTTTTCGTTTGATGTCCAGATGTATGACGGAACATCGGGAATGGGCCGCCGTGTCGATTATCTGGGGCGTTTTTATAAAAGTTTCCTGAATGATCGTTTAAATGCGACATTGGGTCTGCGTTTTTCAACGAATAACCCGAGGGATTCGTTGACGAGTCCCGGCGGCAGGAATAAGTTTATGCTGGACGATGTTTCGTTGGAATATATGCTGGACACGGATGGTTCACGCGCCGTAAAAGTGTTCCGGAATAAAGAATATGAAAATTTGTTCGAAGATGAAATCGGAAAAATCGGGGGAAGTTTCATTTTGCGAAGAAAGGTAAAACGTTTCAGGGATTTGTTTATCTTCAGGAAAGAAGATGGTATTGTCCCCAAAGAGGAGCCGGAGGAACCGGGATCTTTTGGAAATACGGATTTTTCTGGTGAAGATTCGGAGGAAGCGGCGGAATAAAAAATTAAGCCGGTATGATATGACGGAAGGAAGGGATAAATTATTGAAAGTTAGTTTATACGGACAATCGGGTTTTAGGAAACGGTTGAGCCTGTGTATGCGGTTCTGTGCCGGTGTGTTTATTCTGTTTATTACTTCCTGTTCCACTACGAAGAATTTGCCTGCGGGAGGGGTATTGTATACCGGTATAGCCGGTATTGACATCAAAGATAAAGACAGTATAAAGGTTGATGATGAGGTGCTTGATAAGATTGAAGCCGCTTTTGCGTATCCTCCCAACAATGCTTTGCCCGGAAGTTCTTCCGCCAGAATACCTCTGCCGGTCGGATTGTGGGTTTATAATGCGAATGTGAATAAGAACGGGCCTTTTAATCGTTTGATGATGAATCTGCTTGGAGCCAAGCCCGTATTGATGTCTGCCGTAAATCCGGAAATCCGTTCGAAGATCGTTCGGAATATTCTGCATAGTAACGGGTATTTTAACGGTATGGCGGACTATGAAATAATTGAGAATAAAAAAGATTCTCTAAAAGCAAAAGTACGTTATGAAGTTATTTTGAATGAACCTTATATCGTTGATTCGATCGAATGGAGGCGGATGCAACACCGGGGCGATACATTACTCCGGTTGAATGAAGAAGAACGGCTTATACGTAAGGGCGATCTTTTCAGTACGGATAAGTTGGAAGCGGAAAGACAACGTATCGCATCTATTATGCGTAATAACGGATATTATTACTTCAGACCGGAGTATGTTGTGTATCAGGCGGACTCCACTTTGTCTCCACATAAGGTCAGCCTGAAGGCCGGTTTGAAACGGGACGCGCCCCGTTCGGTTTTGCGGCCGTGGAAGATCGGGGATATTTCCGTTCATCTGAATGGCTACGACAATGAGAGGCCTACGGATAGTCTCTACTACAAGGATTTACTGATCTGTTACGAAGGGAAATTACGGATTCGTCCGTCTGTTATATATGACCAGTTGAAATTCAAACGGGGAGATTTGTATTCTTTACAGAAGCAGAATGAGACACGGACGGCTATTAACCGGCTGGATATTTTTCGCTTTACGGAAATGCAGTATGTACCTAAAGATACTTTGCGCACAAACGACGTCATGAATGTTCGTATAAGCGCTTCCTATGACTATCCGCTTAATGGGGTGTTCGAAGTGAAGGCTACGGTGAATGACAATGATTATATGGGCCCGGGCGCTTCGTTGAACCTGACCCGCCGCAACGTGTTCGGTGGTGGCGAAGTGCTTACGGCATCCGTTTACGGGTCTTATGAATGGAATACCAAAAGGACTTCGGGAAAGCATGAAGGGCTTCTCAATAATTATCAGACGGGAATCCGGGGTAGCATTGTTTTTCCGCGTCTTGTGTTACCCCGGATCGGTAGCAGTGCGTATGACTTTTCGGCTTCAACTCATCTGGATCTGGATGTCAGTGTGCTGAACAGGGCCAGATATTTCAGGACATTGACAATCGGAGGAAGCCTTTCCTATGAATTTGTGCCTACCCCGATACGTATTCATTCATTCACTCCTTTCAAATTGGTATTTAACAAGCTGTATAAAACCGATACCATACTTAATTATAACCCGAATCTGTATCAGAGTTTGCAGGATCAGTTCATTCCTTCCATAGGATATTCCTACACACTGGATAATTCTTCGTTGCGTGAGGAGAGGAGTAAGACCTGGTGGAGATTTACCGTTTCCGAAGCGGGTAATCTTGTTTCAGGTGCTTATGCGGCGTTTGGCCGGAAATTTAATGAAGAAAAGAAAATTATGAAAATTCCTTATGCCCAGTTTTTGAAAACAACTACCGAATTGCGTTACAATCAATATATTGACCGTAATCAGCGGTTGGCGATGCGTATAGGCGGCGGAATTATTTATAGTTATGGTAATGCCACGATTGCTCCTTATAATGAGCGTTTTTATGTAGGCGGTGCGAATAGTATCCGTGCTTTCACCATACGAAGTATCGGCCCGGGTCGTTATGTGCCCGATCCCGATGATCCTTATGCGTATATTGATCAGAACGGAGATTGGAAACTGGAAGCTAATATTGAATACAGGGGGCGTCTTGTCGGCGATCTGGATATCGCCGTTTTTGTAGATGCCGGTAATGTCTGGTTGATCCGTAAAGACGAGACACGTCCCGGCGGAACGTTCCAATGGAAACATTTGCTGAATGATATCGCCCTTGGAACAGGGATCGGATTCCGTTACGATATGGATATGCTCGTGTTCCGCTTCGACATTGGTTATGCGTTGCATTTTCCGTATGATACGCGGGACGTACAAGGGATAAATGAAGGTGGGGAACCGGTTTATAAAGGTGAAAAGAAATACTTTAATACTCCCAAATTCTGGGATGGCGTAGGTTTTCATATTGCTATCGGATACCCGTTCTGAAGCGGTGTTTTCCGTATATTTAACAAGGCCGCTTTTTTTCGGAACCGATAATTTTAGTATATTTGTCAGATTTTTATTGAACCAATCTTTATCGTATATTTTCAAATGTCTAAAAATGAAGATAATCAATCTGACGAATTAGAACAGGATATGGATCCTGTTTCCGAAGATATGTCCGTAACGGAGGATACACCGGAGGATTTGTCTCATTCCGGATATAAGGTGCCCGGCATGGGAGACGGTGTGCATCAGCTTTCGGGTATGTATCAGAGCTGGTTTCTGGACTACGCTTCGTATGTTATTCTGGAACGCGCCGTACCGCATATCAATGACGGATTCAAACCTGTACAGCGACGTATTCTTCATTCGATGAAGATGCTGGACGACGGACGGTATAACAAGGTGGCGAATATTGTCGGTCATACGATGCAGTTTCATCCTCACGGGGATGCATCTATCGGAGACGCGCTCGTACAGTTGGGCCAGAAAGATCTGCTGATTGATTGTCAGGGAAACTGGGGAAATATCCTCACCGGTGACGGCGCCGCCGCATCACGTTATATAGAGGCCCGGTTGTCGAAATTTGCGCTGGATGTTTTATTTAATCCCAAGACGACCACCTGGAAACTTTCGTACGACGGGCGTAATAAGGAGCCGGTGTCATTACCCGTGAAATTTCCGATGTTATTGGCACAGGGAGCGGAAGGGATTGCCGTCGGACTCTCTTCAAAGATCCTTCCTCATAACTACAATGAAATAATAGATGCTTCAATCGCTTACCTGCGTGAAGAGCCGTTTGTTTTATATCCCGATTTTCAGACGGGGGGTTCTATTGATGTTTCCAAATACAATGACGGAGAACGTGGCGGTTCGGTGAAGGTACGTGCGAAAATCACCAAGCTGGATAACAAAACGCTTGTCGTTACCGAAATACCTTACGGCCGCAATACATCGTCACTGATTGATTCGATCCTGAAGGCGAATGATAAGGGTAAGATAAAAATCAAAAAAATTGATGATAACACGGCGCGTGATGCGGAAATTGTCGTGCATCTGGCGCCGGGCGTATCTTCCGACAAAACGATCGACGCGCTATATGCTTTTACGGATTGTGAGATAAGTATTTCGCCCAATTGTTGTGTGGTTGAAGAGAATAAACCGCGTTTCCTGACAGTCGGCGATGTGCTTCGTTATTCGACGGATCAGACCCTTGAATTGTTGCGGAAAGAACTTGAAATACATAAATTCGAACAGGAAGAACAATTGTTTTTCGCCTCGTTGGAACGTATCTTTATTGTAGAACGCATCTATAAAGACAAGGAATTTGAAACGGCCGGGTCCATGGATCTGGCGGTGAAGCATGTTGATAGCCGTCTGGAGCCGTTTAAGCCGGATTTTATACGTGAAGTGACGCGTGATGATATTATGCGCCTGATGGAGATAAAGATGGGGCGTATCCTGAAATTCAATATCGACAGCAACGACGAGCTGATTGCCAGGATAAAAGCGGAAATAGAAAAAGTAAACCACCATCTGGCTCATATCGTTGATTATGCGATAGACTGGTTTGCCATGCTGAAAGACAAGTATGGCGCCGCTTATCCGCGTCGTACGGAACTCCGTAATTTTGATACCATCGTAGCGACCAAGGTGATAGAAGCGAATGAGAAACTATATATTAACCGGGAAGAAGGCTTTATCGGTATGGCATTAAAACGGGACGAGTATATTTGTAACTGTTCCGAGATCGACGATATCATCCTATTTTATAAGAACGGAATCTGTAAGATCATCAAAGTCAGTGATAAAATATTTGTCGGAAAAGATATTCTTTATGTCAATGTTTTCAAGCGGAATGATAAACGTACTATCTATAACGTTGTTTATCGTGACGGCGCTACGGGACGTAATTTTATCAAACGGTTTGCCGTGACGGGTGTGACGCGCGATAAAGAATATGATGTGACACAGGGAACGCCGAATTCAACGATTCTGTATTTCAGCGCCAATCCGAACGGTGAGGCTGAAACAGTCAAGGTGGTTCTTAAGCCCAAGTTACGCCAAAAGGTAACGACTTTTGAGAAAAGTTTTAGTGAAATAATGATAAAAGGCCGTAATTCGATGGGTAATGTACTGACGAAAGCCGATATTCATAAAATCAGTCTGAAACAGAAGGGTACATCTACGCTCGGAGGCCGTCAGGTTTGGTTTGACCGCGACGTACTTCGCCTGAATTATGACGGCAGGGGAGATGCGCTGGGAGAATTTCACAATGACGACCAGATTCTGGTTATTCTTCGTAACGGGGAGTTTTATACGACGAATTACGATTTAAGTAATCATTACGAGGATAATATACTTGTTATTGAACGTTTTGATAGCAATAAGGTGTGGACTGCCGTGCTGTATGACGCCGATCAGCAGTTCCCGTACGTAAAAAGATTCCAGTTGGAGCCGGGCGGTAAGCGCCAGAACTTCCTGGGAGAAAATGAAATGAGTTCGCTTTATTTGTTGTCGGATCAGGCGTATCCGCTTATTGAGGTTGAATTCGGAGGAAATGATGAATACCGCAGTCCGCAGGTGATAGATGTGGAACCGTATATCGGAGTTAAAAGTTTTAAGGCCAGGGGCAAACGTGTAACCACTTTTGAGGTAAGCCGTATCAATGAGCTGGAGCCTGTGCGTTTTCCGGAAGAGAATGCCGGAGAGCCCGGAAATCCGGAAGATGATCCTGCTGAAGATGAAGAAGCGGAAGATGATGCCCAAATGGATCTTTTTAAATAAAAACAGAATGAAAATTTCGGGTATCGCTACTTTTTTTCTGTGTATATATTTTTGCTTATCTGTTTCACTCTATGCGCAGGAATCCGTGGAAGATTCGGTTGTTCCATACAGGATGAGTTTTGAAAAAGCTGACTCCCTGCTTATCTCTTTGTCAAAAAAGAAATCGGAACCGACAGGGTTTACGGATCCGGAAGAAGGTGTTCTGGAGAAAAACAGGCAGAAAGCGAAAGTGCCGAGAAGCGAACTTTTGATAGAGCGGGAAGGCGAAGGGATCCGGCTGAAAAATGAAGAGGTTGATTCTACGGATCTTCGTTCCGTCAATGAAGGGACCATTTTTGGTATAGGTGGTTATAAAATGAAAGACGATTATCTTTCGCCAGAAGAATACGGAGGGGCAGGTTTTCGATTTATGAATGAACGGATGCGCCTTATAAGATCGGCAGGTTCTAAGATATCACGTCAGAATATAGTGAATGTAGATATTTCCTCGGCGATTAACGGTGCGGAAAATGCAAATTTCCTGTCCGCATTTGTTGATTATTCGCTTGGATATCACTATCGTTTTCTGCCGGACCCGTATTTTAAGATAATGGTCGGAGGCAGCGCCCGCGGGATGTTCGGCATGGTATATAATACGAGAAACGGGAATAATCCCATGACTTTACATGCGGATATTGATTTGAATTTTTCACTGATAGCCATTCATGAATTTCGTATTAAAAAACACCTGCTTGCGATTCGTTATCAGTTTGAAACGCCTTTTGCGGGCATTCTTTTCTGTCCGGTGTACGGTCAGTCATATTATGAGATATTCACGTTGGGAAATACGGCGGAGGTGCTTAATTTCAGTTCTTTCCATAACAAGTTTGCCATGCGCAATTATCTTACGCTTGATTTTCCGGTGGGCCGTACGACTTTCCGTGTCGGTTATTTTGGTTCCTGTTATACGACGGATATACATGAGATCAACAGGCATATCATTTCCCATAACGTAATGATTGGCTTTGTGAAGGAGTTTCTACCGTTCGGCGGGCGTGATATGAAAAAACGTAATTTATTTCGTAGCGCTTATTATTGATGGGGGAACAGGAAATGAAAAGATTTGATTTTATATTTGTTTTTCTGAGTCTGCTTTTTTTCATTGCTTCCTGCGATGCAAGTGATGAATATACGGTCGATCCGCATGATAATTTTGAAGCCCTCTGGAAATTAATTGACGAAAAATATTGTTTTTTTGATTATAAGGACATTGATTGGGACGCAGTATATGATGAATACAGTGTTCAGATAAGCGATACGATGGACCGGTATCAGTTATTTAATGTATTGGGTAAAATGCTGGCCGAGCTTCGCGACGGACATACCAATCTTATATCTTCGTTTAACACATCGCAGTTCTGGAACTGGCATGATAGTTATCCGGATAACTTCAATCCGGTTGTTCAGCGTAAATATCTTGGCGATGACTACAAATCAATCGGGGAATTGAACTGTTGTATCCTGCGGAATCATTTCGGATATGTTTATTATGGAAGTTTTTCCGGTTCTGTTTCGGAAGCGGATTTGGATGATCTGTTTTTGTATTTTGAGCATTGCAGGGGACTGATCATCGACATCCGGAACAACGGTGGCGGTTCGCTTGTTTATTCTGAGCGTATTGCTTCGCGTTTTACGGAAGAGAAGCAGATTGTCGGCTATATTATACATAAGAAAAGCGCCGCGCACAATGATTTTTCCGATCCATATCCGATGGAACTGGAACCGTCAAAATGGAAAAAATGGCTGCGTCCTGTGGTGGTGTTAACGAACCGGAGTTGCTACAGCGCTGCCAATGATTTTGTAAATAAGATGAAGTTGTTTTCGCAAGTGAAGATCATCGGAGATAA
>QMCE01006539.1_pt1 | contig 10596 bp, 5 predicted proteins | sample 1821851 | NCBI WGS metagenome assembly QMCE01 (sample SAMN09453174, study PRJNA476694) | Termite gut metagenome, whole genome shotgun sequencing project. | isolation source: worker | host: Odontotermes sp. | place: South Africa:Pretoria | collected 2016-01-28
TGGCCGCCCTCTGAACTTATTGAAAATCAACGCTTGGCTTGTTTTCAATAAGTTCAGAGTCTTATTTCATTTCTGTCTTCAGAAATGAAATGTGCTCTATAGCAATCACCAGTAACAGATGAAGACGAGCTCGGTCTGGTGGGATTGGGTGTTGCGGCTGATGAGGGCGGTGTGGCCCAGGGTGAAATTTAAGGCCTCGCTGAGGTTCCCGGAAAAGGCCAGGGAAAGGCCCAGGGAGTCGCGGTCCAGCTTGTGCCCGACGGCCGTGTAGATGGTCTCGGAGGGGTTTCTGGTGAGCCAGGCGCGGGTCCGGGCCTCCCGATCGCCGGACAGTCTTTGATAGTAGAGCGAGCCCGTGATGGCCGAGCTTTCGTCCCGGTGGACGAATTCCGTTCCGGCCCGCAGGGTGCGCAGGTTCTGACTGGATTTTTCCATTTCCAGCATATAGGGGAAGCCCTCGCCTTCGTCGAAGCCCCGGCTTTTGATGGAGGTGTAGTGATAGCCCACGTAGGGACGCAGCATCTGATTGTCGTTTAAGGCGATGTTCTTGGCCAGGGTCGCCCCGATGAAGGCGGTGTTGACCCTGGAATCGGATTGGTGCTCATAGCCGCGCACCTTGCGCTTCTGGTCATAGAAGGCGATGTCGTGGCCCGCTTGGAGGCTCAAATCAAGGTCCCGGGGCAGGCGGAAAGCCCCGTAGGCCACGAAGGCCACGGAGGCCGCCTGAATCTTGGCCCAGGAGGCGCGGTAAGTGGGCCGCCCGAAGGCCATGGCCCCGCCGATGATGCCGTCCGGGACCCGGCCGTCCATGCCTATGACCAGGGACGGCGTTTCCGTGCGGTAGTGGCCGCCGTTGTGGCGGCTCATGGTATAGGTGGGAATGGCCCACACGCGGCGGCCCAGGGGCAGGTCCCGGAGAGGCGCATTGAGGCGGTCGCGGCTCATCCTATCCACCAGGCGGACGATGTCGCGGCTCGTTTCGTCGCCGATGATTCCCGGGGCGCTGACGCTGTCTTCGCCGCCCAGTTCGGGATCGACTGTCGGCGGATCGGGCGTGGGAGGTCCAGGCGGGTCGGGCGGATCAGGCGCGGGCGGAAGAGGCGCGGCCAGATTCATATACAGGCTGTCCGGCTCCGGCGATTCGGCCGTGTCGTCCTGATCTCCCCAGAACAGCTCGTAAGGATATTTGTAAACGCCCACGTCTATGAAGCCGTTTTGCAGCTCGCTCTCCTTCAGAACCTGGGCGTCGGCCGCCGTCAAATCCATCAGGCGGACATAAGCGCCCCTGGCCACCACCGTCTCTTCGCTGTCGTGGAGCTCGGTGGGGCGCACCGCTATGGCGGAGCCGTCTTGCAGGAGAATTCGGGCGGCCTTGATGTCCACCGGTATGAAATCCGCCTTGAGCGCCGGGCGGGCCGGGTCGATATAGATGACGCCGCCCTCTTCGGCGATGAAATCTATGGTTCCGCTGTCGAGCTTCATTTGCGAGAGGAAAGTGACCTCGCCCCCGCCCCGGACGGTGACCGCGCCGGCGGCGGCTTCCATGCGGTTGTCGCCGCCCCACCAGAACTGGCCGGGGCCCTTTATATCCATATTGAAATTTTTGCCGCCGCCGTCGTTCATATCCACCAGTATGGGATCATACATTTTGACGTGGCCGCCGCTTTCGGGCGCGATTTTGAGGAGGGCACGCCCCAGGCTGGGCTGGGCGAAAGCCCCGAAATAGATGGCGTTGGCCGGATCGGCGGGGGCGGCTTTCAGGGCCGCTTTCAGGGGCGCGGCTCCGCCGGAGGAATCGCTGACGCTGTTGCCCTGAAAGACCGTGGCCCGGCCGGGCGTGGCGGTGAGGGTCAGGGTGTGGGCGTCGGCCTGGACGGCGCCGGTGTCGATGGCCACCGCGCCGCCGTAGACGCGGCCATTTGCGGCGGTGGCCCTATTGTCCTGAAAAATCGTATCGCGGATGGTGAATTCATCCGCCAGGCCCCGGCTGTAGACCACGCCGCCCCGCACGTCGCCGTCTTCCGAAACCGCCTTTACCCCCTGAAAGAGGCTGGAATCAATGAGGCCGATGGCGGCGGAATCATTGTCCGGGCTTTGCGCGTCCGCCCCCACCGCGCCGCCGGACAGATTTTCCTTGGCCGTCACCGTCACCTCCCGCACCACGCTCTCCGAGACCCGGCCCACTGCGGCGCTGGCCGGGCCCTCCTCGCTTCGGGCGGAGACGGCCAGAATCCCGCCCAGAATTTGTTTGCCCGCAACTTCCAATTCAGTAAATTCAACGCTCTCCACCGCCGTCACCTTCGCCGTGGCCGAGGCCCCGGCAACGTCCGTTTGGGCCGAGGCCCCCACCGCGCCGCCGGAAATATCGCCTTCCGCGCTGATTTTGGCGTTTTTGATAAGACTGTTCGTCAGGCCGACTATTTCCGCCAAAGCTTCCGCGCCGCCCGGTCCTGCGGGCGAAACATTGAGAGCCTTATGAACTCCGGCGAAGACGCCGACAAGGCCGCCGCCCCTGACCGTTCCGGCGGAAACCTCTGTCTCGCCGTTAAAGGCAAGGCCGTTTACCGCGCCCAGCTTCGCGGAGGCGTCCCGCTCACCGCCGTCGCCGTTGCCCCGGCTTTCAGCATAAGAGCCGATAAGGCCGCCGCCCATGAGTTCGCCCACTGTTTCAATGGCAATATTGCCGCCCAGGCGCACATCGCGCACATTTTGAATCCCGGCCTCGGCCTTTCCGGCCGCGCCGTCTTCGCCAACTATAGCCGTATAGTTAGGCCCGCCGCCGCCGGCGCCGCCCCAACTGGCGCTATAGGCGCCGATGAGCCCGCCGCCCTTTATGCTGAAAGCGTCCAAACCCGGATTGTTGCCGCCATAGCCGTAATTGCCGACCAAGGAAAGGCTCACATCTTTGAAATCGCCGTCTTCCAGCGTGCCCAAAAAGGCCGTGGCCTCTCCGGCCGCGCCGCCTCGGCCCGCCACTATCGGGGAACCAATTCCGTTGTATCCACCGGTTCCGCCAAAGCTTTCGGCCTCTACCCCCAGCACCCCGCCGCCGTGAAGCTCATGAACATGTATATTGCTGATGGACCCGGTGGACGGGTTCAGCGACAGGGCGCGGGCCTTGTCTTCCGACAGGATGCTGATATCTTCAAAACGCAGCCGGGAAAGGCTGGAGCCGCCCAGGGCCAGTCCGGCGGCGGCCCGGCCGCCCGCCCCGCCGCCCGTCTCGGGCATGTCTACGCTGGAATTGACAGCGGCGCCATTGCGGCCATGACTTTGGGCGGATACGCCCAGCGCCCCGCCGCCCTTTATGGTATGTATATTGACCAGAGCATGATTATGCGAGTTGACCACTTGAGTTCCGGTATAGTCGGTGTTATAGCCCATCTTTATATTGATGCCGGAAAAGGTCACGTCAGCGGCCGAGCCGAAAGTGGCCAGGGCCTCCCCGCCCGCGCCTCCTGTGCCTTCGCTTCCGACGGCCGGTATGGTATTGACAAGATTCGGCCCCGAAACGTTGCCGCCATTGCCGCCCTGGCTGCCGCTGTATACGCCCAGCGCCCCGCCGCCCTCTATGCCGCCGACATTCAAAATCCCAAGTATATTACCCGTGGAAAGAGGCTGGGTTTTCGGGCTTGGCAAAATCTGAATGTCGATATTGTTGAAATCAGTCCGAAGAAGTTCGCCAATGGAAGCGTCGGCCTGGCCCCCGGCCCCGACCGTGCCATACGAGACGTCGCTTCCATCGCGTCCGCCGCCGCCGTTGCCGCCCCGGCTGAAAGTGTGGGCGCCAAGAACCCCGCCGCCGCGAATGGTATTCGCCTCCACATCCATATAGGCGTGTCTGGACGTGATCGCGCCGCTTTTAAGTTTCAGCTTGAGCTGGGAAAAGGCGCTGTCCCGTACAGAGGCCAGTCTGGCCACGGCCTTGCCCGCGTTTCCTCCGTTACCGGCCTTGCTGGGAGAGTTGCCCCAGCCCCCGGGGTCGACATCGGGCTGGCCGCCGGCGCCGCCCCAGCTCTGGGCCGAGACGCCCGCAGCCATACCTCCTTTGACGTTGGCCGAGGAGGCCGTGCCGCCGGAGGCGTTCTGTGCGATAAGGGGGGCCTCGAGAGTTGCGGATATATTTTTGAATTCGGCGGAATCCACAACGTCGATGGCGGCTGAAGAGGAAGCGCCCGCGCCGCCATCGGTGGCGCTAGAGCCATGAAAGCTTCCGTGGCCGCCCATGCTGCTTGAGGCCGCGCCCGCCACCCCGCCGCCGTTGATGTTAAACCCCTGGACATTGGCGCTGGTATTGTAGGGGCTCAGGTACTGACCGGTGGCGGGGTCGGCGGCCAGGCGAATGGTGATGTCTTGGAAAACATTGCCTGGGGCCAGCTCGGCCAGGTGGGCCGAAGCCTCGCCGCCGTCGCCGCCGGAGGGGTCCGTCGCGGTGTAGCCAATGGAACCGCGGCTGAGGGCGGAAGCGCCCAGAAGGCCCCCGCCGTTGATGGAATGAATTTGGAGCATATTGGAGGCCCCGCTGGCAATATAGGCGGCGCCATACAGGTAATTGGAAGAGCCGATGAATATGTTGTTGAAACTGTTGCCGGAAACGTGCCCGACGAGAGCCGAAGCCGTCCCGGCCGCCTTGAAACCCGTGCCGGGAATATTTTCCGCATAGGCCCCCACAAGCCCCCCGCCCCGAAAATTGCCCGCGCTGTTAATGGTTACGGGAGGAGCGGGGCCTGATGGAGGATAATAATGGTGGATGCTGATGTTTTCGAATATGTTATTTTCAATATGGCCGATGTTCGCCGTTGCGGGTTCTGAACTCGCTGTCGCCTGGTTGCTGTAGGCGTAGGCGCTGACCAGGCCGCCGCCGTTGATGTTGCTGGGTTGATTGGCGTTAAAATTCAAGGTGGCTCGGGCGGCTGGATCGGAACCGGGAGTATACGAGCCGCTGAAGGTGTTCCCGATAATATTGAGAGTGGGGGAGAAAGCCAGGGCGCTGAAAGGGGAGGTGTTGTCGGCGGCGGCCAGAACCATGCCGCTGTCGGCTGTCGCGCAACCGCTGGGGATGCATATATCGGGCAAAGGGGTCAGGATGAATTTGAAATTTGTAAGGGTCAGGCCGCTGCCCTCGTAGACCGTGCGGAGGAAGCGGGCCCCGTTGTTGGTGATGACGGTGGATGCTCCGTCCGCGTTCAGGCCGTCCAGGGTCAGATTGACTTGGCCGGGCATGGCGGAGTTTATTGTATAAAATGTAAGGTCTTCGGAATAGGGATAGCCGGGCTCGGCAGAGGAGGTGTCGGGCGCGACGACGATCGCTATGTCGTCGGAGCCCTGGCCGCCCCCAAGGCGTATGGCATCACCCATGCCCGCGCTGTCAAGGGCGGCTTTCAGGCTGTTCATATCGTTGAAGTTGTACTCGGCTGAAAAGGCCGCGCCAAAAGGCCACAGGAAAAAAAGCGCAAAGAGAGCCACAGCCGCGCCCGGCTGCCTGAAAAGCCGGGCCGGCGCCCGACTTATGGCGGATAAGATAATATGAAACAAAAGCCGACCATCGCCCTGGTCTGAAAAAACAAGCTGTATTCAAGATAATTCTGAATTTTTATATTTTATTATACCATAATGATATGTTTAATTTCTACAAGCTTTTTCCACCAGCAATTCTCAAGGTAAAAGGTCGAGCGCAGCGAGGCGGAGCGAAACAACTGGTAGATACCGCCAAATCCTGTCTCAATCGGGCAAAAATGACGCTTTTTGCCCGATTTGCGAGCGGCTGAGACGAAGGTAAAAATCTACAATGAGAATCGCTGTTTTTCCACAGGGCAAACTCATTTGGAAAATTGCCGTGCTCCAGCCCCCGCCGAAGCTTTTTCCAGATGGCGAGAGAATACATCGGCTTGAATACGAACAAGCCCTTAATTATAGCAAAATGGCAATATGGAATTTCCATATTGCCATTTAACTCTGCTAAAATTAAGAAATTTTCCCATTCAGGGGCGGAGCCGTTACATTAAATTTCAATTCTCGATAAAAGGCTTCAGCTTCCGGCTTCTGCTGGGGTGGCGGAGTTTGCGGAGGGCTTTGGCCTCGATTTGGCGGATGCGTTCGCGGGTGACTTCAAAATCGCGGCCCACCTCTTCCAGGGTGTGATCGGCTTTTTCGCCGATGCCGAAGCGGAGCCGCAAAACTTTCTCCTCGCGCGGGGTGAGGGTGGCCAGGACTTTGCGGGTCTGTTCGGCCAGGTTGAGGCTTATGACCGCGTCCGCCGGGCTGACTATGCGGCGGTCCTCGATGAAATCGCCCAGGTAGCTGTCTTCGTCCTCGCCTATGGGGGTTTCCAGGGAGATGGGTTCTTTGGCGATTTTCAGGACTTTGCGCACTTTGTCCAGGGGCAGCTCCATTTTTTCCGCGATTTCCTCGGGGGTGGGTTCGCGCCCCAGTTCCTGCACCAGATAGCGGGAGGTGCGGATGAGTTTGTTGATGGTTTCGATCATGTGCACGGGAATGCGGATGGTGCGGGCCTGATCGGCTATGGCGCGGGTTATGGCCTGGCGAATCCACCAGGTGGCGTAGGTGGAAAATTTGTAGCCGCGCTGGTATTCGAATTTGTCCACCGCCTTCATGAGGCCGATGTTGCCTTCCTGAATCAGGTCCAGGAACTGGAGGCCCCTGTTGGTGTATTTTTTGGCGATGGAAACCACCAGGCGCAGGTTGGCCTCGATGAGCTCCTTTTTGGCGTCCGAGGCCAAAAGTTCGCCGTCGCCCACGGCCTTGAGGATTTTGGCCAAATCCTTGGGCTTCATCTTCAGTTCTTCTTCCAGGCTTTTAGCCCGAAGAACGTGCTCGTTGACCTTTTGGCCGATTTCCGTCACCTGATCCGGGGTGAGCTTCACCAGGCGGCAGGCCTTGCTCTGGCCTTTGGGGTCTTTTTTCACGGCCAGGCAGAATTTTTTCAATTCGGAAAGGTTCGCGACCTTGAAATGCAGGAGCGCGGATTCGACGACCTTGGAGCAGGTTGATCCAGGCGCAGGCCCCGGAACATGTCGGCGATTTCCATTTTGCGTCGCACCAGATCCGCTTGCATTTTGACCTGTCTGGCCTTGTCGGCGGTCTTCTTTTCAGTCGCGACTTTGCGGAACTGGCGGGTGTAGTTCTGGGCCTTGCGCTCTATTTCCTTGATCATGGAGATTATCTGATCGCGGCGCTGGGGCGATTCCACATAGTTTTCGTCGTCTTCGTCCGCGTCTTTGACCACTTCCTTGACGCGGATTTCATTGCTTTCCAGCTTTTTGCGCAATTCGCTCAATTCCTCGAAACCCACCGAGGTTTCCAGGATGGCCGTGATGACCAGCTGTTCGCCGCGCTCGATGCGCTTGGCTATTTCCACTTCGCCTTCGCGGGTGAGGAGGGAGACCTGGCCCATTTCGCGCAGGTACATTTTAACCGGGTCGGTGACGCGGGCGTCGGCTTCGGCCTCGAAGGAGAGGTCGGGCTCGCGGTCGTCGGGACCCTTCATGTCTTCGAATTTTTTGGCGCCCTTGACCAGTTCGACGTCTTCGACGCTGGGGAGGTCGATATCGTCGAAAAGGGCCATGACGTCTTCAATGTTGTCGCTGTCGTCCAAAGAGGAGATTGAACCGGCCAGATCGTCGTAAGAAAGGCTGTCCTTATCTTTATTCATGAATTCCGCATCCTTATGGGTTCCAAGGCGGCTGGCCTTAATTGCGTGAAAAAGAATAGCGTCTTATTGCCGGAACCGTCGATGTCTCGTGGTGATTTAAGGCATTCTATAAGACGCTTTTATTATGGGAGATGTGATCGCCATAGCCTGTTGTGGTGAAGCAATACCTCACAAATATATTATATTATCACATCTTATTTGGCTTGTAAACTATTTTTTTCGCGCAGAAGCCTGAGCAGTTCCTCGGCCTCGCCGGCGGCCTCGGCTTTGGCTATGGCCGCCGACAGGGCCGCCTGCCGCCCTTTTTTCCAGCGTTCCCGGAGCCGCTCCATATAGGCGCGGGCCATAATCATTGATTCTTCGCCTGAGCCGGCGCGTTCGGAGAGGGCGGCTTCGGAGACGAGATCCGCCAGTTCGTCCGATTCGTCGGAGAGCAAATTTTCCGGGCCGAGGGGCAGACCGGCCTCGCGCCGTTCTTTCAGGCGGTCGAAAAGGCGTCGCGTGGGGTCGTCCGGCCAATAGGCGGCCATTTCATCCAGAACCTGGGGCATGGCTTCCGGGTGAATCAGGATGAATTTCAGAAGCTGGGCGGCCATTTCATCAGAGGCGCCCGCCTTTTTCGCCGGCGCATGGCGCAAAATTCTCGCATCCCCCGCCGCGTTTTTGGCGAAGGCGCCCAAAGCGGCCTCGTCCAAATCCAGCATTCTGGCCAAACGCCTCCGCAAAAGCTGGCTTTTGGCCGAATCAGGCACCTGGGCCACTATCTCCCTGGCTTCGCGGGCCAGGCGGGCCTGGCCGGCCATAGTGTCGGGATGGGCGTTTTTGAGGCGGGCCACCTGGAAATCCACGATGTCGATGGCCTGGGAGGCCGCCTCGTAGAGGGCTTCGGCCCCGTATTCGCGCATGAAGCTGTCGGGATCGTGGCCGGGGGGCAGGCGCAGAACCCGGCCGTCCAGTTCCGCGTTCAGAAGAAGGGGCAGGGCGCGGGCGGCGGCCCTTTGGCCGGCCTCGTCCGCGTCGAAAAGCAGCATCACCTCGCGCACATGGCCTTTCAGCAAATTGAGGTGGCCGGGCGTGAGGGCCGTGCCCAGGGTGGCCGTGACCTCGTTTATGCCTCCGGCCGTCATGGCGATGAGATCGAAATAGCCCTCCACCATGAAAACCATGCCGGCGGAGCGCAAATAGGGCCGGGCCCGGTGATAGCCGTAGAGGAGGCGGCCCTTTTTATAGACGGCCGTTTCCGGGGAGTTGAGGTATTTGGGCTGATTTTCGTCGTCTTTCATGAGGCGGCCGCCGAAAGCCGCGGTGCGGTTTTCCGGATCGATGATGGGAATCATCAGGCGTTCCCGAAAGGCGTCGTAATGCCCGCCTTCGCGGCCCTCCTTGACGAGACCGGCCGCCAGCATGGCCTTTTCCCCAAAGCCCTGGGATTTTAAGTGACGGGAAAGGCCGTCCCAGCCCGAGGGCGCGAGGCCCAGCCGGAATTCTTTGGCCAGCGAAGAGGAAATGCCCCGATCGGACAAATAGCGGCGGGCCTCCGCGCCCCGTTCCGTCCACAGATTTTTTTCAAAGGCGTCGCGCGCGGCGGTCAGGACGGCATAGACGGCGGCGCGGTCTTCGCCCGAAAATTTCGGCCCGAAATGTTCCTGGCCGTCCGTCCGGGGCAGTTCGACGCCGTAGCGGCGGGCCAGTTCCTCCACCGCTTCCGGGAAGCTGTGTCCGGCTATCATCATGAGAAAACGGATGGGGCCGCCCCCCACTCCGCAGCCGAAGCAGTGGAACATGCGCCGATGGGGGGTGACGATGAAGGAGGGGGTTTTTTCGCTGTGAAATGGGCAAAGGCCCTTGTAAACATTGCCGGCCCGTTTCAGGCTTACATAGTTTCCGACCAGTTCCACCAGGTCCACGGCCGAGTTGACTTCCTCAATTTTTTCTTCCGAAAAATAGGCCACATTAAAACCCGCTTGCAAATAGGCGATTTCGTTCTCCGGCCAGGCGCGAAGGCTTTTTAAGCGGAGGAATATAAAGCGAGAGCAACAACGCCGGAGGGCAAAATCGCCTATTTACAACACATTGCGGTTACGATTGCGCTGCTCTTCCATCATATAAAAGTTGATGGCTTTTTGCAGGGCCCTGGTGGCGTTCAAATCCAGTTCCATGAATTTCAGGCCGATCTGGGCGTGGGCTTCGCCGTCGTGGGCGATGACGCGCACGACTTCGGCTTCGCCGTTGATGGTGGTTTGCTGGCCGACCGAGGAGGGGAGGGGAAAGAAGAGGGTGAACCACAGCCGCATGCCCACCTTGGCCTGGGGCGGGTTGGGCACGGCGATGAGGACGCCGCCGGCGGAAAAGTCCAGAAGGCTGACCCGCCCGAAGGAGGGATGGGTTTGGATGGTGATTTTTTTGTCCGCTCCGATGGTCAGGCGATAATCCATGCGGGCGTTGGTTTCGTTCAAAGAGCCCGTCTCCGGGAGGGAGAGGGATATGGCCTGCATGGTCTCCACCTGGCGGTCGCTTTGTTTCAGGCGGTAACTGGGAATGAATTCAAGTATCTTGCAGCGCCAGCCCCAGCGCACGACTTCCGAGGTCACCACGTCGCGGCTGACGAAGGTGGCCTCCAGGGAGCGCCCCACCATTGATTTGAGAATGGGCGGATCGGACTGGGTGATGATTATCCTGTCGTCGGCGATATCCAGCACCATAGCGCTGCGCACGTCAATGAAATCATTGACCAGATCGACGTCAAAAATGAGATCCAACCTTGTTTGAAGTTTCAGGACCTTATCAATGGAAACATTGCTTTTTTTCGAAAGTGGCGGCATATTAGCGATCCCATAACATAGAAAAAGATTGGGCCAGTATACCTCATTTTGCATTACAGCGCAAGCATTCGCTCAGGGCTTACCAGGGCAATCGCTTGAAAG